>Ga0265294_10003101_pt1 | contig 21500 bp, 22 predicted proteins | sample MunlanPumphouse3_FD_192504 | JGI IMG/M metagenome (GOLD analysis project Ga0265294, IMG submission 192504) | Groundwater microbial communities from a municipal landfill in Southern Ontario, Canada - Pumphouse #3 | ecosystem: Environmental > Aquatic > Deep subsurface > Groundwater | place... | reverse complement strand
TACTAGCGAGTAGAATATTAGGAACAATTGCTCTTAGATTAGGACTTGAATGTAAGCTTAGCGAAGTCCATGGGATGAGCCAAAGAGGGGGTAGTGTTGTTACTCATGTTAAATGGGGAAAGGATGTCTTTTCTCCAATCGTATGTCAAGGTGATGCTGATTATATTTTATCGTTTGAGACACTTGAAGCAATTAGATGGTCAGATTTCTTGAAGGAGTCTGGGTATATAATAGTTAGTAATCAAGAAATTCTTCCTATGCCAGTTATTACTGGAAAAGAAGTTTATCCTAAGGATGCATTTAAGAAATTAAGAGATAAAAATTTAAATGTTATTGAGATAGATGGTCTAAAGCTGGCTGAGTTAGCTGGAAGCTCAAAGGCAGTGAACGTTGTTTTGATCGGAATGCTATGTGCTAAGGAAAAGATTGAACTGGATTTGGCTAAAGAAGCAATTAAGCATTGTGTTAAAGAAAAGAATCTTGAATTGAATTTGATTGCTTTAGAACTCGGTTATGAAGCTATAGAGAAACGGGGGATTTAATATGACAAAATACTATAATCAAAAAATAGAGTGTATGACAAAGGAAGAAAAATTTACTCTTCAGTCCAATAAGCTTGTAAGTGTCGTTAAGCGAGTTTTTCAAAATGTCGGGTGGTATCGTGAGAAAATGCTTAAAATGGGCGTTTACCCCGAAGATATTAAGACAATTGATGATATTGAAAAATTACCTTTTACTGAAAAACATGACTTGAGAGATAATTATCCATTTGGATCTTTTGCTGTCTCCAAAAAACAAATAGTGAGGGTTCATGCCTCCTCAGGAACAACTGGAAAGTTAACTGTAGTAGGTTATACGAAAAAAGACATTGAGGATTGGGCCGAATGTTGTGCAAGAGGTTTATATTCAGTGGGAGCAGGGGAGGAGTCAACGATACATGTTGCATATGGGTATGGCCTTTTTACAGGGGGACTAGGAATGCATTACGGAGGTGAACTTATTGGTGCTACAGTTGTTCCAGTATCATCTGGCAATACGCCAAGGCAAATTATGCTAATTAATGATTTTTCTGCAGATACTCTTTGCTGTACCCCGTCTTATGCTATTCACATGGCTGAAGAGGCTTTAAAGCTTGGTCTAAATCCTAAGAACTTTCCGTTAAAGTATGGTGTTTTCGGCGCTGAACCTTGGTCAGAGGAGATGAGAAAACAGATAGAGGAACTATACTCGTTAAAAGCTTATGATATTTATGGGTTATCGGAAATTACTGGGCCAGGGGTTGCTACAGAATGCGAGTTTCAGTGTGGCCCTCACGTTCAAGATGATTTCTTTTATCCCGAAATCATAGATTCAATTACCGAAAAACAACTTCGTATGGGTGAAACGGGGGAATTGGTTTTTACTACCCTATCTAAAGAAGGAATGCCACTTATAAGATATCGTACTAGAGACATTTCTTCTATTATTTCTGACCCATGTCCCTGTGGAAGAACAACTGTGAGGCTCTCGAAAATTACCGGTAGATATGATGACATGATGATAGTAAGAGGTGTAAACGTCTTTCCTTCTCAAATAGAAAGCGCTTTGGTCGGTTGTGATTCCCAAGTAAGTTCTAAGTTCATGGTGGTATTGAATAGAATAAACAATCTTGATACTATGGATATAGAAGTTGAATTAGTGCCAGGAGTTGCTTTTGATGAAATTAAGTCTATTCAATTACTAACCCAAAAAGTTAATTCAGTAGTTTCTTCTGCAATAGGAGTTTCAGCGAATATTAAACTTGTATCTAGCGGAACTTTTAAATACGTAGAAGGGGAGAAAGTAAAAAAAGTTAAAGATAACAGAAAAATATAATTTTTGTAAGGAGCACCTAAATGATAATAAACCAAATAGCTGTATTTTTAGAAAATAGAAGCGGAAGAATTTGTGAGTTTGCCCGCGTTTTAAAGGATGCAAACATTAACATCCAGACAATGAATATTGCTGATACCTCGGAATATGGAATATTGCGTGCTATCACGGATAATAATGACAAGGCGATTAAGGTTCTTAAGGAAAATGGATTTAATACGGCATCAACTGATTTAATTGGGTTTCAGGTGGCAGACAAACCAGGAGAGATGCACAAAGTATTACAACTACTTGACCAAGAAAGAATTAATATCTCTTATCTTTATTCTTATGCTCAAGTAGGTTCAAAGACCGCAGCTATCCTATTAAAAGTTGATTTCCCCGATTTAGCGATAAAAATATTAAACCAAAACGGCGTTAAGTCTTTTTGATCCAATGGATAAAAGCTTCGTTCGCTCTTTAATAAAAAAAATATTTGTTTATAACAAAGATACTAAAAGTGAAATTATATCCAAAAGACTTTTTTCTATGTCTGAATATATTAATGCACGATCTATTTTTGTTTATCTTTCAACGGAAAGAGAAGTTGACACTAAAATGATAATCGGCAATTCATTCGAGAGAGGGAAAAAAGTATTTGTGCCAAAATTATATGGCTCAACAATGAGGGCAATTCAAATATATGAAAGCACCTCATTTAAAGAGGGGGTATTCGGGGCGAAAGAACCATTAACTGATGAAGATTGTCAGGAGGAAGATATAGACTTGGCAATAGTACCTATGGTTTCGTTTGACCAAAATTTAAATCGACTTGGGCATGGAAAAGGTTATTATGATACTTGGTTGAAAAACAAAGTTATATTTAAAATCGGTATTTGTTTTGAAGATTATAAATATAGTAAATTAGCAGTTGAATCTCATGATATAAAAATGGATTTAATTATTACAGAAAAAAAGGTGTATAAGCAAAATGAGAGTAATAGCAGGAAAATTTAAAGGAAGAACTTTAGTCACAGAAAAAGGGGATTCTATTAGACCCACTACGGATAGAGTGAAAGAAAATATTTTTAATTTGATTCAAAAATATGTAAAAGAAAGTTGCGTCCTAGATTTATTCGCTGGGAGTGGGGCCTTAGGGATAGAGGCTTTATCGAGGGGCGCTGAAAGTTGTGTCTTTTGTGATAAGAATTCACGATCTATTGAGGTTCTTAAGCAAAATTTATCAAAAATTGATTCTAAATATGAGATATTTCAACGAGATTATTCGTTTGTCTTAGGACAAATGGCGAGTGAAGGAAGAAAGTTTAATCTAATTTTTTTAGATCCACCGTATAATTCTGTAGATGAATCAGTACTTTTAGCTAAAATTTCAGAAAGTAATATTTTATCGGAAAATAGCTTAATAATTCTGGAGAAAAGAAAGGAGGAAAGAACTTATATCCTCCCAAATAATATGTGCCGACTTGACTTAAAAGAATATGGGCATACAGTAGTAGATTTAATATCATTAGGTAATAGTGTCGCAATAACTGGAACCTTTGATCCATACACTGTTGGTCATGAATATCTAGTTGAGACAGCAATAAAATACTTTAAATCAATACATGTAGTTCTTTTGAAAAATCCTGAGAAAGATCCCTCGGTGGAAACTAAAAAAAGAAAAAAGAATATTGGGATCGCTGTAAGAAAATTTAGGGCGAATATTGTCGTCGAGAGTTATGACGGGAGGGCTATTGACTACTGCAAAAATAATGATATAAGATATATCTTAAGAGGCATTAGAACCCCAAACGATTTAAAATATGAGTTAGAAATGGCTAAATGGAATGAGGAGAATGGAGGGATTAAGACCTTGTTTCTACCTGCAAAGGATTCAGAGATAAGCTCTTCTTATGTTAAAAGATTGGCAGAGGAAGGAAAGGATATAAGTTTTTTATTAGGAAAGGAGTGGTAATGGAAGATATAGAGGATTTACTCGAATTGATAGAAAAAGAGGTGGCACAAGGGAAAAAAACTGTTTTCGGGTCTGGAAAAATAGTTAATGATTCTGTTATTTTCGAACTTGTGGAACGAATTAGAAATAGTATGCCCGATGTTTTACGTGAGGCAAAATATATAGTCCAAAATAGCGCAAGAATCCAGAAAGAAGAATCAGAAAAAGCTCAACAAGTATATGAGAGAGCAAAGCTGAAAGCGGACCAGATTCTTTCAGAACATGAAATAATAAAAACAGCCCAAAAAGAAGCTGAAGCAATAAAATCTGAGGCCAATGATTTTAAGAGTAAAATTATTCAGGAAATTTCAAAAGATATAGATTTTATGCTATCTTCTACCGAAAAAACTTTGTTAGAGAGTCTTACAATTTTAAGAAAAGCTCAAAAGAATAATATTGATAAATTTGGAAGTCCTGAATCAAAATAGCTGTATTATTCTTTTAAAAAAAGTATAAATCCCATTTTTTGCTAAAATAAAACGAATTAAAATATTTAAAAATTTTTGTAATTTGAAACAAACGAATTGTTAATATTTTTTAATTTTCTTACTGATCCACGGATATTATTAGCATTTTTTTATTTAAATAGTTAACTTTGTTTGCTATAGATAAAGTTCCTTGGGCTGTAAAGTCAAGCCTAATCAAAGGTCTTAAAAGCTTATCAACTTTGCTTACGTCACTATACCGTGTGAGTACATTTTTGCAAGATTTGAATAACTCTGGCAAAATCTCTTCTTTGCGATTTTCTCTAATAGCAAGGATTTGAATATAAGGAGGACAAGAAAGTGCATAGGAATAATCCTCCTGTGTAATATCGAATAACGCATAAAGACAAATTCTTTTTAATCTTGCCATTGTATAGTTTTTTGTTTTAGCTGTTGTTAATAAATCCTCAAGGGTAATTGCGTTTGTTGCAGCAATTATTAACCTATTGTGTATACCACCTGATACATCGTAGTATTTCTCCAGATCAAACCCAGACATATTTTTTAGCTTATAAAGCATCATGCATCCGAGATCATTGTCCCTTGGTTTATAGGCTTTGAGCATTTCATAAGTACTTTCTGGCACTTGGTTTCTAATTTCCTCCATTCTTCCTTCTTGTAAGGCTGTTCTAATCGCCGAAGCAGAGGAGTATTCATCTTCTAAAAAATCATTATTATAGGAAGCCCCAATTCTTTTTATAGTATGGAACTTAATCTTCAAGTTGGCTTTTTTTGCGGCTATAATGTAAGCTATTCCAAGAACATTATTAGGAGAGTCAAGCAAGCCTACTAGTTCCTTGTATTCTGGAAAAATTTCTGAGTATTCTGATAGAGCAAGTGCTCTAGATTTTGGGAAAGAGAAACCTTTTTTAAGAAATGTTTGGAGTATTTCTTTGTATTCTTTTGGCTCATCACCTAATAATTTTGCAAGTTTAATAAGTCCCTCTAAATTTCCTGATTCGCTTCCGAAACTTAAATATTGAAGGTTGGGGAATTGAGATATTGTTTTTATAGCCCCATAAGCAAAATTGTCAGCAGGGGAAATGGCATAAATAGTTGGAAGTTCGACAACTATATCCGCGCCATGAATAATTGCTTGTTCTGCTCTTAAATACTTATCAGTAATTGCGGCATCTCCTCGTTGAGTAAAGCTTCCGCTCATTACGCAAAGTATAGTATCACACCCAGTTTCAGCCCTCGCTTGTTGAAGATGTTTAACATGTCCGTTGGTTAAAGGATTGTATTCGCAAATAATAGCTGTGGTTTTCATTCTGCTCCAATAAGAAAGGTTTTCCTAGATTTTTTTTGCTTGCATTTTGTGTATAATAGTTATAACATACTTAAGGATATTTGGAAGGTATGCATACTTTCTATTAATTAAATATTATATCATAAAATATGAGAATTTTAAACAGTGAAAAAGGAGCAAAACAATGTCTAAGTTGATGGATAGGATCATCTCGAAAGCCAATGAGCTTCATAAACACATTGTGTTAGGAGAAGGCGAGGAAATTAGGGTTATTCATGCTGCGGAGATTATCAATAAAATGAAGATGGCAAAAATTACTCTTTTGGGGAATAAGGCCAAGATTCTATCTTTAGCTGAAGAAAATTCTCTAGTAGGAGTTGATATTGTAGATCCACTCAATAGCCCGGATTCGGAAAGATATGCTAATTTGCTATATGATTTAAGGAAAGAAAAAGGTATTACAATTGAGAAAGCAAGAGAGTTGACAAAGGATTCTTTGTATTATGGTTGTCTTATGATTAAAGCAGGAGAAGCTGATGGAATGGTTGCAGGGGCTATTCATGCTACAAGTGATGTTTTAAGACCGGCACTGCAGATAATTAAGGCAAAAGAAGGTCTTAAGACTGTTTCAAGTTTTTTCCTAATATCTCTTCCAGAAGGTTCAATTTTCGGACAAGAAGGAGTAATGATTTTTTCTGATTGTGGGGTTTTACCCGATCCAACGGCTGATCAATTAGTTGATATAGCTATAAGTGCCGCGGAAAGTGCAAGAAGAATAGCAGGAATAAAGGACCCAAGGGTGGCTATGTTGTCTTTTTCTACCAAAGGAAGTGCTTCTCACCCGTTAGTTGATAAGGTTGTGATAGCAACTAATAAACTTAAATCGATGTCCCTAGATTTTGCAATAGATGGTGAGTTGCAGTTAGATGCGGCTATTGTTCCTAATGTCGCGAGATTAAAAGCACCAGGAAGCCCTGTTGCTGGGTATGCAAATGTACTAGTATTCCCCGACTTACAATCTGGAAATATTGGTTATAAGTTGGCTCAGAGGCTTGGGAACGCCGAGGCAATAGGTCCAATTTGCCAAGGATTAGCTTCTCCGGTTAATGATTTATCCAGAGGATGTAATGTTACAGATATTGTTGGAGCGGTGGCTATTACGGCTCTTCAACTTGGGGAATAGGGTGAATTATGAAGATTTTAGTTGTAAATGCAGGTAGCTCTTCTTTAAAATATCAAGTAATTGATGGCGAAACGGAAGAAAGATTAGGAAAAGGTTTAATTGATAGAATAGGATTTTCTGGATCCGGAATCAAACAAGAATGTACGGATGGGAGAAAGTTTTCTTCAAAAAAGGATTTAAAAAATCATACCGAAGCTTTTTCTCTTCTGATGGAAGCTTTGCTGGATCCAGAAAATGGAATCATTAGCTCAATGAGTGAAATCAAGGCGATAGGGCATCGTGTTTTACATAGTGCAGAGGATTTCAGCGAAAGTGTTTTAGTTACCCCCGAAGTGTTGCGTATATGTAAAAAGAATGCTCCTTTGGGAGCTCTTCACATGCCTGCAAATATTAGCTGTATTGAGAGTTGTATAGAACTAACCCCCAATACTCCTAATGTAGCGGTTTTCGATACTTCTTTTCATTTGACGATGCCAAAACATGCTTATATGTACGCAATTAAATATGAGGATTATGAAAAGTATCAATTAAGAAAATACGGATTCCATGGCACAAGCCATAGATTTGTTTCCGGAGAAGCTATCAAGGTTCTTGGAGAAAAGCCTAATCTCAGAATAGTTACATGTCACCTTGGAAATGGAAGCTCTTTGGCTGCAATAAAAGATGGAAAATGTATAGATACTACCATGGGACTCACTCCTTTAGAGGGGTTGGTGATGGGAACTCGAAGTGGTGATATTGACCCTGCGGCAGTTGGATATTTAGCAGAAAAGAAGAATTTGACTACTTCTCAAGTTATAGATTATCTAAATAAAGAATGTGGATTCTTGGGGTTATGTGGGTATAGTGATTGTAGGGATATAGTAGAATTATACAAACATGGGGATATGAAAGCACAAATAGCCTTAGATTTATTTGCTTATCGAATAAAAAAGTATATTGGAGCATATTTTGTTGCTTTAGGTGGACTTGATAGTATAGTTTTCACTGGAGGAATAGGTGAAAATTCTAAATTTGCTAGAAAACTTATTATGGAAGGATTGGAAGTTTTGGGGGTTGATTTTGATTTTTCAAAGAACGAAAATGCTGAAAAAGGGCAGTTTGCTGAGCTTAGTAACCCTTCGAGCAAGGTAAAAGTTCTTCTTATTCCTACAAACGAGGAACTTGTTATTGCTAGAGATTCGAAAAAAATAGTTTCTGAGTTAGGACTTTAGTACCTTTTTACCTGTACTATTCCTGGTTTGTGAAAATATTACATACATGGCTTATATAAGTATAGTTTAATGAGTTATTCATTTGACACATAATATTCATTTGTATATAATTATAAAGTTTTAGTAAAGTGGAGGTGAAATATGGCCGTTCCAAAACGTAAGATATCAAAACAAAGAGGCAATTCCAGGTCCGCAAACTGGAAGCTAACTGCCCCAAATTTAAGCGAGTGTTCTAATTGTCACGAACTTATAGAGGGCCATAAAGTTTGTCCGCATTGTGGTTATTACAAAGGGAAACCCGTTGTAACGAAGAAACAAAAAGAAGAATAATTATACAACTAGAGGAAGGCAAAACCTTCCTCTCTTTATAAAGAGGCAAATATGAATATACTAGTAGATGCGTTTGGCGGAGATAATTCACCAATAGAAATAATATCTGGTGTTGTAAACGCGCTTAATGAATCTAAGAATCTTTTCAATGTCGTATTGCTCGGAGATGAAATTATATTAAAGCAATTGTTGAGCAAATACCATTACCCTCTAGGACGTTTACTTATTATTGATACAAAAGAAGTAATTACTAATGATGACCATCCAGTAGATGCAATTAGAGGTAAAAAAAATAGTTCAATAGTTGTTGGATTGAAAAATTTAAATTCAGAAAAAGAAGCAATGGCATTTATATCTGCTGGTAGTACAGGTGCAGTTCTTGCCGGAGCAGTGTTGTTGTTGAAAAGAATCGAGGGCATCAATCGGCCTGCTTTGGCCCCGTTGTTGCCAACATCAGAAACAGAATCTGTTGTCTTAATTGATTGTGGAGCTAACTCTGAGTGTAAACCAGAGATGCTCCATCAGTTTGCTAAGATGGGTGATGCATATGCTAAGGTTGCACTTTCACTTGTTAATCCCAGAATCGGGTTGTTAAATAATGGTGCCGAAGAGAAGAAGGGTAATGAACTAACTCAAAACACATATAAAATCTTGCGAGAAGATCATAGCATTAATTTTATTGGTAACGCAGAAGGAAGGGATATATTAAGCGGTAATTTTGATGTTATAGTCGCGGATGGCTTTACCGGAAATATTGCCCTTAAGTCATGTGAAGGTACAGCACTAATGATGTTTTCTCAGATAAAATACGGCATTCAAAATGGTGGAATAAGAGCAAAAATAGGGTATTTGCTACTTAAGCCGGTATTCCGAAAATTAAAAGATACTGCTGATTATTCCTCAAAAGGAGGAGCAGTTCTTTTAGGCCTTCAAAAACTAGTTATTAAGGTCCATGGAAGTGCAAAATCACAAACTATAAAAGCTGCAATTTTTCAGGCCGCTTCTTTAGTGGAAAAAAACCTCATTTCAAAAGTAGCTGAATGTATGGAAAGAATTGATAAAAAATGAATGATATTATAGTTGAACTAATTGAAAAAACTATAGGTTATACTTTTGCGGATAAAGAGCTTTTAATATCAGCGCTTACGCACTCATCTTTCACGAATGAGCATATAGGATATGAGTCCTATGAAAGATTAGAGTATATTGGAGATAGTGTAGTTAGTTTGATAGTAGCAAAATATTTATTTTACAGATTTCCTTATGCAAATCAAGGCTTTTTGTCAAAAATTAGATCTATAATTATTTCAGAAAAATCTTTCGCCGAAGTTATCGCAAGGCTTGGTTTAGAAAAATATCTACGTGTATCTGATACCTTAACCGTAATTAGCCCAAGATTGAAAGGTGATATTTTTGAATCAATTGTAGGGGCAATATTTATTGACTCAAATGATATTACTAAAACAGCTGAATTTGTTTTATGTAATTTGAAAAACAAGTTGAATGCAGAATATAATGTTGATAATATTACTGATTACAAATCTTCACTTTTTGAGTATGCTGCAAAAAAAGGAATTAAATTAAGTATCAATACTGAAAAAATTAAGGATCATCCGCCACTTTTTAGGTCTACCATTGATTTAGAGGGATATAATGGTAGCCAAGGTGAAGGTAATTCCAAAAAGAAAGCTGAACAAGAGGCGGCTAAGGCTTTAATCTTTAGAGAGAACCTTTTAAATTTAAATTTTGTTTATTGAGTAAGTTTTTTTATTACATACCCTCCTACATTTCGGATTTATTAATATGAAAAACTATATTTTGTTGCCTTTTATTCCTTCAAAAGTTATAATAAAACTTAAATGTAATCTAGCATTTTACTGATGGGGTGTTGTTTTGAATTTAAGTAAAATCGAAATTCAAGGGTTTAAATCTTTTGCTGATAAAACAGAGATTATTTTTGATACAAATATTACAGGTATTGTTGGCCCTAATGGCTGTGGAAAGTCAAATGTAGTTGAGGCAGTTAGATGGGTTTTAGGTGAGCAAAAAAGCTCGATTTTAAGAATTTCTAAGAATACAGATTTGATTTTTGGCGGAACAAAAACTGGCAGAAGGTCTCAGTCCTACTGTGAGGCTTCTATATATTTAGATAACTCAAAGCATCTATATCCTATAGATTTTGAGGAATTGGTAATTACAAGAAAATTGGACAGAAGTGGGGAAAGTTCCTCATTTATTAACGGTCAAAGATGTAATTTGAAAGATATTGTAAATTTATTTAGAGATACTGGAGTAGGTAGAGAAGGATATAGTATTATTGGACAGGGCAAAATTGATAGTATTGTAGGATATAAACCTGAAGCAAGAAGGGAGATATTTGAGGAGGCAGCTGGAATATCTAAACATAAAGATAAGAAAAATTCCAGTGAGAATAAATTGTCTCGTACAAGAGATAATATGTCCCGGCTGAATGATATTATGTTGGAGCTCGAGCAAAACCTTGGGCCCCTTAAGTTGGAAGCAGAACAAGCAATAGAAGTTAAAAAGACTAGAAAAGAACTTAAAAACGAAGAAATTCATCTATTTTTATTTCAAAGTGAGAATACTGATTTTTCAAGAAATCAAACCCAAGCAAAGTTAAAAGAGATAACGAAAACTTATGAAAATGAGATAGAAGAATTATCTCAACTGAATGAAAAATATAATGATACTTTAAAATTGATATCAGACCTAGATGTTTCTTCAAGAAGATTACATGACCAAATATTGACTCTTACAGTAGAAGCACAAAAAGCTTTGGGAAGATCTGAAAACTTGTCATTAACTTTAACTTATAAAAAAGAAAGTAGAGACAAAAAAAACTCAGAATATCAATCGAATCAAGTTATAATGAAATCTCGGGCCAAAGATATAATTGATAAAATTGCTTATAAACAGCAAATAGAAGATGAGTTAGATAGAGAAAACAATAATCATCAAAAAATGTCTGCAGAATATTCTAAATTAAATGAATCTGTGGATTCGCAGGAAAAAGAGATAGAATTAAGTAAACAATTGATGCTTGATAGGGTCTCTGCTAGTGCAGAGATTGATAAAAATAGAGCGAAATACGAAGTTGAATTTAACTTATTAAAACAAAATCTTCAAGACAATAAAACCCTTTTAACTGAAAAGAAGAAACTTCTATCAGATATTGAGAATCAAAAAGAATCGCTTATTGCCAAAATTGAAAAAATTAGTACAGAAAATAAACTCAAACTAGAGGAAAAATCGGCTGCTGAGATTAATTATGAGTCAAATAAAAAGGAATTGATCGAAGCAGAATTAAAGAGGAGCGAACTTATTGCTGAAAGATCAAATCTTCAGTTTAAGCTTACTACTATAAAAGAAAATATTGAAAGTTACTCGAGTTATGATGCAGCTATACAAAATCTTATGGAGTCGGCTAAAGAAGATAAAAATATTTCATCCCAAATAATAGGTACTTTAGCTGAAATTATCTCGGTCCCTAAAGAATATATGGTGGCTATTGAAATTGCTTTGGGTAATTCAATACAAAATATTGTTACTCCTGATGAGCGATCGGCATCTATTTTAATAGATTTACTTAAAAGAAATAATTATGGAAGGGCAACATTCTTGCCAGTTTCTACGGTGAAGCCGCATCCTTTACAAAAAGAATATGAAGGTTGTTTATCTGAAAGAGGAATCATTGGATGTGCATCTAATTTGATAAGGTATGAACATAGATTTTCTGGAATTATTTCCAGTTTTCTTGGTAGAACTATAATAGCAGAAGATAAAGAAACTGCTATCATTGTAGCAAAAAAATACAACTATTCTTTTCGAATTGTTACTCTAGATGGAGAAGCTTTTTTGCCGAGCGGAGCTATTTCCGGAGGTTCTTCTAGAACCCGGAGTTCAAGAATCTTGTCACAGGAGACCGAATCTCAAGAATTTGAAAAGAAATATAAAAAATGTGTAAAAGATATTTCCTTAAATTCTGATTTGATTGAAGAGTTAAAAGAAGAAAAAGAAAAGTATTCACTAGCATTAAATGTTTGTGCTGCAAGGTTAACGCAAATTGAAAAAGAGTTGATTGAGCTGGGGGGAAAACTTACTAGTATTTGTGAAAAAGAGGATACAATTATTTCCGAAAAAGGAAAAAATGAAAACCTTATTGAGCAAATATCAAAAAGAGTTGAAGAATTGTCTTTTATGCTCAGTTCAAGTGATAAAAATTATTCTGCCGTAAATCAACAGAAGGTTTCTGTTGATGATTTTTTATTAGAAGCAAAAGATAAATATTTCAAAGATAAAGAAAGAAGATCCAATATTTCAAAAGAATTGACAGATATTTACGTAAAGATAAAATCTTTAGAAACTGCTAGAGAAAAAACTGAACAAGATATATCTGATTATAGATTAGAATATAAATCCTTAGAAAAAAAACAAATAGAATTAGAAGTCGAAATAAAAATTTTGGATAGCGAGATTGCAAACATACAAAAAAATATGGATATTGATCAATTTTCTGAAGGAGATCGTATAAAACTTAAAGCAGCGCAAACTGACTTGGAGATGATTGATTCTAAAAAAAGGAATTTAAATCAAGAGTTAACGGATATTGATGGAAAGAGAGCGATTAAAAACATACAAATCAATGATATTAATGAAAAGAAAATTAGAGAAGAGAATAATCTGGAAAAAATTAATCTGGAAATTGAGAATATGTCCTCTAGAATTTTTGAAACTTATGGACTTAACGTTGAAGAATGTAAAACTTACTGGATGGAAGAAGGGCTAGGACAGATTTCACAGAATATCAATGTAGAAAAATCCTTAGACAAGATTCTCCGTCTTAGAAGAAAGATTGAGCGAATAGGTCCTATTAACGAATTGGCCGAAGACAAGTATAATTCTGAAAGCATCAGATACGATGACATGAAAAAACAATTTGATGATTTATCCAAAGCTGAGCAAGATCTAGTAAAAATAATCACTGATTTAACAAAAGAGATGGAACAAAGATTTACCGAAAATTTCAAGAAAATTAGTGAAAATTTCAAAATTACTTATAAAGATTTGTTCGGAGGGGGGACAGGACATTTAAGCCTTGAAAAGGGAGTGAGTCCGTTAACAGCGGGAATCAATATAGACTCTCAACCGCCAGGAAAAGACTTGAAGTCAATAGAATTGCTTTCTGGAGGGGAAAAGACACTTACAGCCATAGCCATTCTTTTTGCAATAAATAAATTGACTCCTATGCCATTTAGCATACTAGATGAAATAGACGCTTCTCTTGATGAGTCTAATGCTAGGCTTTTTGCCCAGTATTTATCCAAGTTTTCTAAAGATACTGAATTTATTGTGATAACGCATAGAAAACCGACAATGTCTCTATGTGATGTATTGTATGGAGTTACAATGCAAGAAAAAGGAGTTAGCAAAATAGTAAAAGTAAAGCTTGAGGAAGCCGAAAAACATGTAAATAAAGGGGCATAATTCATGGGATTTTTCTTAAAATTAAAAGAAGGCTTAAAAAAAACCAGAGAAAGTATTAGTAGAAAATTTTTCGAAGCTTTTAAAACTAAAGAACTTGACCAGAAATTTTATGACGCACTCGAAGTAGCCTTGATATCAGCCGACATGGGCTATATTGCAACAGAAAATATTTTAAATAGATTGCGAACTGAAATCCCATCAAAAAAAATTTCTAAACCTGAAGAGGCTAAGACACTTTTAAAAAAAATATTACTTGAGACGATTGATTATGAAATACCAAATTATGAATTCCCTCTCTTAATATTAATTTCTGGTGTTAATGGAGTTGGAAAAACAACTGCCGTGGGAAAGTTGGCTAAATTATTTGTTTCTCAGGGAAAAAGTGTTGTAATTGCGGCTGCCGATACTTTTCGAGCCGCTGCAAGCGAACAACTAGAAATTTGGGCGGAAAGAGCAGGTGTAAGGGTAATTTCTCATTCTGAAGGGAGTGACCCGGCCGCTGTGGTTTTTGACACTCTAATTTCTGCAAAAACTAAAGGGACACAAGTAATAATCGTAGATACTGCAGGAAGATTACATAATAAGAAAAATCTAATGGAAGAACTGAAGAAAATTAATCGAGTTATAGACCGCGAACTACCCAACTCTGATCGTCGAAATTTAATAGTGCTAGATGCGACAACTGGACAAAATGCAGTAAGACAGGTTGAGGTTTTTAATGAGGCAATAGAAATAGATGGTATAATCCTAACTAAGCTAGACGGAACAGCTAAAGGCGGAGTTGTTATGGCAATAGCAGAAGAGCAGAATATCCCAGTTTATTATGCTGGAGTCGGGGAAGGAATTGACGATTTAATCCCATTTGATGCAAAAGATTTTATAGATGCCATTTTAGATTAGATTTATTATTACATTCATTTGACATATTTATTATTTAAAAGTAAAATAGTGTAAAACAAAAATACTTTACACAAGCAAGGCAGATTTTTTGAATTGAAGAACGATGAATAAGTTAGATAAATTAGAGATATCCCTGTTAAATGATTATTACAGCTCTTTATTAACAGACTATCAGGCTGGTTTGATACGTTTATATTATGACGACGATCTTTCTTTGTCGGAAATTGCAGAGCTGAACAATATTACCCGACAAGCCGCTTTAGATGTTATCAATAGAGGGACTTCAAAACTAAAAGAATTTGAGAGCAAGTTAAATCTAGTCAAAAAGACTCAAGTTTTAAAAAATGAAATTATCAAGCTAAAGACATCGTGTGATATCGATACTTCAAATAAATTAGAAAACATTTTAGAAATTTTGGAAGAATTATAATGGCATTATTTGAAACTTTATCTTTAAAAATTAATCATGCGTTTAGTAAGATTAAAAATAAGTCTGGATTAACTGAGCTTGAGTTGAAAGAAGCGATGAGAGAAGTTAGAATGGCTCTTCTTGAAGCAGATGTAAACTTCTTAGTAGCAAAAGAATTTATTAATAAAGTTACAAGCAAGGCAATTGGGTCAGACATTTTACGAGGCTTGAATAGTTCTCAACAAGTAATAAAACTTGTAAATGATGAACTTGTTGAATTAATGGGTAGTCGCTTTTCCAAACTAATGGTTTCTGACTCTCTTCCTTCGGTATACATGATGTGCGGGCTTCAAGGTTCTGGCAAGACGACAATGTGTGGAAAGCTTGCAAAGATTCTGGCTAAAGATAACAAAAAAGTATTGCTCGCTGCTTGTGATATATACAGGCCTGCGGCAATTAAACAGCTACAAATTATAGGGGAAAGAAGCAAAACTCAAGTTTTTGAAAAAGGCCAAATCGATCCCATTATAATCTCAAAACAAGCTGTTGAATATGCTAAAACAAATGGGTACGATACCGTTATACTGGATACCGCGGGTAGGTTGCATATAGATGAAAAATTAATGGAAGAATTGAGATCCATTAAGCTTGCAGTTAAACCCACTGAAATTTTATTAGTTGTTGATAGTATGTTAGGGCAAGATAGTGTAAATGTTGCAGATAGATTTAATCAAGATTTAGATATATCAGGAGTGATTTTAACCAAATTAGATGGGGATACTAGAGGCGGAGCTGCCTTGTCCATAAAGGCAATTTGTGGCAAACCAATAAAGTATGTTGGGATAGGAGAAAAATTAGAAGATATTGAACCTTTTCACCCTGACAGAATGGCTTCAAGAATCCTTGGAATGGGGGATGTATTAACTCTTATTGAAAAGGCTCAAGATGCAATTTCTGAAGAGAATGCAAAAAAAATAGCAAAAAAAATAAAGAATAGCTCATTTGATCTTGAAGACTATTTAGATCAATTAAATGGAATTAAAAAGATGGGTGGTATGAAGGATATGTTGGATATGATTCCAGGCCTATCTGGAAAAGTAAGTGCAAAAGATATTGATGATAAGTCTTTTGATAGGACTAAGGCAATCATTTATTCAATGACTCCAGAGGAGCGTCATAAACCAGAAATTATTAAGGCTTCTAGAAGGAAAAGAATATCGAAGGGTAGCGGAACTTCAGTACAAGAGGTGAATAAACTTTTGAACCAGTTTGAACAAATGAAATTAATGATGAAAAAAGTAAGTTCGGGAAAATTTAAATTCCCGTTCTAATATAATATTTTGGAGGTAAAAAATGGCAGTAAAAATTAGGTTAACAAGAATGGGCGCAAAGAAGAAACCTTTTTATCGTATCGTTGCGATAGATTCGGGAAAGGCAAGGGATAGTAAGTACATTGAACAGATTGGTACTTTTGATCCAATTTCTGATCCAGTCGCGATCAAAATTGATGCAGAAAAAGCAAAGAAGTGGCTTGCTAATGGAGCCCAACCAACCGACACAGTAAGGTCTATATTTGTGAAAGAAGGGATTATCGCGCCTTCAGCTAAAGCAAAGAAATCTGATGACTCTAAAAGTGAAGCCATAGATGCTGCTGCGAAAAAAATATAGAGCGTAAGGAGAAAAAATGAGAGAGCTTGTAGATTATTTAGTAGGTGAAATTTTATCAAAAGATAATTTTGACATTGTAGAGGTTGAAGACGGAAATACAGTTGAGATTCGTGTTCAGGTTGATGCAGATAAAATAGGAAAAGTTATCGGAAAGTCAGGGAGAATAGCCAAAGCAATTAGAACAATTGTAAAGGCATCTGCACAGAATTCGGATAAGCACTATGATGTCATAATTAGTGAAAGATGATAGATAATGTACTAGTAGGGAAAATCCTCACGGCTCATGGGATAAAAGGAGAAATTAAAATTCTTCCATATACCGATAGCACGGAGGATTTTTGCCGAATAAAAAATTTATTTATAAATGGTGTGCACTATGAGGTTGAATCTTCTCGCCCAATTGGGGAAAGGGTTTTATTGAAACTTAAAGGGATAGATGATAGAGATTCTGCTTTAAGCTTAAATGGGGATCTATTTGTAGATAGGATTGATTTGCCCGATAAGGTTGGGAGATACTATGTTCACGATATTTTGGGTTTTTCGGTGATTTGCTGCGGAATAGTCGAGGGGTTTTTACGTGAAATTATGAATTATGGAAATAGCGTGGATATTTACTTTGTTGAGTCAGATAAAGGCAACTATAGTTTTCCAGCTCTTCAAGAAGTTATAGAAAAAATTGATATCGATAATAAAAAAATAATTCTTATTGAAAAAGAATTAGAAAAGGTAAGAGTTTATGAAGTTTAGTGTATTAACTCTTTTGCCAGAAATATATGATAGTTTAAACTACAGTGTTATTGGAAGAGCTATAACAAATAAGATTATTAATATTTCTGTTAGCAATATTCGTGATTATTCGTTGGATAAGCACAAGAAATGTGACGATATGCCTTTTGGTGGGGGGGCAGGGATGGTTATGACTCCCCAACCTATTCATTCAGCACTAGAATATATTGATCCTGAACATAAATCTTTAAGAGTTTATTTGTCTCCCAAAGGCGAAAAATTTGATCATAGCTTAGCAAAAAAATTAAGCAATGAAAAATGGATTACGCTACTTAATGGTAGCTTTGAGGGTGTTGACCAAAGAGTTATTGATTTGGATATCGACAAAGAAATTTCTATAGGCGACTATATTCTTACATCAGGTGATTTTGCCTCTTTGGTTATAATAAATTGTATTTCTAGATTTATTCCTGGAGTTTTGGGAAGTGAATTATCAGCAGAAGAAGATAGTTTTTCAAATGGCTTATTAGAATATCCACATTATACACGGCCTCAGAAATTTTTAGGTATAACCGTTCCCAAGGTTCTATTAAGTGGCAATCACGAGGAAATTAAAAAATGGCGAAATTCTCAAAGTAGATTAATAACAAATAATAAAAGGCCAGATCTTTCGGAGTAGATTATGTTTATACATTGGTATCCTGGACATATGACCAAGGCTTATAGATTACTAGAAGGTAACATATGTCTAGTTGACAGCGTTATATATGTTCTTGATGCAAGGGCACCACTATCTTGTATAAATGAAGAGTTCGATAAGCTAATAAGAAATAAACCGGTCTTATATGTGATTAACAAATCTGACCTTATATCAAAAGCCGATTTGAATCTATGGTTAAATTATTTTAAAAAATTGAATCTACCCTGCGTGTCTACGAACAGTTTATCCCTTGAAGAGGCAAGGATTGTCAAGGAAGCATTGAATTCATTGCATGTAAATTTAATTGAAAAATATATGAAAAAAAATACTATTAGGACTCCAAGATCTATGGTCATAGGAGTGCCAAATAGTGGCAAATCTTCTTTAATAAATAATCTTGCATCTAAGAAAAAACTCGAGACAGCAAATAGACCGGGAGTTACTCGTTCAATTCAATGGATTAAAATTAATAACAATATAGAACTAATGGATAGCCCGGGTCTTCTTTTCCCAGATTTTAAAAATCAGGAGAAAGCCTATAAATTAGCTGCAATTGGAAGTATAAAGGATGAACGATTCGATTTTTTAGAGTTGGCAGAAAAACTTTTTTTGCAAATTGAAGAAATAGCTCCCCAAAATATTATTAAAAGGTATGCAGAGATAATAAACCATAAAAATAATTCTCACATAGAAAATATTGCTTTTTCTAGGGGCTTCTTATTATCTGGGGGTAAGCCAGATCTAGAAAGGGCGGCAAAAACATTTGTAAACGATTTTAGAAAAGGTTTTTTGGGGAAAATCTGTTTAGATATAGCTCAAATTCATAAAGACTTTTTATATAAGGGGGAGTAATGAATCCGTTATTTACTTACGAGAATAGTATTCTTCCAAAAGAAGATATTACTTTGATATGTGGAGTAGATGAGGTAGGTAGGGGCCCACTTGCTGGCCCAGTTGCTGCTTGTGCATGTATTCCCTGTAGGAACATTGATTTTGAAGGAATTAACGATAGTAAAAAAGTATCTCTTAATAGAAGAAATGATCTCTATAATAAACTAATAAATTCTGTACTTGACTATAAAACTGTTTTTGTCTCGCCTGAGGAAATAGATAAAATTAATATACTCAATGCCACAAAAAAAGCAATGATTAATGCAATAACTTCCTTGTTTCCTCTTCCGGAAATAGTTTTAATAGATGCAGTGCCTATTACAATAAAAAATTACTTATGCAAGTCTATTATAAAAGGGGATGCTAAGTGTTATTCAATAGCTTGTGCTTCGATTATTGCAAAAATTGAGCGAGATAATTTGATGATGCGATTCGCAGAAATTTATCCTGAATATGGGTTTGATGAGCACAAAGGGTATGGAACCTCACATCACATTGAGATGATTAAGAAATATGGACCTTGTGATATTCACAGAAAGACCTTTATTAAGAAATTTATAATTTGAGTAAAAGAATTTCTGTGTCCAATATATATATATATATAATAAAAACGCTTGATTATAAAAAATCTATTTGATACTATATACTAGGTTTTGTAACGGACCTATACGAGAAAAAATCCAAGCCTCGCAAGTACGTTATTTATTTTTTGGAGGTATATATGAATATTCTTGATTCTATTGAACAAGAGGGCTTGCGTAAAGATTTGCCCCCGTTCAAAGTTGGTGACATGGTAAAAGTTATGGTAAAGATAGTTGAAGGAACCAGAGAAAGATTGCAAGCTTTTGAAGGGACTGTGATAGCGAAGAAGAATGGTAGCATTAGAGAGACTTTTACTGTAAGAAGAATTGCACAGGGAATAGGAGTGGAAAGAACTTTCCCGTTGCATAGCCCTAAAATAGCCAGCATTACTGTGACCCGTCCAGGAAAAGTTAGAAGAGCAAAATTATACTATCTACGTGAAAGGACAGGAAAAGCGGCAAGGGTAAAAGCTGAAAAGCGTTATTAGTTTTTAAAATAATCACGGCGGATAGTTTTATTCGCCGTGATTTGTATATATTTTGGGTAAAAAAATGCATAAAATTTTGAATAAAAGGTTTCTATTAGTTGCTTTATTGTTTTTAACTATTTCGATTACATTTCTATTTTCAGGGTGCTCGTCTAATGCAAATAGCTTTGATGTGCAACTCCTTCAAGGGAAATCTGAAAGTGAAAGTATGTTTAACTATTCAAGCTTAACTGAAATGGATAATAATTGGGATTTTGAAACAGATGGAGCAAATACATCAACTTTTTCACCTGGACCTAATGGTTTAACAATAAATACTACAACTTCAGGTTATGGATTGGTTTCTCAAAAAGTTTTGCTTAAACCTTATTCATATTTCAAAATTGAGTATGATTTTAACATAAGTCAAATGTCTAGTTTTGATGAAAACAGTAATTATCATCCTGGATTGTTTGTTGGTTTTTTAGAGGACCCTTTATTTAACGTTACTGGAGATAAAAAAGCACAAGAAACGTTTGTTCAACAGAATGGAAAGAGAGTTTTTTATATTAAAACTAGTGGATCAAGGGAATACAACATTACTATTAATTTAGGCACGGAACAATATCCAGTAAAAGCAATCGCTACTATTAGTAATATAAGTCTTGTTAGAGTATCTGAGGCAATTGCTGTTGAAGGTTCTAATAATGGATATGATATTTTTGATTTAAGACCTTCTATTTTTGGCCAAAGTCGCCAAAGCAATTTAACATTCGTTATTTTAGGTGGGATAGGGACATTATTGCTGGCCTATATTTTTTATGTAATAAGATCCAGAGATATGTCATATGATAATATTTCATCCCAAAATAAATTATATAATAAACTTAAAGACTCTAAATTTTTTGCTCCAACGATAGTTATTCTGTCTTCTTTGTTTGTTAGATTAATTATTATTTTGGTTGAATCAATAGTTGCTGGGAGTAGCAGAATAACTGAAACTTATTTTGGATATTATTTAGAAAATCTTTCAGCACAAGGCACTTGGATAGCTAAGTATGGCACTCCCTATTTTTATCAGTATAATTCTAATGTATTTTTGCCTATTCCACTATATTTAAGTGCGATAAGCGGATTAATTGGCCAAGGGCTATATAATATCCCTGGAATAGATGCCTCATCGGTTGCTTTGTCGGTTGTTACTATTAATAAGATTTTTACTATAGCAGCAGATCTTGTTTCTGTATTTTTCATTTATATTTTAGTTAAAAGGTATCAAGGCAGAAGTGCTGCCACAATTATGGCAGGATTTTGGGGATTGTTACCAATATTGTTTGTAATGTCTTCA
>Ga0265294_10003100_pt1 | contig 21502 bp, 20 predicted proteins | sample MunlanPumphouse3_FD_192504 | JGI IMG/M metagenome (GOLD analysis project Ga0265294, IMG submission 192504) | Groundwater microbial communities from a municipal landfill in Southern Ontario, Canada - Pumphouse #3 | ecosystem: Environmental > Aquatic > Deep subsurface > Groundwater | place... | reverse complement strand
TTTAATGGAAGGTTTTACAAATTTTAACCCTAATATTATTATACGTTTTGCCGTATATGTTTTTATTGTTGATGCAAGTTTGTTTTTAATAGAATTTATTTCCAGTTATATTTTATTTAAAGTACAGAAAAAAGTTTCTCTTTCGATCAAAAGAGAATTGTTAGAAAGTATGACTAGATTGAGTACTCGTAATTTCGATAAGACGAATTCAGGAAAACTCATTAATTTAGTTAATCAAGACGCGGAGGAATTGTCTGGAATAGGTGGAGAGATAATCTCTTTGGTGGCGCAAATTTTAGGCAGATTAGGATTTTTGGCATACGCTTTTTATCTAAATATTTGGTTGGGATTAATGATAATCGCAGAGATGATATTTATGTATGTTATTGAAAGTTTTAGAATCAAACAACGTTATATTGATAGAACTCAGTATAAGAAACTTCGAGATAAAGGAACAGGTATTATTGGCGAAATTATTAGGGGTATACGTGATATACGCCTCTTGAACTTAAAAAGAGAAGTTATAAAAAAGAGCGACATGGCTCAGAAAGATATGTTAAATCAAAACATGAAGACTCACGTACATAGACAAATATATATTAGAGTGCTTTGGGTTGGACAATCAGCTTTCGAGTTATCTTTTTTAGTTTTAACCACCTTTCTGATATTATGGGGACAAACCAGCGTTGCGGCAGCACTAACTCTATGGATATTTAAGGGCAGGGTGATTAATTTAATGTCTTGGATTGTCGGTATTAAAGAATATTTAAAGGACGGAGAATTATCTGCTAGTAGAATTTATAAAATTCTCGATGGTTATAGATACGGCTATGAAAAATTTGGGAGAAACTTGATTAATAATTGTGCAGGTAAAATCGAGTTTAAAAACGTCAAGTTTGCTTACGAAGAAGATAAACCTGTTATGAAGGATATTTCTTTTACTATTGAACCGAATACCACGGTTGCTATTGTTGGTGAAAGTGGAGAAGGGAAAAGTACTGCTCTAAATCTAATAAACAGAATGTATGATAAGCTAAGCGGAGATATCTTTATTGATGGAGAAAGAATAGAAACTTTGACAGAAGATTGTTTAAGAGGTATAGTGACCACAGTATCTCAAGATCCTTACATATTTAATATGACAATAAAAGAAAATCTCCTAATTGTTAATCCAAATGCAACACAAATAGAAATTGAAACTGCTTGTAAGCAAGCCATGATACATGATTTTATTAATAGTCAGACTGAAAAATATAAAACAAATGTTGGTGAGAATGGAATAATGTTGAGCGGAGGACAAAAACAAAGACTAGCAATCGCCCGTGCCTTATTAAAGAAAAATAGTAAAATTATATTGTTTGATGAGGCGACATCTTCACTTGATAATGATAACCAAGAAAAGATAAAGGAAGTCATAAGTAATTTAGATGATACGCATACGGTAGTTATAGTGGCTCATAGATTGAGCACGATTATGGATTGTAAAAAGATAATTGTTATAAGGAAAGGGAAAGTTTTTGCAGAAGGGACTCACAGACAATTAATGCGCAACTGTCCATCATATAAAAAACTATATAGGCAAGAGGAAAATGTTTAGTATATGAGACAAAAGATAATAAAAAGACGGAGTTCCGTCTTTTTTAATGTTTTATTTTTATTAACATATCATGGTATTTGGTAATTTAAAGATTAACACGTCTCGGGTTTTCTTTTGCAAAAGGTAAAACTCCTCTTCCAAAAGAATAATTACTAGATATTAAGCAAGAATTTTTCTTACCGAGAAGTATAACGCTCTTTGCTATTTCGCCAGAAAGATATTTTTTACCTTTTTCTAATTGTTCTAACTTTGGTAGGTTTTTATCAAACGCCCCAGGAAATGTTTGCCAAGGCTCAATACAAATAAATTGTTTTGTAGAATCGCTGTTTATACTGTTGCTCCACAACAGGATATTTGGGCCAATAAAATCCATATTAGCTATTTCGTTAAATGTTTTTTCGTTTAATTGCTCGCATAGATGAATGGTTCCGCTTTTTATTCCTAAAAATTTCATTGTTTCAGGCTTATCTTGTTTCAGCTTTTCTAAATCCAAAAAATATCTTTTTCTTTCCTCTACTCCACAATTCTTTTCTTTGTTTAAATGTGTAAAAAAAACGAAAGTTCTTTCTGGGTTGGTAATCTGAAAAGCAGGATGTTGACCATATGCATATATCATGTTGTTTTGATTTAAACTACTTGCGAACACCTCATGTTGTTTTGCTGTGTTTACAATCCAAACTCTCTCTTCCAAATGAGGAACTTCTCGTTTTCTAAACCGACCGTTTGTCTCCATTTTAGGTTTGTCTGTAAGACTTAATTCAACGCATACTTTATGAGCGAAAGGAAATTCTTTATTTGGTAACTGTTCAAAAATTAATAAAACATATTTCTCAGTTTGTTTTTCAATTTTAAACTCTTCGTTACGTAAAAATCCGTGACGAGACTCAGACCGCTCATAGGTTTGTCCTTTATAGAAAAAAGTTTTTTCATGAGGTCCCGGATTATTTAACCTAGGAGCTGTTCTTTTCCATGTATTATTTGGATTATCAGGGTTAAGCGCTCCATCATAAAAAAGCTCTTCTATGCCATTGGTAAAACTCAATATCTGTGCACCTTTCGTGTCTACTAAGGCTTGATAATCACCATTAATTAATTTAACAATCATAGTATTCCTCTTAAACAACATTCTACAATACAAAATCATCAAAGTCAATATCTAGACTTGAAAGAGATTTTAACATAAAACCATAAAACTTGTAATAGTGGACTGGCTTAACCTTATACAAAAGGAATACAGAAAATTCACATGAGAAAATATTTAAAGTAAAAGTCAATTGCTAAGCATTGCCTAATATTTTTTATTTTTTTGTAAATTTTTGTGGTCTTTTTTCTAAGTGTAACGTGTGATTAAGACTAGTAAATATCCTATCAGCAAAACTCGGTAATTTTGTGAAACGGATACTCCACCATGCGATTTCTCCCAGGGCAATCCCTCCGATAATATCTACAAAGTAGTGTTGTTTAACAAACTGTGTAGCCAAGAAAACTAGGATTGAGAATATAAGAAAAGAACTCTTGTACCACCATGAAAGATTTTTCTTTTCACGCATTCCAATAAAGATTATCCAAGTGTTGAAACAATGGAAACTAGGAAATAAGTTGTAAGGCTCATCGGCTGCATATATGCCTTTTACTAACTTATCGAAAAAGCTATTACCTGTTACTGCTGGAATGTTTATTGTGGTAGGAAAGACTAAAAATATTATACCACCAACTAAAATCCCTAGTATATAAGCGGTTATAAATCTATAAAAATATTTTTTACCAAGATTAGCTATAACAAAAAAAACCAATTAGCCAAACTGCGTAACATGATATGTAAACTAAAATCCACTCTGCTCTAAAAGGCACTATTTTATCAAGCGCTGTTGTTAGATCGTACTTAGGCATAGAGGAAAATGTGTTTATCCATAGAGTAAAAGCGTATACTAGAAAATGACCACCGTATGTTAAAAGTGTTGGAATTATGGCGTATATTGGGATACACTTTAGAGATTTTTTATTTTTTGTATTTTTTTCAATTTCTTTTATTACGGTCATAACGAACCTCTATTTTTATATAAAAACTATATCATAGAATTAGAAATAATAAAACAAATTAAAAGCGTTATACTTAAATATAAAGTATGAATTAGAAACTTGATGCAAATAATATTGAAGAGGTAATTATGGAATATACCAAGGGGAAACCATATTTCTGTTTAACACAAGATAGGATAAAACAATACAAATATCTTGACAAAGATATTGAATGTGATGTGCTAATAATAGGTGGCGGAATTGATGGTGCGATTGCAAACTATTATCTTTCAAATATTTTTGATACCGTGTTAGTCGAGCAAGGGCGGTTAGGTTTTAAGTGCACTCCGTGTGCAACTGCGTTGTTAGAATATCAGCTTGATGATTTTGCAGAGGATTTGTTAAGTGAGATGACCGAGAGAGAAATATCCGATATTTATCATGCTGGAATTTTTGCGATAGAGAAAATGAAAAATTTTATAGAAAAGTATGGAAATAAATGTGAGTTCGCGATTAAAGATACTTTAGTTTTTTCAACTAAGAATAAAGACAAAAAGGCGTTTGAGAATGAATATGAATTTCGTAAAAGATATGATCTAAACGCAAAACTTTTTTATGAAGAAGACAACCCTTTTCCTTTTTACATGAAAGTAGGATTATATTGCAAAGAGGCAGGAGCGGAATGTAATCCGTATCTTTTTGAAAAACAAATGATAGAGAATTCTAAGAACCAATCGAGAATTTTTGAAAATACAAACATTGCTTATATACAAAGAATCGGCGAAAAATTAGTCGCAACAACTAATTACACTAATAAAATAGTTTGTAATAAAATTATAGGAGCCACGGGTTTTGATTTTAGTTTATTTACAAATGCGGATCTGTGTGATAAGTTTGTGACTTATACTATAGTGACGGAACCAATACCGAGCTTAAAATGGAAAAATAATGCACTGGTTCAGGATTATCTTGATCCTTATCATTATATGAGAATTTTGCCAGATAATAGATTAATTTTGGGAGGCGAGGATACTTCCTTTACAGACGGACCGATTGATGAAAAATTAGCAGAAAAACAATATACAAAGTTGGTTGACTGTATGAAAGAAATGTTTCCTGAATATGCAGATGCAAAAATAGAATATAAATTTTGTGGAATTTTCGGTTCAACTGAAAACAACCTTGGTATGATAGGAGAATGTGAAAAGAAGGATATATATCATTTTTTCAGCTGTGGTGCCAATGGTATAATAAATGCAATGTTTGGCATTGAAACATTGATTGATTCGATGAATAAAAGACCAAGCAAGTTTACAAAATTGTTTTCTCCTATAAGATTAAAAATCAAATAGTTTAACCAAAAAAGAATTATTTACTTGCAATGAACATATATTACATTGGACAAGCAATTGTACAATTTATATTTTTTATGTAAAAATATGTTGTTTTTGCTTTGAGAAATGTCGAATTGTTAGTATAATGTATTATATATAAATAAATTGGGAGGGAAATTTATGTGGGAGCTAAATTTATGAAAAAGGGTAAAGTTTGGAATATATTTGCGGGTATTTTTGATATCTTATTGGCATTTATTTTATTCGCATCAGTAGCATTATTTTTTCTTATGCGGGAATATGTTTATGGCCTTTATTTGCCTATTTTCCTAAGAGTGTTGGGGCAAGTTGCCATAGATCCTGACCTTCTAATTTACATAATACTTGGTGTAATAGCAATTATTAGTATACTATTGCTAATATTTGGGATTATCGCCATTGCAAGAAGTGGAAGAAAGGAAGAAAAATATTACAAGAGATCCGGTGCTTTGATCTTTTACATTATTTTTGAGATGGCCTTAGTAGCTGCTTTTACGTTATGGTTTATGAGCTACCAAGAAATGGCATCATTAATTAATAGCTTTTCAGACCTTTCCGATTTTGTTGTGATTTACTATGCTACATTTATGGCATTACTTTCATTAAGCGGATTAAGCTTATTGTTTAGATTTATTGGAATGATAAGAGTGTATTCAGGAAAAAAAAGATTTAAAGCTGTTCAAAACGCAAAAGTTAGAGCTCAAGAACAAGCAATATTGCAGAAAGAAACAGCGCCAAGTCCAGCTAACGAGATTAAACCAGTTTATGATGTAAGACCTCTTTCCGATATCGCAGACGTGGTAAATGCAGATGTTAAAGAAGTAAAGAAAGTAGAAAAGAAAGTTGTAAGCGAAGAGCCTGAAATAAAGATTGAAGAAAAAGTTTCTGTTGAGAAAACAATTACGAAGGCTCCTGCTACTAAAAAGAAAGCCGAGCAGAAAACCGTAGCTAAAAAAGCTGAGCCAAAAGTGGCAGATAAAAAAGTCGCACCAAAAAAGGCTGTGAAGAAAGTTGAGCCAAAGCCAACCGCTAAGAAAACTGTATCAAAGCCGAAGGCTAAAAAGCCAACTACAAAAAAGTCTACAGATAAAAAATGATTATTTGAAATAAAAACGGTTAGGATTCCTTAGCCGTTTTTTTTGCTTATTTTTTATTGATATACGCTATCTTGTATGATCGAGATCTATTATTATGTAAGAAAATTTATGCCTTCCAAAGTCCGTGAAGATTGCAATATGCAAAAACTTTTTGTACTTCATCTCCGTTACATACCGAGAAACATGCTTCTGGCTTATCGTTTGGTTTTAAGAACTTTCTCTGTTTTCCTTGCTTTGTTTGAAGAGCAATCCATTCAATATAGTGTTCCTTTGTCATTGGGTGAGGAAATCTTCCTACTTGAACTAATATCTTATTACCTTTCTTTGTCACAACTGGTACGTGCTTTTCCAATGCTACATCAACGGTATTTGGCTTTAATTCTTTCATCTCTTCGCCACAGCAAATTACCTTGACTCCGCTGTTATTTATATAGGTTATTATATTGCCACAATGTCTACAAAAATAAAATTTCATTTCCATGTTATTTTCCCCTTATTCTTCTGAAAGAACTAATAGTATTATAGCATTATTTGTCGTTTTGGCAAAGAAAAACAAAGAGCTATTTCAAGAGCTCTTTGTTTTGATATTCCGTTTAAAATCTTTTATGCTGGTTGCATCACTCCGAACAATACAAGCCATGCAAGGGCTGTTTTAGCAACTAAGCTAAGGATAATATACACTCTCTCGCCATATATGTAATCTTTCCATTTGCCGACTTTTTTGTATTGTAAAACCATGTTGATTGGAAATAGGTTAAAGAATACAAAGTATGTTCCAGCGATTGTATATACAAACCAAGGAACTAGGGAAGGATCTGCATTTCCAAAGCCGTATAACAGTATAACTATCCATGAAGCGATACCTGCAAATGAACCAAATACGAAAGGAGTCCAATTTATTTTCTCTTTATCTTGGTTGGTTATTTCCATTAATAGCCCAAACAAGTTCATGGATGCGTTAATCAAGAACATTAAGATTAAAGAGCCAATATCATAAACTCCGAAGAGTACGGCTATCAATACGATCATGATTGAAGAAGATAGGGAGTACTCATACCATCTGAATTTATTCAAATGTTTTTTCAAATCCGTATTGTATATTTCATTAGTTTTCTTTGGAACACTAATAATAAAATGTGCAATAGCTGATATAAATAAGAATGAAGCAACTAGTATTCCGAAAGGTAGATTAAACAATGCCTTTGGGGTAGATTCAAGTGCATGAGTAGTTGTGTTATAAGATAGGAAGTTTGAGTAAATTGTTGGAGTGAATTCTTTTATTTTATCCCAGGTTAATGATAAAACCAACATAATTACTCCTTGAACGAAGTGAAATATGCCCATTATGAAATTAAATCTTCTTAAACTCTTTTCATTTATTTTTTCCATGGGTTCCTCCTTTGTTTATATTATGATTATATCATTTTGTGATAGTTTAACAAACTTTTTAGTTAATGTTGTTTGTAATAAATTTAATATATTTGCAAACGTAGTAAAATTGCTAGCAAATTAATAAAAAGTGAATAATAATATATATTATGGAGAAAATAGACTTTATAGTTTTTAATAAATTATCTTATCAGCAAAATACTGCTGGTTTTTTAAAAGATTGGTTATCCATTTGCGTTTGCGAAGATATTGGAAGATACAAATCAGATAAAAAACTGTTCGAACAATTAAATATTGTATATTCTTGGAACTTTGAGAAAGACAACGACTTGCTTCCGTTAAATATATGGATGACATTGGGCAGCAAAATTAAAGAAAAACTAAATTTAAATAATTATAATTATTTCAAAAAAGGTTTTGATAACTTTTTTCTTTTTAATGACGAGGAAGATAATTATTTTTATAAAGGCACAATTGATAAGTTTTATTTAATTCTTTACGTTGATAATGAGCCTGTTGCAGAAAGCGGGTTTGTAATTTTAGAAAATAAAACTGCTATTATTCATGGGATTGAAACAAAACCAAGCCAAAGGGGAAAGGGTTATGCGTTTATGGTTTTAGAACAAGGGAAAAATATTTTACTTCAAAGAGGAATTAAAAAATTGAAATCAAAAATAGCTATTGATAATTTTGCATCAAAAGCACTTCACAAAAAAGCTGGTTTTTTTAAAGTGTCAGTAGATGGAGCAAATGAGACTTTCGAATTTTTTAAATAAAAGGGATGAATTACGAGGATTATCAAAAAATTAAAATTATAGAGGAAACATTACTTATTTAATATATTTCAAAAAACTATAGCTTTGGTTTTTTAAATTTAAATATCAGATTATTTAGTTTTATATATAATTAAAATGGTAACAGAAGATTATGAGAACAAGCAAGAACGATATGACTTTTTTAACACCTATATAAAAAAGGTTATCATAACCAACGAAAAGATTTTAGTAATTTACAATGAAGATGATAAAATAACCATATTAAAGCACAAAGAAGAGCTAAATAACGAAGAAAATAAAAAAATCTCGTCTAAACTATTAAAGTTCAAACGAGAGGCTCTTGGCGGAGGGAGAGAGATTTGAACTCTCGCGACAGTCACCCGTCCTAAGGCCTTAGCAGAGCCTCCTCTTCAGCCACTTGAGTATCCCTCCATAAAAGAACATACCCATTTTATCAGATAGAGTGGTGGTTGTCAATGAATTTGTTTTATTTTTTGCGCCAGATTTTGCAGTTTTATCGTAAATTAGAAGGTATCTATTTTAACAGATTTATTTTAATAAAAAGGTCTATAATTTATAATTTTATCTAGATTTTGTAAGTGTTAAAATAAAACTGCATATTAGAAAGCTGATTTGGGCGATGAACATTGACAAAATCTAAAAATTTTGATACAATAACTCTGTTTTAAATAAATATTTAGGATTAGAGGTAATGAGAAAATTTTTAAAGGGATTGGGAGTTGTTTCTGTTATGATTATTATGGCTGTTGCTGCCGTTTATTCAAGCAACAGTTATTTTGCTAATATTGAAGCTTCTGATACTGCGATAAGCTCTGATTTAACTTCAACGATTTTATCTTACCTTGACGATGTTGATTATGAAGATCAAGTTAGAGAAGAAAATAATCAAAGTAATAGTGGGATACTTATAAACGGTTCAACAGGTGGCGATGGCTCTAGTTCTGACGATTTAGTTGTCCCTGAGTTCAACAGTGGACTCGAAGCATATAAATACGCATTAAATAAGTACATGAATGCTAAATCAATAATAGTTGAGACTGCTGGTTCGGCTGATACGGCCATTGGAAAGCAATATATTAAAGCGGTCAGACAAAGAAATTCGTCAGGGCATATATATTTCACTGCAATAAGTTATAGTTCATTTGTACAGGTAGCAAAGGAAGTATATTATAATGGTAAAATTTTCATGCAAAGGAATTCATCGATTGTATCTTCCTCTTTGATGCCAACATATGATGGGAATTGGACTCAGTCTACTTCTTATATTTCTGCAATAAAAGCATATAAGCAGAAGTATGGAATTGGACCAGATGAGTTAAACTACATAGTGTCAAAAGATACTATTTTGTCTGACACATTTGATGCTAACGGGTGGGCAGTTTCTCTTCAATCGAGTACTAATTATACGTTTACAATTAAACTTGAACCAAATAAAGCAGGAGAAAAGTATAAATATAATGTAAAGGAAAACGCTGGTGCAAAAGATTTTCCATCTTTTATGAAGATGGAGCTTGAAGTAACAATAAACTCTCAAGGAAACTTTGTTCAGTTAGTAAATAGAGATTCTTACTCTTTAACGGTTAAGGGCGTTAACTCAGATGTTTCTACAGAAGTTACAGATAAGTTTAAAAAAATAGACAACGGGAATTTTGATGTTATAGTACCTAATGGATTATAGGAGATAAAATGAAAAGGAAAACAGTATTTTTAATAACAGCACTAAATCTAGCTTTGCTATTATGCTGTTTTTTTATTTGTGTTAGTAGTAGTTCTGTTTTTGCAGAAGAAGCTGATCCGAATCCAACATTGGGATATGTAATACCTAGCGGGCTTTTTGAGGATGTTAATCTTTATAATGCACTTGCTACCGAATACAGCAATAACAAACCAGCTGGAGAAGAATACGATAATAACGGTAAACTATATGAAGATATGTTTAAGGTTGCTGGAATAACAACCCTTGATTTGTCTGGTACTTGGGAGATTTCCTCTATAGCCGACTTAGGATATTTTGATTTAACAGAAGTCCAAGAACTTGATTTATCTTTTAATAATTTGACCGGCAACATTGATTTGACCGGTTTTACAGCTTTACAAAGAGTAAATATATCTAATAACGATATACTTGGTATAACAATCACAAATCTTGATGATTTAGACGAGGTTATATTAAACAATAATAGAATATGCAACATTGATTTATGTTCATTTAGCGGGTCTAGCGTTGATTTAGCAATGAACAATTTTACAAGTATGTCTTGTATTGTTTTACCTGAAGATACAAGTGTGGTTTCTTTTACAGTTAATCTTGTAAACAATAACATTACAGATGCCATAGATGTTTCCGATGGTGGAGTTTTATTTAATCTAGGAGCTCAGGGTATTTCTCGCGGACTTATTCCAGAAAGTAATGAAACAATTTTTTACAAAATGCAAAATACTGATATTAAGGCAGTGATAGCTGGCGAAGGTGTAACTTATTCTTCGACTGATTATACCGAAGATGTTACATCTATAAATTTAACACCAGGCATATATACTTTACAGTACTTATATACTACTGATGATTCTTCGGTTTGGGTTGATGGTCAAATATATAACTTTGATACAGTTTGGAAAACAGGATACAAGCCAGTCGATTTTATTGTTCGTCCTGATTCTCCAACATATATTTTCTATGTTGATGGAACGGCAGTAAATAGTTTAACTAAAATTAGTGACGAAAACATTGAATTAGAAGTTGAGATTGCTCAAGGAATAGAAACTTTTACTAGCACTGATGGTATAAATTGGACTGATTATGATGGCAAGGTCGTTTTAGAAAATAAATCTCAAACGATATATTTAAAAACCAGTCAAAATGGTATAGACAGCCAAGTTGTTACATTAAATTTGGTTTATGAGAAAGATGCAATACCTGTTGGATTAACTATTATATATATATTATTATTCCTCGCTGGTTTAGCCGGTGCGGGAGTTCTAGTTAAAAAATATATAATAGATAAAGCCCCAAACCATAAAGAGTAAATTGAATAAAAACTAATAAAATACCTAAAATAATGACGGAGAAATTATTATGCCAAAAAAAGAAATTTTTGTTATAACATCCGTCATTGTTTTGTTTATTGCAGTTGCTTTTATTGTGGCAATTACTGGAGCCAGTAACGGCGGAAACAATTATGTTCGACTGGAAGTAAATCCCATTATGGAATTCATCGTAGATAGTGGTGAGGTGGTTAGTTATCGTGTTGTAAATGACGAGGCAAAAGAACTTTTGATACAAGAAGAAATCTTAGGATTAACAATGGAAGAGGCTACTGAAAAATTTTTGACTTTATGTGCAAAAGCAGGATATTTAGATGTTGATGGCGAGGACAATGCCTTAAAAATGACTGCTATTTCTGGGATGACTCAGGAAGACGATGTGAAGGTATTTAGGGCTGCACAGAAATTCTTTGTTGACAATCGTGTTCTTGGAATAATTATTCAAAATGACGATGACATGGAAGTTATAAAAGCGGCAAAAGAGGAGGGTATATCTACTGATAAATATGCCCTAATGAAAGCGGCTCGAGAATGCTATCCTGATAAAATAGATGAGGAATTAAAAAAGATGAATTCAGTCGAGTTGTTAGAATTAATAAAACAAGGACAACTTAAAACCTCAAAAGAGTACACTGTTGAAGAACTAACGAATAAGAGCAAACTGGTAGATTTTAATAGGGTAAAATACCAACGACATCAAGACTCAATAGCGGAAGATACTGGAAGTGAATTTGTAAAGTCTTTGACAAAGTTTCAAAAAGAGAATACCGTGGATTATGAAACTTCGTTCTCAGAAAAATATAGAGAGTGGGAAAATAGTGTAAGTTAAACAAAGTTTAATTATGGGATATAAAACGTTTGTTATATCCCTTTTTTTTATTATATAATGTTAATAATAAAATTATAAAGATGGCGGATATGGATAAGAAGAATATTGAAAGAAAAATTTTTATTGTTAGCGGGAGTAGTGGTGTTGGTAAAAACACGATAATAGACTGCTTATTAGTTCGTAATTCAGACTTTATGTTGCTTAAAAGTTATACGTCAAGACCCAAGGAAGAAAGGGACGAAAAAAACAAGAACTATTTCAACATAACACGTGAAGATTTTGAGGAAAAAATTGCCAACGATAAACTGTTGGAGTATGACATCATGCATGGCAATTATATGGGCATAGGCAAGGATATAATTGAAGATGCTATCAAAAGCGGTAAGTCTTTAATAAAGGATGTTTCTGTTCTAGGCTTTGTAAACTCAAAAGAAAAATTAAGAGGGAAGTTGGGGGTTGTTGGTATTTGGTTGACCGCTGACAAAACCGAGTTAAAGAAGCGTCTTGAAAACCGCGGAGAAAAGGATATTGACCTTCGTCTAAAAATATACACAAAAGAACAAAAGCAGATGTATATTTTTGATTACATAATTGATAATTACAATAAAGATAAAACTATAGAAACTATGGAAAAGATTTTTGATATTGAGCATAATAATAGAAGAGGAATACCTTATTTGTCAATTAACAGATTTAGTTATAGGAAAATTCATAGATACGATAATAGTCTGTCAAAAGGTAAACGCCTAAAACCAGTCAAAGTTATTTTTGAAGAAGGAGAGATGTTTGTTGTTGATGGAATTTATCGATATCTTGCTAGTTTGATAAATAATGTTGATATATGTAAAATTGTCATTGATAAGAATTTAAACTTAGAAAATAAAAAAGGTTTATATAAAGAGTGGAGTAAAAAATTTCGGGAGATTATTGGGTAATGATAAAGCAAAGAAAAGATATAGCTGATAATTATAAATGGGACTTATCGAGTATTTATGCTAGCGATGAGAAATGGAAAAAAGATTTAAAGAGATGTGAAGAACTGTCTAAAAAATGTGCTAGTTATAAAGGAAAGCTTAAAAACTCAGATTCTTTTCTCGAATTTTTAAAGACAAGAGATAGATTTTATACACTTCTAGAGAAATTGTATATTTTTTCTTCTTGTAAAGTGGATGAAGATTTAAGAGTTGGAAAAAATAAAGAAAGATTTAACATTCTTAATGGAGAAATGGTTCAACTTAATAAGTCACTATTATTTGTTGGAGAGGAAATTAAAAAATTATCGGAAGATTATTTAGAGTCCCTTATTAAAGATCCAAGATTTGAGGATTATAAGTTAGAAATTATAAATAATATTAGAGAAAAGCCTCATGTTTTAGATGAAAAAGAAAGCTGTATTACGAACTTTGTTTCGTTGTTTTCTGATGGATTTTCCAATGTCTTTAACTCGTTGACTAATGCAGATTTAAAATTTGAACCGGTCATTGATAATAACGGAAAGAGGCACACTCTGACTAATAGTAATATTATTAAGTTTTTTGAGGATAAGGATAGAAATGTTAGGCGACAAGCTTCAGAGAATATTAAGAAAGGATATAAAGGTGTTCAAAATACACTTGCGACGAATTATATATCAAAAGTTAAACAAGACTGGGCCTTTGCTCAAATTCATAACTATGACAGTTGTTTGCAATATAAAATGTTTAGCGATAATCTAGATGAAAGTATTTATGACAACTTAATGGAAAACATAGAAAGCAGAATTAAATTGAGTGATAAATACTTTAAGATAAGAAAACGCTGTTTGGGTTTGCGGGATTATGCTAGATATGACGATTATGTGCCTTTATCTAGTTTCAATAAAAAATATACCTATGAACAGGCTATAGGAGTTGTTTTTGATGCGTTGAAAGTGCTGGGATCGGACTATACAGAAATATTAAAAAAGAGCCAAGAGCAAAAGTGGATAGATGTTTATGCTAATGAGGGTAAGAGAGAAGGGGGATACTCCACTGCAGGATATAAAACACATCCTTTTATCTTGTTAAATTTTGAGGGAAGGATAAACGATGTTCTTACAATCGCACACGAACTAGGTCATTCTGCTCACTCCTATTATTCAACCCATAATTGTGCCCCTGCAAATCATGATTATACAATTATGTGCGCAGAGGTGGCTAGTACGGTTAATGAGGTGTTGACCATAAAATATCTATATAATAATTCAAAAACGAAACAAGAAAAAATACGCTATATAAGTCAATATATATCTGAGTTTATAGGTACTGTATTTAGACAGGCACAGTTCTCAATGTTTGAGCATAAAGCGCACAGACTTATAGAAAACAATCAGCCAATTAGTAAAGAGATCTTAACAAAGCAATATGGTGACCTAGTTGCGAAATTTAATAGCACTAAAAAGAGGACAAAAGACGATACTACATGGGCACGCATTCCACATTTCTATAGAAGCTACTATGTTTATAAATATTGTATAGGATTTATCAGTGCAGTTTGTATAGCTAAAAACATACTTGATGGAAAGAAAAATGCACTTGAAAATTACAAGAAGTTTTTGAAGAACGGGGGAAAGAATTTTAGCTTAGATACATTAAAGATGGCTGGAATAGATCTAAGCAATGATTTGCCATACAAAACCGCATTTGCGGATATGGAGTGGGCGGTAAAGGAATTAGATAAACTAACGAAGAAATAGGAGAGAATATGAGAGGAAAAATAATTGAGATAGAAGGGACCGACTGTTCAGGGAAAAGAACTCAATCAGAGCTTTTAAGAGATAGACTGCTTAAAGATAGTATAGATTGTTCGTTGTTCTCTTTTCCAAACTATGACACCCCAACCGGGATGATTATAGGAGGTCCTTTTTTAGGTAGAAATGAAATGTCTTCCGAGGGGAGTTGGTTTGATGAGGGAGCTCCCAATGTTTCTAAAAAAATAGCCGCCGCATATTATGTTATAGATAGAGCATATTCTATGCCTAAAATCAAAGCAGATTTAATGAAAAAAAACGTTATTCTTGATAGATGGGTTGATAGTAATTTAGCTTACAACGGCGCGAGTTTTTCTTTAAAGAAAGACCGTCTTAAAATGTATAAATGGTTAGAAGAACTGGATTATAAAGTGTTTGGTAATTATAAGGCAGATATAAGAATTTTACTATACGTTCCTTTTGAATTATCACAGCAGTTAAAAGCTAATAGGAAAGGAAAGTCATCAGATGAATATGAAAAAGATATTAAAACTCTTAAACAAGCAGAAATTGGATATTTAGAAATAGCCAAGAGAAATAAATACAAAATTATAAATTGTAGTCAGGAGGGCAAGTTATTATCCAGAGAGAAAATTCATGAGATGTTGTATCATTACGTAATTTCAAAACTTGGTGAAAGATAGACTTATTAAATGGGTTTTTAGCCATTTTTGGGGGTTAAAAATAAGAAGATACGTTTAAAATAACTGTGGTTGTTAATTGACTTTTAAGAAAACAATGTGATATAATTACTGCAACCGAGGAGGATATTATGGCAGAAGCAATCAAGATAGGTATTGTGGGTGCAGGTGCTGTTGGTGGAGTTATTTCTGCAATGCTTGCTGAAAAAGGATATGATGTTGAATTAGCTCGTCGTCACCAAAGTCAAATAAATCTTGGGAATTGTGTCGGGCTCGAAGTTATAGGCGAATTTGGTAATAGAATGATATTAGTACCATCTGTTCCGGGGACCGATGCCTTTACTAGTAAAAAGGATATTATCTTCATATTGACCCGTGCTCAAGACGCGCCAGAATGTTTAAAAAAGTCAGGTCAATTTTTGAAACAAAAAGGAGTCTTTGTTTGTGTTCAAAATGTTATGAATATCGATGAGATTTCTCAGATAGTTCCGATTGAAAAGGTTGTTGGTTTAGTTATAGACTGGATGGCTGTAAGGCACAATATGGGTAAGATGGAAGTTTTAAAAAAGGGTGGCATGCAGATTGGAATGTATAACAAGTTGGACAACCCACTATTAGATACTGTACAACAAATGTTATCAGAAATATCTCCAACTGCTGTAACTAATAACTTATTAGGAACTGTTTATTCAAGAACTATTATGAGTGCATGTGTATCTTCAATGTCAGCAATGTCTGGCCTTACTATTGGAGGGGTTCTAAAACAACCACCTAGTAAAAAAATAATGGAAAGAATAGTTGAAGAAGCGGTAGATGTTGCTCAAAAATTAAATCTACAAATAGAACCGTTTGATTCAGTCCTTGATTACTATAAGTTTGTGAAGAAAGGGTTGTCAGGAAAGATTTACAGAAATAAGATGATTAGAAGAATTATAAAAAATAATGAGTACGTCACTCCATCTGATTTAGCGGCAATAGAAAAGAAGAAAAAGACAGAAGTTGATTATTTAAATGGATATGTGGTTAAAGTTGCAAGAAGAATTGATTCTATTGCACCAGTAAATGAAAGAACTTGTTTCATTGTAAAGGAAATAGAAGAAGGCAAGAGAACTTGTAATACTGAAAATTTAGAAGACTACTATTTAAACCATCCAAATAAATATATCTATCAAAAGGCAAAAGGTGAAATATAAAAAATGATAATAGATGAAATAAAAAAAGCAAATTTGCAAGCAATGAGGGACAGAAACTCTAACTTGCGTGCAATTTATGGAATAGTTATAAATAAATATATGCAAGTAACTATAAGCGCAAGAACGTCTGGGAAGGAGGTTGATGATGCTGAAGTAGTTAGAATTTTGCAGAAAACAATAAAAGAATTAGAGGAAGAGGCTGAAAATTATTTAAAAGTTAACCATCAAGGAAAGGTTGAAGAAATTAATGATCAAAGAAAAGCTTTAGAACTATTTATGCCACAACTCATGTCTAAGGATGAGATTGCGGGAATTATAAATTCTTTACCAGATAAAAGTATCCCTTTCGTAATGAGATATTTCAAGCAAAATTATGATGGAAAATGTAATATGGGAGAAGTTCAGCAAGTTCTTAGGGAAGTGTAACAAAGAAGAGTGGAAAAACATATTAAGAAATGTATAATGAATAATGAAATAACAAGTAGAAATAAAAAAGGGACATTAATAAGCATAGTGGGGATAGCCTGTAACACTATGCTTAGTTTTTTTAAGATCTTAATTGGGATCGTTACTGGCAATGTTAGTGTTATTGCAGATGGAGTTAATAATATATCAGATGTTGGTACTGCGGGAATAGCTTTTATTAGTTTTCAATTAACAAAAAAACCAGAAAATAGAAAGCACCCATTTGGTTACGCCAGAGTAGAGTATATAGCAAGCTTGATAATCTCAATTATTATATTCTTTGTATCTTTTGAACTTATTTCTAAATCTATTTCTAGTATAATTAACCCCAAACAGCTTGTTTTTAGCTTTTGGATTATAATTATCTTAATTGCCAGCGTTTTACTAAAAATTGGAATGCTTATATTTTATAAGGTAATGACAAAACGTGAAAAGTCGATGGTTATAGAAGCCATGTGTGTAGATAGTCTATTAGATATTGCTTCCACTTCTAGTATTCTTATTGCATACATTATAAGTAGATATACTGGATTTAATCTTGATGGCTATATGGGAATTGCAGTATCGTTGTTTATTTTATATTCAGGGGCAAAATTTTTGATAAATTCTTTTAGTAGTTTGATTGGAGAAAAACCCTCGGATAAATTGATTAGTTTTATTTGCGACAAAATAAGCACTTATAAGGATATTTTAGGGATACACGATTTGGTTATTCACACTTATGGTTTCGGAAAAGTCTATGCAAGTATCGACGCGGAAATGGATGGGAAAATGGATTTAGTTTCAAGTCATGAAATTATTGATAAAATTGAAAGAGATTTTTACGCAGAAGGGATCAATTTGGTTATACATATAGATCCTATAATACTAAATGACAAAAGAATAAATAAGCTTAGAAAGGAAGCAATAAGAATAGTTAAGGAAATTGATTCAAGTTTTAGGATTCATGATTTCAGAGTTCACTTTGGTAACGATATATATTTATATTTTGATGTTGAAACTCCTTTGGAATGCAAAATGTCAGACCGGTTAATTATTGATCGTATTCATAAAATATATAAACTTTATAATCAAGATATTGTAGTTAATATAAAAATAGATAGAAGTTATCTCCCTATAAAGAACAATAGAAGAGAAAGAATTGAAGATTTAAAACGTCGTAAAGCAGCCGAAAATAATCAGAATGTTAGATGACTGCTTGTAACTAAAACTAAGTCTTTCTACATATAAAAAGAAATGATTTATATAGTTTTCCTTGCTTGTTCGTTATCCTTAATATATAATATATAAGTTAATACTATATTTTATATAAGCTTAAACATGTGACACGTTTAGAGGGAGGAAACAAAATGGCAAAACCGTTAGTGGCAATTGTAGGAAGGCCTAATGTTGGTAAAAGTACTTTTTTCAACCTCATATGTGGAAGAAGAATTTCAATAGTTAAAGACGTTCCAGGAGTAACCCGTGACCGTATTTATGGAGATGGAGAATGGTGCGGACATTCTTTTTCCATTGTAGATACAGGTGGATTGGATATTAAAAACAAAGATGATTTCCAGGCAAACATAACCAGACAGGCACAAATAGCAGTTGAATTGGCTGATGTGGTTATCTTCTTTGTAGATGGCAAACAAGGCCTGCTGCCAGATGATTTTGATGTGGCTAACTTTTTAAGAAAAGTGAATGTTCCAGTTGTTTTGGCTGTAAATAAAATAGATAACAACGAAGTTGAAAAGACTTACGAATTCTATAATCTTGGATTGGGAGAGCCTTTTCCTATATCAGCCGAGCACAACCAAGGGATAGGAGATTTGTTAGACGCTGTAGTATCACATTTTGAAGAAGTCGTATATGAAGAAAAAAGTGAAGTAACAAAAATTGCAATTGTTGGAAAGCCAAACGCAGGAAAAAGCTCAATTGTAAACAGGTTATTAGGCGAAGAACGCGTAATGGTTAGTAATATTGCAGGTACTACTAGAGATGCAATAGACAGCCCCTTTAAGTATAACGGGAAAGATTTCTTATTAATTGATACAGCGGGAATACGTCGTAAACGTAGTATAGAGAGTGGCAGTGTTGAATCTTATAGCGTATTAAGAGCTTTTGAAGCAATTCGTAGATCCGATGTATCTATTTTAGTTATTGATGCTGAACAAGGTGTTAGCGAACAAGATGTTCGTATAGCAGGGTTTATTAATGAAGAGGGGAAGCCAAGCGTTATTATTGTTAATAAATGGGATTTAATAGAAAAAGATAGCCATACAATGGAAAAGTTTAATGAAAGACTTAAGGAAGACTTAAAATTTATGAGCTATTTTGTTGTTATATACATTTCTGCTCTTACTGGACAACGTATAGGAGAAATAATGAAGAAGGCTGAAACCGTTTTAGCAAATTCAAACTATCGTATTTCAACTGGTGGACTAAACGAAATATTGCAATCCGCTATATTAACTAAGGAACCGCCTTCAAAAAATGGACGTCGCTTGAAAATATATTATATTACTCAGGCAGGAACAAACCCTCCAACATTTATTTTATTCGTCAACAACGAAACATTGATGCACTTTTCATATGAGAGATATCTTGAAAATTGTATAAGAAGAGCTGTAGATTTTACGGGGACGCCCATAAAGATAATAACAAAAGGTAAAGGCGAAAATAAAGACTAGATGCTCGTCGACAAAAAAAACAACAAATCATTTTACAACATAGACTTGTTTAGTGTAAAATGAGACAAGAAAAGGCAAGGAGAATTGTATGAGTTATATTTGGAAAGTTGTTATAATGTCAATCTGTGCTTACTTTATAGGAAGCATAACTTTTGCTAGAATAATAGCAAAAAAACGCGGGGATGATATAACGACCCATGGTAGTGGAAATCCTGGTACAACAAATATGATGCGTACTCATGGAGCAAAAAGAGGGTTTATTACATTTGCTTTGGATTTTTTAAAAGGATTTATAGTTGCTTTGGTGGCATATTTAGTATGTGGTGGTTGGAGTGAAGGCTGGGAAAGTTTCATCTTTGGTGGATTTAATGGTAACTGGCAGAGCAATTTAGCTTTATACATAGTAGGGATATCAGCCGTATTAGGACATATTTATCCTGTAATCTTTAGATTTAAAGGTGGAAAAGGAGTTGCAACGGGAGCTGGCGTTGTTGCTGTTGCTAATCCAATAATTTTAGTTTCATTAGTTGTTTTATATTGGGTAATATTGTACTTTGTTAAAATAGCCGGAAGCATCATGTCTTTGGGTGCATCAATTATATTTACTATAATTGAAACTACAATGCTATGTATTTACGGATATTATTATTCTTTGATACCTTTATACATAATGCTAATACTGATAGTCTGGGCACATAGGGCGAATATAAAGAGGATATTGGCTAGGAGTGAAAGTAAAATGGATCTTAAAGCTGCGTTTGAAAAGGATAAAGAGGAAAAATTAAAACGAGAAAAAGAAAAACTAAATAAATAAATTGAAATAAAAAACCGTCAATGAATTGACGGTTTTTTCTGTATAACAATATAAAAAATGAATAATCTAATATAAAGATATCTACATGTTTTTTGTATAATTAGACTTTATAACTACTTTATTGAGCCGTTTTTAGTAAAAAATGTTTGTAAATCATAAAAATCGAATTATGTCATATTATATTGAATTTTAGTTGCCAAAGAAGTTTTTTAGATGTTATAATATAGGGCATAAAACAGGAGGTTCTTTAGAATGAAGAAAAAAACTAAGATTATTATTGCTTCGGCTATATCGGTATTTGTTTTAGGACTTACAGGACTTGGATTGTGGCTTTTCCTAGGCTCCGGTAATAACGGCGGAGGCGGAACTGTTACGCCTACACCGGTGCAATATACTGAAACAAATTTATCTAGGTTTGCTTCCGCATTAAGTGATTTAACTGGTGGAGAGATTGAATACGAAGGTTCTGATCTTGCCATGAGTACTTTAGCCGAGATAAGAAACGATTATATGTACAATGCGGGACTTGGATTCCAAGACGCGCAAGTTTCAAGTGACGTTTTCTACAAAGTTATTGAATTCTTGGAAGGTTTGGATGGAGAGGAAGGCTATGCAGGGTTTGACGGAACTATTGATGAAGGAAAAACCATATTTGAGGCATTAGATATAGACCTTACAGATTATTTTGATCAAGAAGCTTTCTCAGAAAATATGGAAGGTGAAGGCGGAATGGATGACGCAGTTAACTACTTAATGGATTGCGTGTCTAATCTTATATCAGATATGAAAGGATCTTCATTAACT
>Ga0265294_10003097_pt1 | contig 21517 bp, 22 predicted proteins | sample MunlanPumphouse3_FD_192504 | JGI IMG/M metagenome (GOLD analysis project Ga0265294, IMG submission 192504) | Groundwater microbial communities from a municipal landfill in Southern Ontario, Canada - Pumphouse #3 | ecosystem: Environmental > Aquatic > Deep subsurface > Groundwater | place... | reverse complement strand
TCGTCGATTTTGATTACATCATTTTTTTCAATCGGATGATATGTGCCGATTATTTCAATAAAACGTCCATCTCTCGGACTAGTGCTATTTGTTGCAACAACACGATAATATGGTCTTTTTTTTGCTCCAAATCTTTGTAATCTTAACTTTACAGCCATGAATAATACCTCCTTGTTTCATTCTTCGATAAAGTATAACACAACAAACAATGAATGTCAAGTATTTTTACTTAACATCTTTTGTGTTTAAATCCTTTTTACTTGCCCTCCAGATAATCTTGACTCTTCCGCCTTAAATGCCATCTGATGGCTTTCTAGCGCTTCAAAAATATCAGTCAATGCAATCTCATCCTGTTTATTCTTCACATTATTTATTAAATCTTTAATCATTCGTTTATCCCCGCCAGAATGGCCAGAAAAATCACTAGCACTATTTGCAATATCTATTTTTTCTGCTTTTCCACCAAATATTGCGATTGTAATTGTCATATCCTCTAAGTCACCTTCAATTTCTCCATGCGTTCCGTGGATTTTTAAATTGCGATGCATTTTATTGGAAAACGCCGTCATATTTAGTTGGGCTACCGCGTTGTTATCAAACATCATATTGATAATTTGATTATCAACAACATTATTATCACAGTGATAAACACATTTTCCATATGGATGATCTGGATTGCTTAGCACTTTTTCAACATCTGGATCCAAAGAAAAAATCATAAACCATCTTGGATTCTCTTTGTAAAAGTTGATTGCATTATAAGGACAATCAATTTTACATTTATAGCAGTTTTCAGCACTTCCTACTGGTGCGTTCTCTTTCTTAAAATAATCAAGATTGCCAAAAGAAGAAATAGCCGTACAATGAGCTCCCATCAGCCATTTAATAATATCAAAATCATGGCAACTCTTGGCAACAACCATTGGAGACGTTAAATCACCGCGATGCCAATTACCACGAACATAACTGTGTGCATAATGATAGTAACCAACATTTTCCGTTTGTGTTATCGACCTCACTTTACCTATTGTATCGCGATCAATTAATTCTTTTAGTTTATTATAAAATGGTGTATACCTTAAGACATGACAAATTGCTACTTTACGATTTAATTTTTTCGTTTTTTCAGCAATTTCTTGGCATTGCTTTTCAGTTGAAGCAATTGGCTTTTCTAACAAAATATCATACCCTAAATCAAGAGCTTTCATAACATGTTTATAATGCCATTGATCCATTGTTGAAATAATTAAAATGTCTGCTAATTTCCCCCGGCTTAAAAATTCATCATCCGAGAAATAATAGTTCTTTTCTTCAATGCCAAACATCTTCTTTATAAATTCTTTTTTTATCGGGTTTACTTCACAAACATGTGTGATTTTTGCATCTTCAATTTCACCAATCGCCTGAGCATAAGTAAAGCCCCTTGCTCCCATACCTAAAATTGCAACTGTAATCATGTGATCCTCCTCATGTTTTATGGTTTTATTATAACACATCATCATAAGAATTAAAAATTTTTTTGTTTTTTTGTGAATATGCTGTATAATATCATTAGGTGATAAATGATGAAAAAATATTGTGATTATTGTGGAGCAGAAATGGAAGAGGGTTTTACCGTTTGTTGTAACTGTGGAAAAACTATTAAAGAAGCTCAAAAGGAAAAATTTAATCCTTTTATAACAAAAGAAACGGAAAAGGATGCCCCCAAACAGGAACACTCAAATTCTAACATCAAAGACGATGGTTCAATTGGTTGGTTCCTTCTAGGCCTTCTTGTTCCTTTTATTGGTATCATCCTAGGTGCTGTTTGGAATAAGGAAAAACCAAAAAATGCGAGAATGCTCTTTTCGGGATTCGGCTTGTCTTTATTTATTTCTATCATACTAAAGCTTTCTCCCTTATCGTGCATTTGGGGATTATAAAAAACTCTTTCTTTGGGAAAGAGTTTTATTTATTTGCTTTCAAAATTTCAATTTCTTCATCCGTTAATAAACGATATTCCCCAGCAGAAAGATTGGCATCTAATTGTAATTCCCCAATTGCCACCCGTTTTAAATAGGTCACTTTTTTCCCTACCTTTAAACACATTTTCTTTATTTGATGATATTTACCTTCGCTGATAGAAATATATGCTTTATTGCTAGCTACCATTTCCAATATTGCTGGTTTAGTAAGAAACCTTTTATTATTTCCATCCTCGATTTCCAAACCTTCGTTAAATTTTAGAATGTCCTCTCTATTCCAAACCCCCTCAACTTCAACATAGTATTTCTTAAAAACATTTTTGTTTGGAGAAGTCAACCGATGTGCCAATGCACCATCGCTCGTTAAAATAAACAGCCCCTCTGTATCTTTATCAAGGCGACCGACCATTGCTAAATTATATTTTTGATATTCTAGAACTAAATCCAAGACGGTAGGATCTTTTTTATCGATAGTCGCAGAAAGATACCCTTTGGGTTTGTTAAGCATGATATAAACATTTTTTAAATACTCCAATTTGCGTCCTTTGTAATAAACAACATCTCGCACTTCATCAATTGTATCATCATTTCGCGGAAAACTCTTAAATTCTACTGTGATCTCTTTCATTTTAATTAATTGCCGTGCTTGATTTCTTGTTACACCCAGCACAAGGGCTACATATTTATCTAATCTCATTTTATATCCTATCAAGATACTTTTTCATTGTTTGATAAATCGATATTTTTGCTTTTTCATAAAGCATTTTATCGTATTTCTTTTCCAATGTTTTATTGTTTAAGATTTGCTGGTATTCGCGATAACCTTCAATCAGTTTTTCTTTATTTACTTTTTTCTTTTGCGTTTGTTCGATTAACATAAAAAAATCTATGATTTTGATAATTTCAAGCGTTTCAAACATTTCAAAATCTATTTTGTAATCTTTTTCCATACAATCACCTTGTTCTTATTTTATCATTTATTTACCCATTTTCCAAGAGAATTAAAGCTTTTATTCCAAGCGTTCTCGTTGATTTTTTTATTTAATATGTTATAATAAACAAGAGGTAATCTATATGAACGAATTAACAACAAAAGAAATGATCTTGTATTCTGATATCATCAAAGATGATCATCCTGATTTAAGGCGAAAATCCCTTCCTCTCAATTTACCATTGACGAAAGAAGAAACAACAATTTTAACGCTTATGAACAACTATTTATGGAATAGTTATGATGATGAAATCACAGAAAAATATAAACTACGCCCCGGTGTTGGTCTTGCTGCTCCACAAATCGATGTTTTAAAACAAATGTTTTGTATTCTTGCTTATGATGAATGTGGAGAGTTTCATAATTATTGCGTTATTAACCCAAAAATAATTTCTCATTCTGAAGAAATGACCTATTTAGAAACGGGAGAAGGCTGTTTGTCTGTTGAAAAAGATGTAAAAGGCCTTGTCCATCGTCACAAAAGAATTAGAGCCTCTGTTTATCTATATGATTTTGAAACCCAAGAATTATTCCCAACCATCTTAAAACTTGAAGGATATCTTGCTGTTATTTTCCAACACGAGTATGATCATCTTCACGGAAAACTATTCTATGATCATATAAATAAAGAAAATCCTTATTTTATCCCAGAAAATTCACATCCTGTTGTATTTAAAATGAACAAAGAGGATGAGGATATTTCAAAATAAAAAACCTCTTTCTTGAGGTTTTTTATATTAAAAAGTATATACTTAATGCAATTAATGTTTGTCCTAAATAATACGTTAGGATATTTATATATTTAAAAACCCGAAATCGTACCGGATTTACTTTTTTAAAATATAAGTAGTTTAAAATAATATCCGATGTAATAAAACTAATTACACCAAACAAAGCAAGTATTTTTCCTGTTGTAACAGGAGAAACAATTCCTAAAGCAACAGCTGTTAGCAAGAATGAAGAAACATAAGTATAAATATAGTTAGGTGCTCGTAAATATCCTAATTTAATTTTTGTTAGTTCAAAAATAGCAATTAAAATTACCGCTATAACCATCGCAATAAAAAAGTAAGCATATTGGGGATAATCACTAAATGTTAAATAGACTCGGGAATAAAAAATGTTTCCTATCATGAAAACCATAAGCCCCATGCAAAAGAACACCTTATTACTTTCTGCATTAGTCTTTCGCAACCCTAAGATGGCATCTCCCAAAAAGCCACAAATCAAGCCTATTAACATCATAATGCTTAGATTTATATTTTTATCTTCTCTAAGAAATATCGCAATAATTCCCAATAAAACAAACCAAAAACTAGTAATCAATTTCAAGGCAAGATTGGTTTCTTTTGGTACTTTAAAATGATAATACATATAAATAAACATGGATATAATCATCATTCCAACAATAATAAATAAATAAAACATAGCTTCTCCTTTGATTTCTATAAGCTTTTTCTAGTCATATTTTAACATGTTTTCCTTTTCACAACAACTAAAACCGTTTTATTCTTTCTTTTTAGCACTACTTTGTGTATAATAAATATAGATGAATAAAATAATCTCAATAGAAAGGAGGATTATTGTGCGAAACTTAAAAACAACACAATTACCTATCATCGATAGTTTCAATGACGATAATATTAAAATTTTTGCTCTCGGTGGTTTGGGTGAGGTTGGTAAAAACATGTATGTTATAGAATGTGCTGATGAAATCATCATCATTGATTCAGGGATACTCTTCCCCGATAATGCTTATGGTGTCGATTACATCATTCCTGATTACTCATACCTAAAAGCCAACGAAAACAAAATTGTCGGGCTTTTTATCACCCATGGACATGAAGACCACATTGGTGGTATTCCTTATCTTTTAAAGAACGTTAAGATACCCAAAGTATACGCTAGTGGTCTAGCTGTAGTTTTAATTAAAAATAAATTATCAGAACACAACAATATCGCTATTAATATTGTTGAATATACAAAAGATTCAATCTATAATTTTAAAAATTTTACTGTTTCCTTTTTCAAAACAAATCATAGCATTCCCGATTCTTCAGGAATTGCCATTAAGACAAGATTAGGGTACATTCTTCATACTGGTGATTTTAAAATTGATTTATCTCCAATTTTTGGCCATGCTGAATACACAAAATTAACGAACTATTCTAAGGAGGGCGTGTTTTGCTTATTATCCGATAGTACCAATGCAAATGTTACGAAGTTTTCTATCTCAGAACGAAAGATTGGCGATTCTATCAAAACTATTTTTGCAAACATTAAGGGAAGAATTTTAATTTCTACTTTTGCTTCAAATGTTCATCGTGTTCAACAAATTGTTGAAGCAAGCATAGAAAACAAACGTAAAGTTATCGTTTTTGGACGAAGCATGGAAAAGACCGTAAATGTTGCTCAAAAAATGAATTATATCAAAGCTCCTGCCGGTACTTTTATCGGGGCAAAAGAATTTCCTTCGATTCTACCAGAAAAAATTACAATTTTAAGCACCGGTAGTCAAGGAGAGCCTCTTGCAGCGTTATCGAGAATTGCTGACGGATCTCATAAACATATTAAAATTATTCCTGGCGATACCATTATTTTCTCTTCTTCAGCAATTCCAGGGAACCAAGAAAGTATAAATCGTACGATCAATAAACTATATCGTGCTGGAGCAAATGTTATCGTTAATAGCCCTTTAAGCGATACCCACACATCTGGTCATGCTAGCGAAACCGAATTAAAAATTATGTTAGCATTAACAAACCCTAAGTACTTTGTTCCTATTCATGGCGAATACACAATGCAAAAACGCCATATCGAACTTGCTATTGATACTGGTGTCGCTCCAGAAAATTGTTTTTTACTTACGAATGGTCAAGTTCTTACTCTATCAGATAAAAAAGTCTTTTCTCATTATGCTGTCCCATCTGGAAATATCTATATAGATGCTAACAATTATATTGTCGATAGCAATATCATAAAAGAACGAAAAATCTTATCCGATGATGGTATGCTAACTGTTGTATTCACAACCGATGAAAACCACAAACAAAGAATTGAACCTAGCATTGTATCTCGTGGATTTATTTATATGAAAAGTTCAGAAATCCTTGTTAATGAAATAAAAAACAAAGCTTGCGAATTATATAATGATTACTTTACAAAAACAAAAAAGTTTAATCAAAATTATCTTAAAAACCAAATAAGCTCAGAGCTTAGCACCTTTATTTATGAAAAAACTGAGCGAAAGCCAATGATTATTCCAATATTTATGACTTATTAAAAGGCCTATTGGCCTTTTTTTTCCTTTGTGATATAATGGATGAAAGGTAATGCATATGATAATTTGTCCAAAATGTAAAAAAGAATTGTTTAAAGTTGATAATACTTACAAGTGTATCGATCATCATAGTTATGATATTGCGAAAAGTGGATATCTAAATCTACTACTTTCACGTTTCAATGCTGGTGATAACAAAGAAATGTTAATTGCACGCGATAATTTTCTAAAGCAGGATTTTTATTTACCGATTGCTAAAAACATCCTAACAAAAATACCTCACGATACGCCCTTGATTGTAGATTGTGGTTGTGGAACCGGATATTATACAAATTATTTAGCCCAAAATATTTCCAGTATCTTTATTGGCATCGACATCTCCAAAGCTGCAATCGATTTTGCAGCAAAAAAAAATAAAAAAGTTCTCTATATTGTCGCTTCTAATAGTAATATTCCTTTAGCTGACCTTTCTGTTGATGTTTTACTAAACATCTTTGCTCCCTATAGCGATAGTGAGTTTACTAGGATTATCTCCTCTACCGGAAAATTAATAACTATAAGCGCAAATGCTCATCATTTACATGAATTAAAAGAACTAGTTTATCATGTCCCTCATACAAATATAGACAAAGTTTATTTTCTTCCTTCGTTTAAAATGATGAGCGAAGAAGTACTAGAATACACTATGGTGTTAACGCAAAACGATTTGTTAAATCTATTCAAAATGACTCCTTATTACTTTAAAACAAAAATTTCAGATTTTGAAAAATTGTTTACAATCGACAAATTGGAAGTAACCGCTAGTTTTCTTATCAGAGAATACCAAAAACAAAATTAATTATACTTTTTTTACTTTTAGTGATATAATACATAAAAAGTCTTATATGGTTGATAATATGGTTCAACCGTTTCTACACCTAACCAGAAAATAGGTACTAAGACATGCAAAATAAGATTATTTTAATCTCTTTTTAGTATGTCCTGTTGTATAAATAGGACTTTTATTTTATACAAGGAGGAAAAATATGAATTTAAAAGATGACCTACGCGAAGGATTAACCTTTGATGATGTTTTGCTTGTACCTCAAAAGTCAGAAATCTTACCCTGTGAAGTATCACTTAGAACTCGATTAACAAACAAAATATTCTTAAATGTCCCCATATTATCAGCAGCTATGGATACAGTTACAACTTCAAGAATGGCAATTGCTATTGCTAGAGAAGGAGGGCTTGGCTTCATTCATAAAAATATGACAATCGAAGAACAAGCTCATCAAGTTGATATTGTGAAGAGAAGCGAATCAGGAATGATTATAAATCCGATTACATTGAACATTAATTCAACAGTAAAAGATGCAGAGCACATTCTTTCTTTATATCGTATTAGTGGTCTTCCTATTGTTGATGATAACAATAAGTTGATGGGGATTGTAACCAATCGCGATTTAAAATATTTAAAAGAAACCAACTGCTTAGTTACAGAGATTATGACAAAAGATCATTTAGTAACTGCAAAAAGAGGAACAACCCTAGAAGAAGCCAAGTATATTTTATGGAAACATCGCATTGAAAAATTGCCCATTGTTGATGATGATAATAAATTAGTAGGTTTAATTACCTCTAAAGACATCGATAATGTAATTCAATATCCTCAAGCTACAAAAGATGAAAAAGGTCGCTTAAGAGTTGGTGCAGCAATCGGTGTCGAAAAAGATGCTTTATTACGAGTTGCTGCTCTAATGAAAGCTGGTGTTGATGTGATCACCATCGATAGCGCTCATGGTCATTCTCAAAATGTAATTGAATTATTAAAGAAAGTCAAAGCTTCTTTTCCTAATTTAGATGTCATTGTTGGAAACATTGTTACAAAGCAGGCAGCAATCGAATTAATTGCTAATGGTGCGGATGCTTTAAAAGTCGGAATCGGTCCTGGTAGCATTTGTACAACTAGAGTTGTCGCTGGCGTGGGTGTTCCTCAAATAACAGCAATTAGTGATGTTTATGAATATGCAAAAACAAAAAATATTCCTATTATTGCCGATGGTGGTATCAAACTATCTGGCGATGTTGTAAAAGCTCTTGCTGCTGGCGCAAACACAGTAATGCTTGGATCCATTCTTGCTGGATGCAAAGAATCTCCTGGAGAAGAAGTCATATATCAAGGAAGGAAATTTAAGGTTTATGTCGGAATGGGTTCCCTAGCTGCTATGAAAAGAGGCTCTGCTGACCGTTATTTCCAAGAACAAAACACTTCCGCTAATAAACTAGTACCAGAAGGAATCGAAGGAAGAGTCGCTTATAAGGGTGAAGTTTCTGACACTATCTTTCAATTGTGTGGTGGTATCAAATCTGGTATGGGATATTGTGGGACAAAAACAATTGAAGAGTTACAAGAAAAATCAACATTTATGAAGATAACCAGCGCGGGATTAAAAGAAAGTCATCCTCATGATGTTGACATCACTACAGAAGCTCCAAATTATATGAAATCGTAGGTGAACTATGCAAACTGATAAAATTATCGTTCTAGATTTCGGAAGCCAATACAATCAATTAATCACGCGTAGAATTCGCGAGATGGGAGTATATTCGGAACTATTACCTCATCATGTTTCATTGAAAAAATTAAATTCAATCAAAAACATAAAAGGAATTATTTTAAGCGGTGGTCCTCATTCAGTCTATGAAGAAAATTCCTTTACTTGTGATGCCAACATCTTTAAAATGAACCTTCCCATCTTGGGTATTTGCTATGGGATGCAGTATATAGCAAAACACAATAATGGCAAGATAGAACCATCATTAGTGAAGGAATATGGGTCTCAAGAAATCATCGTCAACCCTAAAAACTTCTTGTTTGAAGAAACTCCCCTCCAGCAAAATGTATGGATGAGCCATGGGGATAGGGTTGCTTTTCTTCCTCAGGATTACACCATTACTGCTACTTCGAAAACATGTGATATCGCTGCTTTCGAAAACACAAAAACAAATCTATATGGCGTCCAATTTCATCCAGAAGTGCAAAACACAGAATATGGTAAACAAATATTAAAAAATTTTATTTTTAATGTTTGCCAAGCAAAAGCAAATTGGAACATGAAAAATTATATTGAAGAAAAAACAAAAGAGATTCAAAAAACTGTAGGAGAAGAAAAAGTGTTAATGGGGATTTCTGGTGGTGTTGATTCTAGTGTTGCTGCCGTATTAATAAGCAAAGCAATTGGTTCCAACCTTACATGTATGTTCATTGATCATGGATTACTAAGAAAAAACGAAGCAACTCAAGTAATGAAAATGTTTCATGATTTTTATCACATAAACGTGATAAAAATCGATGCAAAACAACGCTTTTTAAATGCCTTGTCAGGAATTGTTGATCCAGAACAAAAACGAAAAATTATTGGCAAAGAGTTCATTGATACCTTCACCTCAGAAGCCAAAAAACTTGGAGAGTTTGCCTACCTTGGCCAAGGAACTCTTTATACAGACATCATCGAATCAGGAACCAAAACAGCAACAACCATCAAATCTCATCACAATGTTGGTGGACTTCCCGATAACATTAAATTTAAAGTTGTTGAACCATTAAAAGATTTATTTAAAGACGAAGTTCGTCAATTAGGTCTTTCACTTGGTATCCACCCAGTCATTATCAATCGCCAGCCTTTTCCTGGACCAGGATTGGGAATCAGAATCGTTGGAGAAATTACGGAAGAAAAAATAGAAATTGCTCGTGAAAGTGACGATATCTTGCAACAAGAGATTTTTAATGCGAATTTACATACTGAAGTTTGGCAATATTTCACAATCGTAACCAACTCAAAAAGTGTTGGTGTAATGGGAGACAAAAGAACTTATGATTATGTTGTAGCAATAAGAGCTGTAACAAGTATTGATGGTATGACCGCTGACTGGGCAAGACTACCTTATAATGTATTAGCAAAAATTAGCAATCGCATCGTTAATGAAGTAACTGGATGCAATCGCGTTGTCCTTGATATAACCTCGAAACCTCCTGGAACAATAGAATGGGAATAAAAAAAAGTCGATTTCGACTTTTTTATTTTTCCTTGTTTATTTTTTCTTTAAACAATTTATATATCTCTCTTGTAATTCTTGCATCTTCTAATGCATCATGCGTTTGCTCGTCCAAAATCAAATCAGCATATTCTTGATACGTATTAAATAATCCCAAATCTTCTTTTTGATTGTAATAGTTTTTTATAACTTGCATCAAATTAATATGATTTTTTCGTAAATTTAGGGGTTTGATTTTGTTAAGAATAAACGATTGTTCAAGTGTAAGAATATCACTTTTACCCCATGCAATAATTTTTGAATTGTATTTTTTTAAACATGATTCTAACAGTTTATAAAAATCAATATACTCAATTGCATGATCAAATTCTTCTCTTTTTCGAGAAATAAACGTAAGTGTCCGTGAATTTAATCCGTATTTTCGAAGCGGTTTTACTAAATTACTATCTTGAAAAATTACTTTTCCTTCATTGTTTTCAACAATGATTCCATATTGTACAATCTCCGCAACATGAGGCATAGACTGGTAATAAGCAGGAAGTGAAAATTCCAAATCAATAAACAACCTGTTTCTAGTTTTGTTTATCAGCTTCTTAATGTCTTTCTTTATTGTTTCTATATCGTAATATATTCTTTTTTCACGAAATCTCGGCTCAACAACTTTAATAAAATTACTGATTTCATAGCCGTAATATTGACCATACTTTTTTAATTCTGGTTTTATCTCGACAAATATATATGGTTTTTTATAGAAGTAAGGTCCAAAATCCTTAAACGTTTTTCTTGTCATATATAGACAAAATAACCTGTTGTCGTATTCAATTTTTAAAACTCTTTCTTGGGGAAAAACTTTTAAAACTTTTCCATAGATTTTCATATATTCTCCTTACTCATCACCATACAATTTAATTATTTCTTGTTTTTGACTATCTGTTAATGCTAATTCATCAAGTTCTATAAGAAAATTTTCGCTTCCAAGAATTTGTAGGATTTGTTTTTTCTTAACTTCACCAATTCCCTTAATCTTTTCTAAACTAGAAGTAAACGTATTTTTCGAATGCACCAAATGGTGAAACGTAATCGCATATCGATGAACTTCATCTTGTACTGCGGTTAAAAACAGAAATAATCCACTCTTTTTGTTGATGAAAATTTCTTTATTCCTATAAAAAAGCCCGCTTGTTTTATGATTATCATCTTTAAATAATCCCAGAATAGGAATCTTCACATTAAGACTGTTTAACGCTTGTTCAGCTGCAGTAACTTGGGGCTTTCCTCCATCAACAATAATCAAATCAGGAAATTGTTTTCCTTCTTTTTGTAATCGCGAATATCTTCGATAAACCACTTCTTCCATTGTGTGAAAATCATCAGCGTTCACAACCGTTTTTACTTTATACTTGCGATACTCTTTTTTATTTGGTACACCATTGCGATAAGAAACCATTGCACTAACACTGCTTGAACCTTGAATGTTTGAATTATCAAACGCTTCGATAACATCTATGAAATCAAGTTCTAAAATTTGAGCCAATTCAACTATTGCCCCTTCACTCTTCTCATATTTCTTTTTTTCTTTTTTTATTAGTACATCAATTTTTTCTTGAGCATTGATTCTGACTAGATCTATCATTTCTTTCTTCTTTCCCCGCTGAGGGATTGAACTAATGTTTTTTATGTCTTCTACAAGTCCAGAAACATCCATCTTAGGTAGTAATATTTCTCGTGGTAATGGATTTCCCGCAATTATATAAAATTGATTAATAAAGCTTACAAACGTTTCTTCTGGATTATCAATAAGGTCTAATAAAAAACCCGTTCGTTCGACCATCTTATAATCCCTAACGTGAAAAATCTGTACACTTAAATAGTCCTCAGTTGTCACGTAACCAAAAATATCCGTATCATTGAATGATAGTTCCATTTTTTGTTTTTCAACAACTGCTTCTAAATTTCTAATCATATTGCGATATTCTTTTGCTTTTTCAAAATTCAAACTATTGCTTGCTTCCTTCATTTTCTTTTCTAGGTTTTTGATTCGCTCATTGCTATTACCTTTTAGAAAAGTATTGACCTCTAGCAATATCGTTTCATAGTCTTGTGCTGTAATTTCTTTAATACAAGGCCCTAAGCATTGTCCTAAATGATAATACAAACATTCCTTTTTGGGTAACTTATAGCATTTTCTTAGCGGATATACTTTGTTTAAAATATCAACCACTTCACGTGCTGCTGTTGCATTGGGATATGGACCATAATACTTAGCTTTTTTATTTAATTCTCTTGTATAAAAAATGCGTGGATGTTCTTCTAAAGTAAGGCAGATATAAGGATATCTTTTGTCATCTGTTAGTTTAATATTGTAATGAGGACGATGTTTTTTAATCAAATTCATTTCTAAAACAAATGCTTCCATTTCGTTACTAGTTATGATATATTCAAAATCATCTATTTGCGAAACAAGTGCTGTTGTTTTTCCATCGTGACTACCAATAAAATAACTTTTAACACGATTAAACAAATTTTTTGCTTTCCCCACATAAATAACTTCGCCATTTTTATTCTTCATAATATAACAACCAGGTTGTTTTGGTAAATTATTTAGTTTTTCCTTATCCATTTTTTTCACCACCCTATTTAAAAAAATAGCCACTAGTGGCTATTTTTTCAAGCCTTGTAGAATGTCTTCGATTTTTTCTCCGTACTTGTCGTACTTAAATCGCAGTTCTGGAACTTTTCTAATTTCTAGAACTTTCCCTAAAGAACTTCTTATGAATCCTTTGGCTTCTTCTAATACTCTTGCCGTTGATTGCTTTTGATCTTCGCTACCCATTACAGAAAAATAGATATTAGCAACAGAATAATCATTATTTAAATCAACTCTGAAAATAGTAACATATCGCAATCGTTCATCTTTTACTTCTGTTAAGAGTATACGACCCAATTCTCTTTCTATGATTTTTTCTAATCTAACTTGACGATGTTTCATTATTACTTTACCTTTTCCATAATATAGGCTTCAATAATGTCACCTTCTTTGATATCGTTATAGTTTTCAATCGTCATACCACATTCATAACCAAGTTTTACTTCTTTCACATCATCCTTAAATCTCTTTAATGATGAAAGCTTTCCTTCATAGATTACAATACTGTCTCTAATTAAACGGATATCAGAATTACGAGTAATATATCCATTCGTAATATAACATCCTGCAATTGTTCCTATTTTTGAAGCCTTGAATATTGTTCTTATTTCTGCTTCACCAGTTATTTTTTCTTCAAATACAGGGTCAAGCATACCTACCATCGCTGCTTGAATATCCTCTAATACTTTATAGATAATATTATATAATCTTATTTCGATTTTCTTTTCACCAGCTAGTTTTAATATTGCCGCATTAGGGCGAATATTAAAGCCGATTATAATCGCATTTGACGCAACAGCCAAAGTAATATCTGTTTCTGTAATAGCACCTACACCACCACGAACGATATTTATTTTTACTCCTTCAACCGCTACTTTTTCTAAAGAACCGCGTAACGCTTCAATAGAACCTTGAACATCGCCTTTCACAATTAAATTTAATTCTTTTTGTGAATCATCTAATTTATCAAAAATCGTTTTCAAGTTGATCTCTTTACCAACGCCTTTTTCAATATCAAATGCACGATTACTACGTTCTTCACTAATTAGCCGTGTTGTCTTTTCATCTTCAAATACCATGAAACTATCGCCTGCTTGGGGAACATCAACCAATCCAGTAACCTCAATTGCTTTTGATGGGCCTGCTGATTTTAGTATTGCTTTTGTTTCATCTTGCATTGCTCTGATTTTACCATAAGTATTACCAACAACAATTGGATCACCAACTTTTACAGTTCCATTTTTCACAAGAAATGTAGCTACTGGTCCACGACCCTTGTCTAGTCTAGCCTCTATAACAGTACCGATACCAAGACGATTCGGATTAGCGCGATAATTTTCAATATCAGCTGTCAATACAATCATCTCTAGCAAATCATCGACACCCTTTCCAGTTAGCGCAGAAATAGGAACAAAAATTGTTGAACCTCCCCATTCTTCAGGAACAAGGTTATATGCTGCTAATTCTTGCTTAACGCGATCAGGATTTGCTGATGGTTTATCCATTTTATTAATAGCGACAATAATAGAAACTTTTGCTGCTTGTGCATGTTCAATTGCCTCTTTTGTCTGTGGCATAACTCCATCATCAGCAGCAACAACTAAAATTACAATATCCGTTACTTGAGCACCTCGCGCACGCATTTCTGTAAATGCTGCATGTCCTGGTGTGTCAATGAACGTGATCATTTTACCTTTTTTCTTAACTTGATATGCGCCAATATGTTGTGTGATTCCCCCCGCTTCACCAGCAACAACTTTGGTATTACGTATGGTATCTAGCAATGTTGTTTTACCATGATCGACATGACCCATAATTGTAACAATCGGCGGACGAGATACTAATTTTTCTTCATCATCTTCAATAATAATTTCTTCAAATTTAGTAATATCTTCAGAAACTTTATTTTTTAAAGTAAATCCCGAATCTTCAGCTAACAATTCAACAACATCGCGATCAATCGCTTGCGTTGCTGAAACCATAAATCCCAAATCAATTAATTTGCGAACTATTTCACCGTAGCCTATACCTAAACCATCTGCAATTTGAGCAACGGTCATTCCAGGAATAAAATATAACACATTCGCTTTTTCTTTTTTCTCTTCAATATTACTTTGTCGTCCTTGGCGATTCTTTTGTTTCTTTTTGATGTTCTTTAATCGGGTATATTCTTTTGTTTCTTGAACATAATCATTATAAGAATCATCATAAACCCGAGTTAGTTCTACATTCACTTCTGGAACTGGTTTTGTTTCCACTCCTTCAGACGCGTCTTCTACAGGTGCCTGTTTTTTTACATCAGTTTTTTTCGCTGGACTTTTCTTCTCGCTATCCTGTGCTTTTATTACTGGTGCTTTTACTTCCGGCTTTGTTGGTTCTTTTTCAATCGCCTGTTTTTCTTCGCTTGGTTTCTTCTCAACTACTTTTTCTTCAATTGATTTTTCTTCAATTGATTTTTCTTCAATAGGTGGCGTCGGTTTTACTACCGCCGCTTTTTTTACTTTTATCGGTTTTATATCCACCTTGTATTTTTTGCTTAGTTTCTTTACAACATCACTTGTTATGTCGGTTTCTAAATCTGCCTCGATATTAATGTTGCGTAAATTAGTTATCAATTCCTCTTGAGGAATTTTTAGTACTTCTAATATATCTTTAACTTTCATAAATATCACCTCGTTCTAAAAGTCTCTGCAAAGATTCATAAAATCCTTGGTCAGTAATCGCCAATATTTTCACTAGTGTTTTTCCTAAAGCTTTTGTCAGTTTTTCTGCACTAAAGCTAAAATCAACCGTTACATTATAGAAAAAACATTTTCTTTTAAAATTATCAATCGTTCTATCTGAAGCGTCACTAGCCACAAAAACAATCTTTGCTTTCTGATTCTGAAGAAGTTTTATAACATTTTCTTCTCCAGTAACAACTTTCCGCGCTTTTAAAGCTAATCCTAATAAATTTAATGCTCTTTCATCATTTGTCACCCTTACCACCTAACTTTTCTAATAAAATTTCATAGATTTCTTCAGGCACAACGGTTTCTAAATGTTTGTCTAATATTTTCTTTTTTCTTGCTTGTTTTATGGCCTCTAAACTTTTACTTAGGTAGGCACCGCGACCATTGGCTTTTCCTACCTCGTCAATAATAATATTACCCTCAGGTGTGCGAACAATTCTAAACATCTCTTTTTTTGGATATTGTTCATTAGTTGCAACACATTTTCTAAGAGGAACTTTTTTAGTCTTGTTCATGAGACACCTCCTTATTTTTGAATTACATTATATTGAAATTCGATACCTTCTTTGGTCGCATCTGATATTTTTTTAATATCAATGCGCCAGTCTGTTGCATAAGCAGCCAAACGAGCATTTTGCCCGTTCTTACCAATCGCTAGAGAATATTGGTCATCGCGAACAACAACAGTTGCTTTCTTTGTTTTTTCATCAACAATGACACTTAATGATCTAGCAGGAAGTAATGCTTCGGCGATTAAATCAACAGGATTGTCCTTCCATGTGAATATATCAATTTTTTCATTATTTAAATCTTCATTGATACTCTTTATACGCAAACCGCCCTGACCAACACAAGCTCCTTTTGGATCTAAGTTAGGTTTTAATGATTGAACCCCAACTTTTGTCCTACTTCCAGGATCACGAGCAATACCCATAATTTCAATCGAACCATCAGCAATTTCTGGAATTGTTAATTCAAATAATCTTTTTACTATTTCTTTATTAGAACGAGTTAAAAATATCTTTGGTCCTTTCGTCGTTTTTTCTACTTTCGTTATGTATACTTTTTTGCTTTCACCAATTATGAACTCTTCGTTTGGCAACCCTTCTGTTTCCGGCATTGTTGCTTCACTATGCTTACCAATTGCAAACGTGATAAAACCATTGGCATTATTAATGATTTTTGCATTAATAATTTCACCAATTTTTTCATTAAAGAATTTATATGCTTCTTCTCGCTCTAACTCTTTTAATCCACTCAATAGAGTTTGTTTGAACTTACTAGCAGACTTACGCCCGAATGCATTTAAATTAACTTCTGTTTTAATTACACTACCTGCTTTGCTCTTTGGTTTTAGGAATTGTGCTTCTTCTAAAAGGATTTCACCTTTGTTGCCTTCCGTTAATTCTTCAACAACATAGCGATAATCATATACTTTAATTTTTTTCTTTTCAAAATCGCATTCCATTTTAATTTCGCCCTTATACTCCGTATCTCTACAGGCAACAGCAATTGCTATTTCAACCTTGTCTAAAACATCATGGATGTCTAATCCTCGATCAAATGCTACACTCTCTAGTGATTCAAAAAAATTCTTGCTTATCATAATGTCCTCCTAAAACTTTACAGCTAACCTAACTTTGCTAATTTGGTCAAAGGGAATTTCAATCATTTTAATTCTTCCTTTGATATTCATTTCTATTTTAATTATTTTATCTTGATATTCACGTAAATATCCATATATTTCTTTCAGCCCTTCAACCTTTACATAAGTACTGATACATATGTACTTGTCTTTCGCTTCCCTAATTTCTTCATCGGTCTTTAGTTGTCTTTCTATTCCTGGAGAAGAGACCTCTAAATAATATTCTTCATCAATAAAATCTTCTTTATCTAATTCTTCACTAATCAAATTATTCAAATCTGTTGCTTGATCTATATCTAGCGTTTCCTCATCTATTGCAATCACACGTAAAATCTTACTATTGTTTTCTTTTATGTATTCTATTTCTACAATCTTTAAATTTAATTTTTCTGCACATCTGTTTGCAATAATTAATGCCTTTTCAACAATTTCCATACTACACCATTTTTAAAGGAGTGAGATAACCTCACTCCTCAATTAGTACACTTTCTAGATATATTATACCATAAATCTTGAAAAAGTCAAAGAAATTCCCTTAAAATATTATTTTTCTTGTTTTAAGGTCAAATAGTGCATAATGATTCCTCCAGCTACGCCAACATTTAGCGACTCTAACCGAGGATTTATTGCAATTTTAACATTTACATCTGTTGTTTGTAATAGTTCTTTACGGACACCATTTGCTTCGTTTCCTAACAAAATTGCATAGGCTTTTTCTCCAGCAATTACCTTTAGATCGTTACTAGATTCAAGTGAGGTCCCTATTACTTTTACATTTTGCTCTTTTAATTTTGTGATAATTTTTTCTAACTTACCAGTAATAATGTTCGTTTTAAACAATGCTCCTTGTGTCGCCCGAATAAACTTATCGTTGTATAAATCGACACTATCTTCACTAAAAACAATCATATCTATATTGAACCCGACAGCGCTTCGTACCAACGTCCCAACATTTCCTGGATCTTGAAGATGGTCAAGCAAAAGAAACTTATTGCCTGTTAACTGATGATCAGGAAAATAATGGCAAATACCAATTATTTTTTGTGGCGTTTTTGTAAATGCCACCTTATTGATGATTTCTTCAGTTACTAGAATATTATCAACACCACCAACTTCATCTTTTTCATCAACAATTAAGACTGTTTCCAACACATCTTTTGCCTCTTTGATTAGATGATACCCTTCAATAATAAACTTCTTTTCCTGATCACGATACTTTTTCTCGTGTAGTTTTCCAAGTTCTTTGATATATTCATTGGTAATAGATGTAATTTTCTTCATATTATAAATAAGCAACCAAGCAAGAAACCAATGCTACAAGTATTTGTGAAGCAAACACATAAAAAAACATTTTCTTGTTCGCTTTGCTCTTAAAGGCATATAGCCAAATAAATAAACTGATTAATATTAATATCAATGAATAACCAATCATCAACAAGTAAAACATAAAAGCTGTTTGCATGACTGCCGGTAATGTCGGATAAATATAATCAATGAAATATAAGGGCAGCATAGGAACAATCGGATAAACACTTAAAATGCATATCAATAAGGCATAAATAGGAACCCAAATCGGTAGACTCTCTAAAGTCCCTTCTTTTTTGTTCTGTTTTCTAATTTCTTTTAATTCTTTACGTAAGGCTTTGCTTTCTTCTTTGTAAGTTTTATACTCTGTTTCTTCAAGCGTATAAATTTCCTGATTATATAATTTGTCTTCGAATTCTTCTAAAATGATATCTAATTCGTGAAGTCTTTTTAAAATTTGCCCTTCTCGCGGTTCCTTTTCCAAATTAATTTGTTCTTCTTGCAATGTTTTTGTTTCTTTTTCAGATACTACATTCTTTTCTTTTTCCATAAAAGCTCCTCTATATTTCGAAATTTTCTTCTTGATAAACAGAATACTTTTTAAAACAATCGAGGTTGACTTCTTCAATGTTTTCAATGGCTTCTGTTATCAGCGGTTCAAGATTACACTTATTTTCTTCATAAATCACTCGATCAATTCTTGGCTTAATAATAGGATGCTCAGGAACAAATACCGTACAGCAATCTTCATAAGGACGAATTGAAATATCATATGTTTTAATTTTACGTGACACTTCAACAATTTCTTCTTTATCATAAGTAGCAAGTGGACGAATAATCGGTACATTCGTAACTTCATTAACAACTTTTATACTTTCCAATGTTTGTGAAGCAACCTGCCCTATGCTTTCACCATTAATTATAATATCAATATTTTGTTTGCGACAAATATCACTAGCAATTTTATACATGGCTCTTCTCATTAAGGTAACCATATAAGTTTGGTTTGCTTGGGTGTGAATGGCATCTTGTATCTTTGTAAATGGTACAACCAGTAACTTGATTTTACCATCCGTTGTATAATTTGCCAATACTTCAAGCAAATCAACGACTTTTTGTAGCGACTTTCCACTTGTGTATGGTGGCGAAGCATAGTGAATCGCTGTGATGTTTACTCCTTTTCTTAATGTTAGGAAGCCTGCAACAGGGCTATCAATCCCCCCGCTCATCATAAGTAGTCCTTTTCCGGCAATTCCTGATGGATATCCACCCAAACCCTTCATCGTTTGAACAAATATATAAGTACCTTCATAACGCAAATCAACATCTAGCGTTAAATCAGGATTGTGTACATCTACTTTTAAACCCTCAACGTTTGGTAGAATGCGGCGTGCTACTTCCTGAGAAATCTCAATTGAAGTCGCAGGAAATGATTTATTTCCTCTGTTGGTTGCTACCTTAAATGTTTTTGGCTTGCCACAAGAAACTTCTTTGATTAATTTTATCGCTTCTTCAGAAATGCTTTCATAATTGGGCTCTGTTCTTTTACACAAACTATAAGACCAAAGGCCAACAATGGTATCTAAAATATTGATTACTTTGCTATAATCAACACCATTTAAGTTGATATAAAACCGATAATCCGTTCTTCTAAAGGTTAACTCTGGATAAACACTACATTTATTAATGATATTGTCTGCTATTTTTTGTAAGAATTGACGGTAATTTTTTTTCTTTAATGTCATTTCTCCATATCTAACCATGATTAAATCATACATTTGCAATTGCTCCTATTTCTCGGGCTATCTCATCTATATCTGTTGGTAAAAGAAGATGAGACAAGCTTATTCTTATTGTTGTTGTTGCTAATAATTCAGATTTAGTAATATGATAAACCGTTTTTTCTGGTTTCTTCAATTTTGAAGAACAAGCAGACCCTGTTGACACATATATCTCTTTTTCCTCAAGAATATGGACCAATGTTTCACCATTCACATGAGGTAAAGAAATATTGATAATATATGGGCTCGCTTCTAAACTACTATTAAAAACGATTTTCTCGTTATTGGTTAATTGGTTACGAAACCTACGGTTTAATCCGAAAACATATTGGTAATGCTTTTCCCATAAAGGAATAAACTTTTTTAATGCTTTACATAGTGAGACAATCAAAGCTAGTGAAATTGTTCCTGGTTTTACCCCGAATTGAGCACTTGATCCATACAATCTTTTCGATAAATCAATGTTTTGATGATAAATTAGCGCTCCGATTCCTTTAGGCCCATATATCTTATGTCCACTAATTGTCAATAAATCGATTTCCCCAAACCCAAAATCGGGATTTATCTTAGCCACTCCTTGCACAGCATCAACATGCAATTTCGCTTTTGGGTATTTTCTAACAATATCAATAACTTCTTTAATTGGTTGAATCGCCCCAACAATATTATTTACCCACATAATGGATACCAAAATTGTGTTCTTATTCATTTCTTTACGCAATTGATTACTATCTATGATTCCTTTTTCATCAACATCTAAATAGACTACTTCATATCCCTCGGTCTCTAAATTTTTAAAAACCTCGTATACAGAGGGATGTTCAATTTTACTAGTAATTAATTTCCCGTGGGAATACTTTTTAGCAATTCCATAAATTGCTAGGTTGTTTGCTTCCGTTGCGTTGCTTGTATAAACAATATTGTGTTCTTTTACCCCCAGCAAATCCTTTATCTCGGCACTTGCTTGCTCTAAAAGAACATTGCTTTTTTGCCCCAAACTATGAAGCGAGGTTGTATTTGCAAAATAATTGTTCTCTACTTTTATATATGTGTCCAGAACTTCTTTATCAATGGGGGTTGTTGCTGAATAATCAAAATATCTCATATGTCTTCACCTTTTAATATTATACATCA
>Ga0265294_10003094_pt1 | contig 21523 bp, 18 predicted proteins | sample MunlanPumphouse3_FD_192504 | JGI IMG/M metagenome (GOLD analysis project Ga0265294, IMG submission 192504) | Groundwater microbial communities from a municipal landfill in Southern Ontario, Canada - Pumphouse #3 | ecosystem: Environmental > Aquatic > Deep subsurface > Groundwater | place... | reverse complement strand
TACTTCCCTTACGGGTTGCGACCGACCGGATAACCCGCACAAAGTAAAACTTCTGTTTGACAAGATCGAGGAGATCATTGAAATCCGTTCCCTGGAATGACTTCATTACCATATTACCGCCCTGATTGAGAAGAGTCGCCGCGAGTTCCAGCGCTTCCTCGTTCAGAGCCATAACACGCACCTGATCAAAGGATTTCGAGCCGGAAAGGTGCGGGGCTGCATCACAGACCACCACATTTACGACAGGCATGACCTCCCGGATTTTCGCCTGAACCGCGGGGTCCGTGAAATCTCCGGTAATCGTGGTGGCATTGTCCAGATGAACAATAGGATTCAAATCGACCCCGCAGAGATGGCCTTCGGTCATCGTCTTCAGAACCTGAAGCCAGCTCCCGGGCGCCGCGCCGAGATCAAGGACATTATCGGTGGTCCTGATGACATTATAACGCTCATTGATATCTATGAGTTTATATGCGGATCTCGCCCTGTATCCATCCCGAACTGCTCTTTTATATACACTATCTTTTGACCATTGTGAGCCCATTTGTATTTCCTCCCTACTTAACGTATATCTTATATGATTGCGGATATAATTATACTATTAAAGTTTGTCACGCTGGTATAAGAGAGTGTGTCAAAGGGTTATACTGATGTTAAAAGCAACCATTGAAGCAGATATTTTTCGTGAGACCATCGACGCGATTTCCGCGCTGGTGAATGAGTGCCGTCTTCACATCGACGAGAGTGGTATCAAAACAATCACTGTGGACACCTCTAACGTTGCAATGGTTTCGTTAGAACTCTCTGCCTCGGCATTTAAGGAATTCGCGGCAGATACATGTGAGATCGGTCTCGATATCGAAAAGATCAGATCGATGATGTCGATGATCGGGAAGACGGATATCGTCTCTCTTGAACTTGATGACGCCGGCAAAAAACTCAAAATAAGTTTCGGCGGTTATGAATACTCTATAACCCTGCTCGATACGAAGACAATCCGGAAAGATCCGAACGCGCCGAATCTGAATCTTCCCGCGACCTTCGAAATTCCGGGCACCATGTTCAATGATGCAATCAAAGCATCCGCGATGGTTTCCGATAAGATTTCCCTATCGGTTTCCGCGGATTCATGCGTATTTACCCTGAATGCAGATGGTGATTCCGACAGGATCAAACGTGAGCTCGCGGGCGAGGATATTCATTATATTACCTGCGCAGATGCAAAATCGCTTTTTTCCCTGGATTATCTGAAGGATATGGGGAAAGCAATTGGTCATGCGGATAAAGTTCAGATCCGTCTTGGAAATGATCACCCGGTTCAGTTTTCTTTTGTCTACGCAGGCGGGAAGGGGACTGTCGGTTATCTGCTTGCCCCAAGAATTGAGGCAGAATAAAAGTTATGCGAACGTCCGTTGGAAAGCGTGATTTAGCTCACTATCCTTTTTTGCACGAAGCCCAGGAACTGCTGGCATCCCGCGGGATCAAGGTTGCAGGTCTTTCGGGTTCTTCTTCCGGGCGCTCGTATCTTGATAAGGCGACGGAACGGGTTATTCTCGCGCTCGACGGCAAATCCGTGTATCCCGAATCACTCGATGATGTGGTTTCGGATATCGTGACCTATGTTCTTTCAAAGGTTCTTGTTTCCTGTACGAAGGATAAGAGGACGATGGACCGTTTCTGTAAGATGGAGGCAAACCGGGTTTACGGGTTTTTCCATATGGAGGAGAACGCGCTTCTGAAAGAGCGGGTGTGCGAGGAACTGGATGTGACAACCGGGGACGGGCTGCTGACGGTCGTCCGGTATATCGAGCTTGCTTCAAGAGTGCGTGATGCCAAGTGGCGGCTTGTGAACCGGGAGGTCGAAGGAGGGGTCGTGAAAATTTCCGCGGATGAGCAGGATGTCCTGATTGCCGAGAGAATCCGGACGATTATTTCGTCAGGGCTCCCGCTTGATGTGCCGGAGTCTATTGCCCGGGAATTTCTTCCGTGGAGCGATAAGATTCTTTCGGCAGTCCAGGAAAGGACGCTGGCGGAGTTCGGGGCGATTGAGGAGTCGGCGTATCCTCCCTGTATTCAGGCGCTGATTTCCGCGGCGGCTTCCGGCGCAAATCTGTCGCATTCGGGAAGGTTTTCGATGACGGCGTTTCTGCATAATGTGGGGATGCCGGCAGAGCAGGTTGCGGGGATTTTTGCGAGAAGCCCGGATTATAATGCGGATATGACGAATTATCAGGTCGATCATATTCTGACGAATGAATATACCACGCCTTCCTGTGCGACAATGCTGACACACGGGGTTTGTGTGAATAAGGATAAGCTGTGTGATTCGGTTTCCCATCCGCTGAATTATTACCGCTCGAAGAAAAAGATGCTGGATAAGATGCGGCTGATTGAGGAGGCACGGGAGAAGAAAGATGAGGTCCAACCGGAACCGTGAAATAATCCAGGGAGACTTTTTTGTCGGGTTTTGGTCTCTCTGAGCTGGGCGGGACGGGGTCCGGTATCCCCGCACACTGAAGACGCTTGGTATTTATAGGTACACAAAGCATATCTTTTTCATATGAAATTCGGGACTCTCGCAGAAATTGAGACACGCGGAAAAACCGTCCTCGTCCGTGTGGATTTCAACTCCCCAATAGATCCTTCTTCAAATACTATCCTGGACGATAAACGATTCCGTGAACACATTCCCACCCTGCAGGCACTGGAAGATGCCCGCGTTGTGATTCTCGCTCATCAGAGCAGACCCGGCAAAAAGGATTATACGACCCTCGCTGCCCATGCAGATAAACTCGAGCGGCTCATGGGTATGCCAGTCACCTATGTGGATGATATCTTCGGAAGCTGCGCGAAACAGGCTGTCCGTAACTCTCATCCGGGAGATATCGTTCTTCTGGAGAATGTCCGTTTCTCGGCAGAGGAGAATCTTACGCTGAAGCCCGAGGACGGAGCGAAGACCCATCTCGTGAAAAAACTTGCCTCGATGGCAGACCTTTGCGTGTATGATGCGTTCGGGACGGCGCACAGATCTCAACCCACTATTACCGGTCTTCCGTATGCGATGAAGACGGTCGCCGGACTTCTGATGGAAAAAGAGGTGGCGATGCTCTCGAAAGTATTTACCTCGGCACCAAAACCGGTAACATTTGTGCTCGGCGGAACGAAAGTGGATGATTCGATCTCCGTTGCCGGAAATGTCCTCGCAAACAAGACGGCCGACAAAGTTGCCGTGATTGGGGTCGTCGCCAATCTGTTTTATCTGGCGAAGGGCATCGATATCGGCGAACCTTCGAAGAATCTGATTCACAATCTGGGTTATGACGGGGAAATCGCCCGGGCAAAAGAGATTCTGGACTCCTATTCTGATAAAATACTCATGCCTGAGTATGTTGCCGTAAAACAGAACGATGAACGCAGGGAGTATCCGATTGAAAATGTTCCGAAAGACTGTCCGATTATGGATATGGGAACCGATTCCATCGGGAGTTTTGCCGCCGCGCTGAAAAACTCGGGAACGATTGTATTCAATGGTCCGGCTGGCGTATTCGAGGATGTGAAGTTCGCGTCCGGGACGTTTGAACTTCTGCGTGCCGCGGCGAATGCGGAGTTTTCGGTCTGCGGAGGAGGGCACACGGCGGCAGTTATTGAGCGGCTGGGTCTTGCATCCCAGTATTCCCATTTATCTACCGGAGGAGGAGCCTGTATCGAGTTTTTGACGGGAAAGAAACTGCCGGCAATTTCCGCTCTGGAAAAGTCGTGGGAAATGTTCGGCGGGAAATAATTTCCTTTTTTTTTGTTGGGAGTGCCGAAGGAGTGCTCCCAATCATAATACTGATGTACTTCGATTTCGTGTATGACATAAGGGGGAAAGCATGATATTCGCGCATCTCTAGAAAAATGGAGTTTGCCGGGTGTGGAAGCATGAGATATCCTACCGCGAAGGGTTATCAACAGTTTGCCACCAAGTTTTCGAAGGAGACTTGCGAGCAAGCGAGCGAAGCGAGTCGGAGAACAAATCTTTGATTTGCGAACCCCGGGGCGAAGCCTTCGAGTGAACCCGGGATTACCGTTATGGATTTTTGGATGTACTTCAAGTTCGTTTACTGAATTCTTTTTTGATGGCCGTATCATCACACGGAAAACACGGAAATCACACAGAAACACGGAAAATATTGAGATTCGGTTGAGTGTTTATTGCACCTCCCCAGCCCCCACACCGAACCCACGGAATTCAACGGAATGCACGAAAAGGGGGCAGGGGCGGGGTGGACGCTGAAAGCGGACGCCCTTACCCAAGGCGGGTTGGATGCGAAGCAGACGAACTCAGCCAAGCAAGGCTTTGCCTTGCGACCAAACCGAAGGTTTGCGCATGGGTGGAGGAATGGGAGAACTTCTTTTTTCAAAAGAGGATAGCATTCATCCTTTTTTTGATTCCCGGGGCGAAAAACGACAGCGGATGTAAGCGAAGGCTTCGCCTCGGGGACTCGCAAGTCTATCGACTTGCTCGGCTAAGGGACCTAAAGGCCCCCGCCTCATCTGAGACTGCTCCTTCGGAGCAACCCGCCCACGCGCAAACCTTCGGTTTGCTTGGCTAAGGGCTAGCCTATCGGCTCACCCCGCCCCTGCCCCCTTTTCGTGAATTCCGTTGAATTCCGTAGATTCCGTGTGGGGGCGGGGGAGGATACTACATGGGTTCCATCCAGCCGATTCTTTTTATTTTCCGTGTTTCTGTGTGATTTCTGTGTTTTCCGTGTGATGATACGGCCATCAAAAAAGAATCCCATAAACGAAATCGAAGTACACTGGTTTATTCGAAGGCTTCGCCCCCGGGGGTTCGCTTAAGTGGAGGGAAAGGAAGCGAAAAACGGCGGCGGGCGTACGCAAAGGCTTCGCACCGGGATTCGCTTAAGGAAGAGAAGGGGGACGCAAAATGCCCCGGAAATCTGAATACCTTTCAGAGAACAGTCCACAATTCCCCAAGTCGTTCCATTACCTTTGCATTCTCCGACACTTCACCCTCGGCAAAGGCTGAAATCGATTCCTCAAAGATAATCACCCAGCCGAGATACTCGCAGATACACTCGAACTGTTCACATATGAGTTGATACTGGAAATCCGGGACTGAACTTGCACCAATAACAACAAGCCCCACTTTCTTATGCTGAGTCTGGAAGAATTCTGTCCGGGAATAAAACTTATCAATAGCCAGTTTGAGCTGCGCTGAAATCCCCCACCAGTACACCGGAGTCCCGAAGATGATCAGATCCCCGGCGGCGATTTTTTCCATAAGATCTGCACTGTCATCTTCATGAATACAGACTCCGCCGTTCGTTTTGCATGCATCACAATTCGTACAACCCATCAGATGCAGATGTGCAACATCAATGAATTCGAATCCAGCTGAGGGAATATTCGTCAAAATCCCGGAAATAATCTGATTTAAAGCAATCCGGGTATTTCCTTTCCGGCGCGGACTCCCATTCAATATTACTATCTGCATCAATTCAAATTATTATTCCAGCAAGTATTTACATCAATCTGTCATCGGAAGGTTTCCGGAATTTCTGCCCCTGCCGCCCGGTTCCCGGTCCACTGGCTGAACTGCGAAAACAGCTGGCTGCCAAAAAAAATATTAGGAAATCATGGGTATTTTCGCTTAAATATCCAGCGAATCGCCCGGTTTCATTATCTCTACATGACATGCCGTCGTCAGTTCAACCACACGTCTGAACTCTTCCATGTCCTGCTCGATTTCCGGATAGGTGTTCACATGCATCGGAATTACCATGCCGGCGCCAATCCACTCGGCGGCAATCATGCACTCTTCGGGTCCCATCGTATAGCGTCCGCCGGCAGGCAGAATCGCCACATCCGGGTGGAAGAGTTTTTTCATCCATTTCATCTCGGCAAAGAGTCCGGTGTCTCCGGCAAAGTAGATGACATGCCCGTCCATTTCCACGATAAAACCGCAGGGTTCACCCATATAGATACTCGTTCCGTCATTCTGACGGATTGAGGAGGAGTGAAGAGCAGGCACCATGCGGACAGTGATTCCTTCATATTTGACTGAACCGCCGATGTTCATGCCGATTGTTTTCACGCCGATAGATTTGAGATAGCCCGACAACTCGTGAATGGCGATCGTTGTCGAAAAACGTTCGGGAGAGTCTCCCAGATGATCGGCATGTGCATGGGAGATTAATGTCAGGTCGGCACAGACGGACGCGGGATCTTTTATCGGCATCGGGTCGAAGAGGAGTTTCTTTGTGCCCTCGATAATGAAGCAGGAGTGCCCAATAAACGTGATGTGCATATTCATTAATGGTGCCCGGGTAATAAAAAAATAGGGTTGGGTTTGTCTATCACCCGAATGAAAAAATGGGTTTTGCTCTCTGCAAATCAGTTGACTTCCGTCATATCGGTTGACTCGGCAACATCAATCGACTCCCCGAACGTATCTTCCTGCAAAGCGGATGCCATTTTTTCCGTCAGGTCGCGGTCTTCCATGACATCGCGGATTCTCTCTAAGAATGGATCGAGCGTCGTATCCTCCTTCTGCTCGATTACATGACGATATTCACGGAGAGTGGTCGGGGAAATGCCAAGCTGCTCGGAGATTTCCTTCATCGTCATCTCAGTACTCATGAGGGTCTTCATCTGTGCCGGGTCGAACGGCATATTGAAATCCAGATCGCGGAACAGTTTCAACTGAACCCGGGCTCTTGCAACGGTCTTTGAAAGCTTCTCGTCACCAAGTTCCCTTGCAATTTCCGTATCATTCTTCCCGGCATAGAAAGACGTAATTAAGCGCGCAAGTTGAATTGGTTCAAGTTTTGTCTTAAAAAAGCCTCGTTCCTGTATTTCACGCATAATTAAAGCGATTTCCCGTTCTACGGCATCCTGATCGCGAAGAGTCCCGTGAAGCGTTTTCATAGGTTCCATTATCTTCGTTTTCTTTGTCAGATTGGAAAATAACTGCAGTAAATCCTTCTGTCTCTTTTTTGGCGCCATATTTAATATTCCTCCATATTGATTATCCCTTCAACATGTCTCTACATCCATATAATGTTTTTGTCTTGGTGCGGGGGAAATCGGCCGGAAAGTTTCGGATACAAATTATTATTACCCCCTGAAACTGTATGATTATCCTCTTCGTCGGATTATCCCGGTAATCAGCCGTTCTGGTGCGCTCTTTTACAAAGTATGTCAATGAATCGAAGAGGAATATTCTGACAGGGATACAAAAATTCCCGGAACACCAGACATCCTGCCAGTCCGTGATGAAAATCCGTTTTACCATGAATTTGACCGCTGGCGGATTTTCCGCAGAATGAACCCTGGAAATGGTATTCGATAGCAGGGTAAAACACCCTCGTGCGGCACGTATTTTTTAAAGTCCTTCTCTCAACTCCCGCTCCCCTTTCTGATTCTGGGTTGCGGGATGAGGCGGGCTGCCCCGAAGGGGCAGCCTCAGCCGAGCAAATCTCTGATTTGCGACCGCGGGTTGGACGCTGAAAGCGGATGACCTTAGCTGAGGCGGGTTGGCGACGAAGTCGACGACCTCAGCCAAGCAAACCGAAGGTTTGCGCGTGGGCGGGGTGAGCCGATAGGCTCGCCCTTAGCCGAGCAAGGCTTTGCCTTGCGAGCAAATCTCTGATTTGCGACCGCGGGTTGGCGACGAAGTCGACGACCTCAGCGGAGGCGGACCGGTCCATAGGACCGGTCTTAGCCAAGCAAACTGAAAGTTTGCGACCAAGGCTTTGCCTTGAGCAAACCGAAGGTTTGTGACTGCGGACCGCTTTGAAGGAGCGACCTTAGCCATGCAAGTCGATAGACTTGCAATCAAATCTTTGATTTGCGTTTTTTTCGTGAATTTAGTGTGATGACATTTACACGTATTGAATCCCGTACATGAAACCGAAGTACATCCGGAAATCCATACGGTAATCCGGGCTCGCCTCATCTCATGCTTTTCATCAGCTGTCATCACACTGAATAATACCGGTTCACCAAGGATGGCAGGTACACCTCGGTTAATTCTATTCCTGGATGAATATTCTCAATCAATCTGCCATCATCCCGTCCACCCGATAGGCATATCGATTGGACAAACCCAATAATCCCTCATCGTACACCCGCCATTATTTTTAATTGCCAATCCAATATGGTATCACACAATGACAGCATTTCGAAATGGTCTACTGGATGAGCAGCCAATCTCCCTCACGGTAAACGGCCGCGGTCTCGTAACCGTAATGATGCTCAAAGAAATGACCGAAGAGTTTGCCGCCGGGTATCTGACAACCGAAGGAATCGTCCCGTATGCCGAAATAGAATCGGTAATGCAGAATTCTGCCGGTGTGAGCGTTCTAACAAAAAACCCATTTAAGGTTCTCCTCCCGAAGAAAAGTGTAATATCCGGATGCGGCGGCACCGCCTCCTATCTGGACCCGGAAAAGCTGCCCGTTCTTGATAAGAGCATCCCGGTACCACCGGAAATCTGCTCGCTCGATTTTCGCGGGGATATAATCAGAGCCGGCGGATTCGGGGCAAAGGCATTGAAAAACGGAAAAATCGCCGCATCTGCAGAAGACATAGGACAGTATACCGCCTTGGACAAGGTCGTCGGCAGACTCCTCATGGACAATATTCCCCCGGAAGAGACCGCAATTCTCATTTCCGGAAAAGTCACGGCAGATCTGGTGCGAAAATGCCTCCATGCGAGAATATCTGTTCTCGCATCGAAATATCCCCCGACCTCACTCGCATATGACGCCGCAAAGGCCGGGAAACTCACACTCGTCTATTAATACCCGGGATATCCCCGGAAAATACTGAAAATTCCCGGAATCATGCCGCAATCTAAATGTTTATCCCGCACAGAAACAATGCCTAACTGATAAACATGAAACTCAGTGCAAGAAACCAGATCAAAGGGAAAGTCGTCAAAGTAACACCCGGAGTTGTAAACAGCGAAGTCATCATCGAGATTGCCGGGGGTCAGCAGATTGTCTCCATCATCACGAAAACATCTGCCGAATCCCTGAATCTCGCCGTAGGGAAACCGGTCTACGCAGTCATCAAATCAAGCGAAGTGATGATTGCAATCGATTAATACCCGAATCCTGCCGTTTCGGCAAACCTCCTCTCTTTTTCGGTTCACTTGCCCTGTTCTTACACGAACAAAACCGCCATGACGAGAATCAGAATCGTTGCACCAACCAGATCAATCGAACTCGTCATAACCGGCACCCCGAAATTATCCGGATCATACCCCATACGATAGGTAAGAACCGCGGTATAATACCCCAGCAGATTCAGCACCGTCACAACAAGCAGACCTGCAATCACCGACAGAAGAATCATCGGAACAAGCCCTGACGTTGTGATTCCGCAGAGAACCGCCGCATAATGCGAAAGAAAACCCATCAGCGGAAGAATCAGAACTGCATACAGATAATTCTCCCCGAAATGTTTCCACACAAGACTCTGGGGAATGATTTTTGAATCAACGAGACCCATATGCATCTCGGTCCCTATCCGGGATGTAAGAATCCCTCCGATAGACCCGCAGCCGTTCATAAACGGCGATATTAGAATCAAAACCGCGGCTGAGGCAATGAGACCGTCCAGATTATTCGTGTACAAAACGCCTGCAACGATTCCGAGAAGACACAGCGGAACGAGGAGCGGAATACCCTCACGTAAAATATCCTTCATCTTCTTAGTCGCCCCTCTCATCGAAAGAAGCGCCCAGAGAATCATCACGAGAACAATCAGACCGAGCACTATTTTTCCGGGTAATGGAAGCTGCATTACGAGAATCGCGATTACAACGAGGAATGGAAGCGTAACGATATCGCCGAAGGTCGTCACGACCGGAGCCCCGACCATATCAAGATTCCATCTCTTCCGGTAACAGACGATTGAAATGAAAATGCCGACCGCTGTAACCACGAGTCCGGCGAGAGTTCCCGAGATAACCGAGATTATTATCATCTCCGGGATGCCGATGACCTCGGTCCCGGTAATCAGGCAGATAATTTTCCCGAAGATCGCCAGGATCACCGATATGATGACCGTCAGGATTATGGACGACCGGAGATTATCACCAAGCTCGGTCTCACGCCCGAACTTCGCCTCGAATGCTCCGAGGTGCATGGAAGAGGATAATCGCGATGTGAGAATTCCGGCTATAGCTCCTCGCATGTTTATCGACGGGGTAACAAGTACCATAAGTCCGGGGATAAGAATCAGAACAGCGCTTACAGACCCAAGATAAATTCCCGCGATAAAAGACAGGCTGACACTAATTAATAGTGTCAAAAGACCGGTGAAGAATTCCCCGTGCCCGCGAAGGGGGCAACCCGACGTCTCTCCGATCACCAATTTCATCAGGGGTCACCTCTTCCAAGCACATAATACTATATTCATTAGTTCTTGCTACGTATGAAGGCTTTGCACCCGGTTTATCCGGTCGGGAATACCTTTCGTTCATGGTATGACCGCGGAGAATTACGGGCAATTCCCGGGAACGGGGAGACTCAGTCAAAGTATTAACATATCCAAGAGCCAACATGTAGACAATGGCGAAAAAGCTGAGGATGAACAGTTTTCTTTTCTGTTGTGCCCTTCTTGGAGCACTGCCTGTTGGTCTGATTCTGCTTGCTTTACTGAACATCACTCTCGGTCAGTTGTCGGACCCGGAATTTTTATGGCTGGTCGCGACTGAATCCGAGGTGGTGGGCACGATTCTTCTGACATTTTTCGCGGGACTCTGCGCCGTTATCATTCTATTGATTGTCGGAACACCTCTTGCCTATCTTCTGGCACGGTCCGCGACAAAGACCGCGAAGGTTATCGGAACGATTATCGATCTCCCGGTCATGCTCCCGCACACTATTGCCGGAATCCTTGTGTATCTTCTGTTTATGCCGAACGGCTGGCTGGGCGCTCCTTTTTCTGCAATCGGCATTACCTTTCAGGATGCGTTTTTCGGGATTGTTGCCGCGATGCTTTTTGTCGCCACTCCGTTTTATGTGACCACGGTTCAGGAAGGTTTTGGAAAAGTGCCGGTCCATCTGGAAAATGCGGCACGGACACTTGGGGCGTCCCCTTTTACCGTTTTTCGAACAGTCACCCTGCCGATGACGCTCCGCCATATTTCGAGCGGCTCGGTTCTTGCATGGGGTCGGAGCATCAGCGAATTTTCCGCGGTCATTATGATTGCCTACTATCCTATGGTAATCTCGACGCTTATCTATAACCGGTTCATGACCGGGGGTCTTAAGGAAAGCAGTGCGGTTGCTTTTACGATGATTCTTGCATGTCTGCTGATTTTCGGCATTCTCCGGTTCATCGCCGGAAAGATCGGAGGTACCTATGATAGAGTTTGAGGATGTTTCCCTTTCGCTCGGGAATTTCGCCCTGAAGAACTGTTCGTTGTCGATTGGTGAGGGCGAGTATTTTGTGATTATGGGACCGTCGGGCGCGGGAAAAACCATTCTTCTTGAGCTTATCGCAGGTCTGCATGATTCGGACACAGGTGTAATACGGATCAACGGTTCGGATGCTGCAGAAATTCCGGTCGAGAAACGCGGGATTGCGATTGTCTATCAGGATTATGCTCTTTTCCCTCATATGACGGTTGAGGCGAATATCTGTTACGGGATGCAGAGGAGACATATTCCCCGGGATGAACAGAAGAGGCGATGCAGAGAGCTTGCCGGTTCGTTTGGCATCGCCCATCTGCTGAAGAGAAAACCGCTTACGCTTTCCGGCGGAGAAGCCCAGAGAGCGGCGCTTTGCCGGGCTCTGGCGGTGAAACCGTCGATTCTCCTTCTTGATGAGCCATACTCGGCTCTCGACAATCAATCACGAAAAACCTGTATTGCCGATCTGAAAAAACTGCATAAAGAAGGACTTACGGTTGTTCATGTGACCCATTCTCTTGAAGAGGCAAAATCCCTGGCAATGCGGGTTGCGATTATTCGGGACGGTCGAATTGTTGTGACAGGGGACGCGGAGGAGGTTTTCACGCAGCCGAAGGATGAGGCGACTGCCCGGTTCCTTGGTTTTGAGAACATTTTCCGGGGGGATGTCATCGGCCGGAGGGGGAGGGTCTGTATACGAAGTGAGGATATTCTTCTTCATCCAGAGGAGTGTGAAAACAGTTTTCCGGGGAACGTTCTTTCTGCAGATATACAGGGAGCCCTGAGAATCTGTACGGTTGACATAGGGGAGGTTCTGACGGTCACCCTTGGAAAAAGAGAGGGGGATTATCTGGCAGGTTCACGGGTTTTTGTGGAGATTCCGGATTCTGCTGTGCATATGATTTAAGATTCGGCTCTGTTCCGGAAAAATGCGGTCGTATGTGCTCATCAGAGCGGAGCCGGATATCCCTCTCCGCCCTCACTGAATGCAGCAAGCATGAAAGCCAGGAACTTCTCCGCCTCTTCTGGTTCCGGCGCATTATAGGGAATCGTGACCGCATACACAATCGGAAGACCGGTCCGTTTATTTCCGATCGTAGCAAACCTCTGGAATCCGAGATACACGGTTGCATTATCATAATTTTCCGCAAATGCCTCATCGCCCAGATTGATTTCCGCCGGGAGTTCAACATACCGCAGTCCCTGGCCGATTGCCACGCTCTTGTAATCAAATGCGTAATCGATTCCTCCCGACTCAAGAAGATTCAAAAGGAACAGGCTCGAATCCCGGATGGTAACTTTGCTGCCTGATTCCGGCTGCATAAGGACCGGGAGTTCGAGGATGCTTCCGTTTTCGGTTTTGTTCACCATAAGAGCCGGCTTGAAACTGTCGCCGATGACCGTATTGAAGAGACCCGGAAGGTTTAGCTGCTCTTCTGCGAGCATCATCATGATGAGTGCTCTGTATCCGGACGCATCCAGCGTCGGATTGGAAAACCCGACCTTCACCTCATCCCGGGCAAGTATTTCATACCAGTTATCCCGGGTGATTTCATCAGCATAGGCACTTTCAGGGGTAAACGCGAGGACCATCTCATTCCTTGCGAATGGGGTGTACCAATCAGTGTAATTCACCCCGACGGGTCCCTCCCGGTACATCATATCGGGAATCAGCGACGCGTCTGCCACGACGATCAGGTCTATCGGCCGGTTAAGGTCGGTTACCTGACGAATTGCCTGAATACTCCCGTGTCCTTCAATCTGAATATCGATTTCCGGGTGAAGAGCTTCATACTCCTGTTCGATTTCTTCCAGAGGGAGGAGCAGACTTCCTGCCGGGACCACTTTGACAACCGTTTTCTCTCCGGCAATACAGCCGGAACAGAGGAAAATCAGGAGGACCAGCAGAACGACCGCCGTGAACAGGGATTTTTTCATCCATGAACCTCGATTCTGTCAACCCATTTGACCCAGAGACTGCCTTCTGTTATGACATCAGGTTCAGCCGTCATAGTTGCCATTCGGAGAGGTCCGCCGTCATCATACGGATACGGTTTGCCGTCTGCCGCATACATCAGGATAGGGGTCATCTTCGCAGGAGTTTTCATCTCCTTCAGGTTTGCATCGAGACAAAGAAGATCCTCACCCATGAGCTGTTCATACGAGAACACCCAGAGATAGCCGTCTGCCGCAGAAACATGGACGGTCTGTCCTTCGTGGACACCCCCGACCTGATTCAGCAGTTCAATCAGCGGAACGCCCGTTATTTCATAGGGTCCGTATTTTATTCCGACTGTTGAAACAGCATAGCCGTGTCCGCTTACAGAAGGCAGTGCCGCGATTTCGGATACGGAGAGGATTTTCTCCGTGCCGTCCGCCCCGACAAGCGTGAGCGGCCAGTCGATATCCTCATACGGATTACTGATGCATCCGGCACTGAACATACAGGCAATGATTACGAGAATAAGGAGTATCTTTTTCATGGCTGTCTCCGGAGAATACCTGCTGCAAGAATTCCTGCAAGAAGTATGCCGATTCCAAGAGGTGACGCTGCCGCCTCTGTTGGAACGGCGGTCTGATTCGTCATGGATTTTGCAAGAACCCCGGCTTCCCCGGTATATCCTCTTTCATAGACCCGGATTTCACTGACCCATTTAACGGTCAGACCGCTGGTCGAGGGATAGAGTCCTTCATAGAAGTAAACCGATTTTTCCGGCAGGGTCTCACGCATGTCATTGTTTCCAAAGACATGGAGACCTTCGGCATTCGTGGAGGCGTCTGCAAGGAACACGAGCCGCATTCCGAGGAAATATCCTTCTTTTCCGGTATAGCCGATTCCCTGACGTTCGCCGACTCCGGATACATCTTCGCCCACATACCAGCAGACGGCAGCGGGTCCCTGACGTGCAGACGGGGTGTAGATTGTCGTGTATCCGTATTCCACATGGTATCCGTCTGCCGCGACAATCATGACATCATCTTCGGGGTTCATTCCGCCAATCAGGTCGCAGAGATCTTTTACATCGGTTCCTTTTACTGCTCCGCGGTCTTTGAAACTTCCGGTCTCATTTACATCCCAGCGGGCTTCGGAATCATCGGTGAACACCGGACCCTGGTGATAGTAATGGGTTACCCCATCGCCAAGTACCGGGAGATTTTCTTCCATCCACTGATAACTGACGGTTTGCTGGTCGAGGGTCGTGCCGTTCTCCGCGATACGAATGAGCTGAAGTTCGGTCGTTGCGCCTGAGGGTCCTGCCGATACTGCGGATATCAGACAGAATACTGCAAGCAGTGTTAGTAAAATAATTCTTGTTTTCATCTTTTTCTCCGGATAAAAAATACGGCTCCTGAAAGAATGCCGAAAATGATCCCGGGTCCGAGGGGCGAGGAGACCGGGTCGGTCGTGCTGAATACGTCATAGGCGGTTCCCTTGGGGAAGACTGTCGTGAGAACACTGTTGTCCTCCGAGACCTCAGCCACGCTGAAGAAGGTTGAGGTGAATTCACTTCCGTTAACATCGACCCTGACATAGCCGAGAGTGTGGTAAATTGAGGTCACCATTTCATCTGCCGGTTTCGTGACCGGCGAATAGAGCGGAGCGCCGCCTGCCCCGTTTGTCACATAGGCGATGCCGCCGGATTCATGCCGTTCGTATGCATGCATGTGGGCTGAGTAGGCCGCGGCGACACCGCCGTTTTCGAATATCTCCTGCCAGACGGGAATCTGGTCAGTGGTGAGCCCGGTCCGTTTCTGATCTGTCGTATAGAACGGGTGATGGAAGAGTGCAATCTTCGTTTCAGGGCTTTGTGTTTCTTCCCCGAGCCAGGCGGTCTGATTTGCAAATCTGATTTGGGTCCATCCGTTCGTGTTAAGGACGAGGAATTTCAGAGAGCCGGCGGTAAATGCATACCAGTCGGGCATTCCGAATATATCGGTGTAAAGCTTCGCGTAATCATGATTTCCCTGGACAGGGACGATTATCGTGTTTGCATACAGATTGCGCCCTGCAGAGAAAAACCGGTCCCACTCTGCCGGGTCATCCGCATCGCCGGAAAAATCACCGAGGTGGACCACGAAGAGGGGATTTTCGTTAAGAATACTCGCTGCGACGACACCGTGACGCTCTGCCTGAGTAAACGGCGGTTCGCTTCTTGTATCGCCCGATACAACAAACGTATAGTTTTCTGCACCAAGGGTGCGGAAGGAATAGGTCTCCGACCAGGAATCGTTCACGAGAATCCGGTAGGAATATTCAGTGTCGGGCATCAGGTCTTTGATTCGGATATGGTGAAATCCTGCCGGTTCAGAGGAGAACACGGTAGTGTTTCCGCGAAAGGCAAGTTCCACCGCACCGGATGCGTTTTCATACAGATAATAATGAATCGTCACTGTGTCCTCATCCGCGGACGTGATGTACGGACCCCAGCGCGGCAGGTCTGCGGCAGAAACTCCCGGAACCAGCAGGAGAAGGAGCAGGATGATGACACAGATTTTTTTCATATTACCATTTCCTGACAATCAGGAAAGCTCCGAGAATGCCGGCAATGCCTATGACAATACCGAATGACGGAGACCGGGTCGCGTCCGGTCCCGGTGCTGCCGAAGAATTTTCGGTGATTTTGATCGTATCGATGTTCTGGACCGACAGACCAGTGGTTGTCGGATATTTTCCCGAATAGAAGTACCAGTCTTCTTCATCCATGGCTGCTTTTTCATCAGCTATACCGAATACATGGTAGCCCCACGGGTTCCGGCTGGTATCTCCGGTGAACATGAGACGCATTCCGCTGTAATATGCTGGAACATAGCCCTCCTCTTTGTTGTACCATGCGATGAAGACTGTGCCCATCGCCGGTTCGGGACTATAGATGTACTTCTGCGGGAAGGTTTTTTGAAGTCCGTCGGCGGCAATAAACGTAATCTCCGCATTCTCACCGGCTCCGCCGACAAGTTCGCAGAGGTCTTTTACTGCGGTTCCCTTGAGGGCCCCCATGTCCTTTGACTCGACATTTACCGACTCGGTCGGGTCCCAGATATCGCCTTCGAAGACAGGGCCCTGAAGATAATAATGCGTGTATCCGTTTCCGACAACAGGGAGATTCTTTTCCATCCACTGGTAATCCACGGTCGTGGTATTTAGAAGATTGCCCGCGGCATCGTATTTTTCAATTGTAAGTTCAGTCGCGGCAGAGCCTGCGCCTGCAAAGAGGCAGAGACAGAGCGCCATTACAAGGCTCAGACAGATTATACTTTTTTTCATTGCAGGGTGTTCTCCCATGTTATTTTCTCCGGCATAAGATGCAGGCAGCCCCGATGAGTCCGGCAATCACTATGACGAGGGGTGCCGGCGAGGAGGCGGATGAACTGTCGGTAATGATTTCGATCGAGTCGATCTGATATGCGGATATCTGGGCGGTTGAAGGCAGAACTTCCGATGAATGGTAGAGTCCGTAATCCTCTTCCGTCATTGAGAGTTTCATATCATACAGACTGTAGACCCGGTATCCCAGAGGATCTTTTGTGTTTTCATTGGAGGTGAAGAAGAGCCGGAACATGTTGTCATATCCTGACGGTCCGTCCACCCCATTGCGGCTCCATGCGAGGAACATCGTGCCCATTTCGGGTTCCGGGTTGTAGAGATATGCATATCCGTTGACGAACTCGGTGACGACCCCGTCGGCGGAGGTGAATCTGAGCAGATCTCCCTTATCCATTCCTCCGACAAGGTCAACCAGATCTTTTACGGATGTTCCTTTTACGGTGTCCTCGACCTTGAAGCGGGCGTTCGTGTATGCCGCCGGGAACTCTTCGTTTACATCCCAGGATTCATCGGTTCCTGCATGAGAATTCATCACCGGACCCTGAACTGCGTAAATCAGTTTGCCGTCGCCAATGACATCGAACCCTGTTCTGAGTTCTTCCCAGGATTTCGATGTTTCACTGATTATCGTGCCGTCTGTAGTGATTTTTTTCACGGTAATCGATGTTACGGCGGGAGGAGCACTGAAATCGCTCAGCGTAATCTTTTCCACATCGCGAAGATAGTTATCGGATGAAATGCCGGTTCCGGTCAGGAAAGGTTTGATTTTTATCAGATTTCCTGTTCCGTTCTCCTGTTTATAGATGGCGAGAATGACATGCAGTCTGTCATCCTTGATATCTGCCGCGGCAAGGCTGATCTTTGAGGTCGTGTTTTCCAGAAGGATGGTGTATCCTCCGCTCAGTGCTTCGGTGTTGAGACCGTGAAGATGAAAGTCATCCAGCCATCCGAGAACGGTCGAGAGAGCAATTCCATAATAGACATCCCCGTTTTTATCGGTCCAGGTCAGGTTGTGGGTGACCGTGGTCGCAGAGGTAACGCCGCCAAGCTCTTCTACGCCTCCTACCGCACGATAAAGAAGCGTGTCCGTAATATCCGTGGAAATCCGCCCGACTCCTTCAATCGACCAGCCTCCCGGAGACTGTTCGATTCCTGTCGGGACATTAAGCGAGATGGATGCAGTATCTTCGAGGAGAATCGCCGCATCACCGGTCTTCGTGACATCAATCAGGCTCACGGGGATTTTTCCTCCGTCCATTTTGTCGGCAAGGATGTAGTGGTCGGCAGCAACATCGGATGATGAAATCATGACCGATGATCCGTGAGTGTCTGTTACCTGGATCCGGTAATTCGCTGCCGCAAGACCGGTGTTGAAGGAGAAGTGCGTGGATGAGGTCATCGACTCGATATCATCGACGATTGCTGCAAGAAGCCGGAGTTTTACGCCGGTATACGTGTGCGTTCCGTCGGTAAACTCTGCTTTGTGCGTGGCATACTCTGATGCCTGAAGGAACGTGGAACGTGTGTCGGTCCATGAAGCATCCGCGGATTTGTCATAGTAGAGCGGGGCGGTGAATACGCCGGATAGCATTATCGGCCATGTCTGGGAAACTTCCTGACCGATTGAGATGTAAAAGAGAGCGGTCGAGCTGTCAAAATCGGCGATTGTGTTTCCTGCGGCGAGTTTATCCCCGCCAATCTGGATGATGACGGCATCCCCGGGAGAGAGGACCATGTCGGGATTCAGCCGTTCCGTTACAACATTGTTTTCGATTTTGTAGACATTGATGAATTCCGTGTGAACCCTGCCTGTTTTGTCGGTAAGGGTCGCAAACATGATGTCTGCCGCCGGTTTGTTGTTGTATTTCAGAGAATAGTCAAGACCCAGGGCTTTTACCATGCCAACAGGCGAGTATGCTCGGAAAAGAACCTCTTCTGCTGCGTGCGTGTCGCTGGCTGAAACATTTACCCGGAAATCTGCCGTATCCGTAATCTCCAGAGCACCGTTATAAAGATACACGGGGGCTGCCGAGACTGACGTGACAAGAAGACCGAGACACAGGAAAAAAATGATGAAATAGCCGGAAATTGTTTTTTTATTCATTCTGGTCTCCGGTTAGGTTATGGTGATGGAGAACTCCATCTCCACGTTTGTTCCGTCATTGCCGATGAGCTGCCCGGTAATCACATCGCCGGATTTTACTTCATAGATGTTCACGGCGACTGATTTCGTATCACTGCCGTATCCGTCGATTACCGTATCACTGTTCACGGTAATCCGCCATTCGGCATAATCGCTGTTCTCAAAGTTTACGAGTCCGTCGAAGAGAAGGACATCACTTATGCTGTACTTCTTGTCCCCGACAACCGGCTTCAGACCGGAGGCGAGTATTGCGCCGAGGACCGTGTTTCCGGCAATGTCATAGGACGAGCCGCTTGAGGCGATTACCGGGATTTTACTCGCGGAAACCGTGACCCGTGATGTGTAATCGAGCGTTTGGGGCACTGCGGTCTTTTCGAGGTCAAGGCTGATTTCCGTGATGCCGGAAATCTCCATTTCACCGGTCACTGCCGAGCCGGCAAGTCTGAGCGGCCATCCCTCTTCTTCTGTGAGGAGGACTCCGTTCTTCGTATTTGCAATAAGATAGCCGGCATTCATGTAAGCATCTTTGCTGCTGACGGTTGTACTGCCGTCTGTGCCGGTAATAGTGATATTATATCCGGACTTGGCCAGTGATCTGTTGTAGGACTCTCCGCTGTGGGAATTTTCGTCATCGACAAATCCGGTAAGAAGCCAGAGAGGCATGCCGCCCCAGACATTTCCCTCACTATCAGTGTACGTGATGCTGTGAATCGATTCATCGCCCATCAGACTTATGCATGCAAGACCGGACTCAAAGTATCCTTTCGTCATTTCGGCATTCACGAAACCGTTCAGCTGAAGCGTCCAGTCGACATTTTTCGGGCGGATTTCGATTTTCACGATGTTCTGTGCGGACAGTCCTCCCGGAGATGCAAAACCGCTGTTATAATGCCAGAGATCTTCCGAAATCGTGTAATACATGTCCGCGCTGCTGAAGACATTGTCGTTACTCGTGAAGAAGAGTCTCGGACCTTCCTTGTAGGCGGGAATCATCTTTCCGTCTGCATACCATGCAATGAACGCGGTTCCAAGACGGGGACTGGTTTCATAGATGTTGTTGTATTCAAAGGTGTTCTTCCAGTTGTCGTCCGCAATCAGAACAATCTGGTCGTTTGTATTCATCCCGCCGACAAGGTCGGTGAGGGTTGATACGGCGACACCTTTGACTTTATTGCTGACCTTCCAGTTTCCGGTGAGATACTCTTCCTTCAGGTCCCAGCCGACACCCTGACCAAGTTTCGGTTCGGTGATTTTCGCGGCAAGACCCTGGAATCCGAAGTCAGTCTTTCCATCGCCGATGACCGGGTAGGTGACCGGATCTGAAATGATTTCAGCCCAGGACAGGTTAATCTGCTTGACAATGCCGCCGTTCTCATCATACCGGACGACGGTGATGGTAAGTTCCTCCGGGATTTCCTGGAAATCCGTCAACCGGATTTTGGTCAGACCGGATATCGAGAGGTTCGTGAAGGTATTGTTCCGGGTATTATACACGGATTCGCCGACAAGTCTCAGCGGGTAGTTATTTCCGGTGAGGGGCTGGTCATTGAGTTTGTTTGCAACAATATAACCATCGGAATCATCAGCGACCAGTTTGCTTTCGGTCTCTTTCTGATATCCGTCGCCTGAGATGAGGGTGATGGTGTAGCCGGTTTCTGCAAGGTCAAGGCTGAATGCGGGAATCGAGTAATCATCGACGTAACCGAGCAGTGTTTCAAGCGGGATTCCTGACCAGACGTCCTTTGTTGCCGGATCGGTGAATGACGTTTTTGCCGAGGTTATCAGTGCTTCTACTTCCGATTTACCCAGATAGATGCCGAAGTTTTTGCCTTCGAGGAAAAGGTACCACTCTTCTCCCTGAAAGGCGTTACCGGTCAGTTCAATGGATTTGATGCTGCCGAATTCACCGGATACCGCGGTTCCGACCAGAGTCACCGGTCCGTTTTTCACCGGGGTTCCGTCTTTCATTTCTGCGGCAATCACATATTTATCAGCATCAGCTTTTCCGCCGGCAATTTCGGATGAAGATATTTCATAGGTCCCGCCTGCATAATTCGTGATGATTATCATGTAGGGATTTTCTGAAATCAGGTCGGTGTTCAATGAGAAGTGACCCTGACTATACTCTCCGGGGATGCCTTTTTCGAGGTCATCGACCGTTGAAATAAGCGTGTAGAGCGGCATACCCGTGTAACCGTTCACGGTTACGAAATGGTGGGCTGAGCCGTCATACTCCTCCCGGGTCAGGCAGCGTTCCATCTTTCCTGACAGAAGAACAAGTCCGTCGTCAGAATTCCCTGACACGACGGGATTATTCGTGACGAACTCTCCCGCCCATCCGATTGAGACTGCGGGTCTGAATGATGTCAGCATATCCGTATAGGAGTAAACAACTCCGGTCCGGTCTGTATTCTCAGCAGCATTCACAACACCAGTGAACAGGCTGATGAGGAGGAGAACCAGAATGACTCTTCCCGTCATTTTTACTGCAGAATTAATTTTTTCTTTTTTGCGTTGCATTACAGAATCTCCAAAACACCCACTTCACACGTATATCGACCGGAAAATTCCGGTCATGATGATTAAAATGAGTTAATATACTTATTGTAAGTTAACTATTATGAG
>Ga0265294_10003093_pt1 | contig 21527 bp, 9 predicted proteins | sample MunlanPumphouse3_FD_192504 | JGI IMG/M metagenome (GOLD analysis project Ga0265294, IMG submission 192504) | Groundwater microbial communities from a municipal landfill in Southern Ontario, Canada - Pumphouse #3 | ecosystem: Environmental > Aquatic > Deep subsurface > Groundwater | place... | reverse complement strand
GCAGCCAGTTACGCAGATGCAAGCAACAGGAGCCACACAGCCACAACAGGCTCCACCGCTCAACACTATGCAACCTCAATCATTAGCGCAAGCACCTACTACTCCATTGCCAACCACTTACCCGACAACAACAACGAGCAACCAGGCGCCAACACCGCCCGCAGGGTTGCACATGAGCCAGTCAGATTACGATGACGCAAAAAAACAGGGGTACACAGATGAGCAATTAAGTAAGCTATACAGTGACTACAATCCAGCAGACGCAACACCATTTTTTCAAAATTTATATGCACGCACGGCCACCAAAAACAAACAATATAGCGACAAGCAATTACGCTCACGCAGAGATTTAGCAGGTTTAGCGGATTCTCTAAGCCTACTCACAAGAGGGCTTGCAGCGTCTAAGGGTGCTAACGTTTCAGCAAAAAAGGGCACAGCGATTGGCAACGAGGACGCAAAGCAGGAGCGACTACGACAGCTATATGACCAGCAACAAAAACAGTACGCACAGGGCCTATACTCCGCCATCGTAGCAGATATGCAAGCAGGACGTACGCAACAAGCGCAAAATAAATCGGCCCTCCTCAACAAATTAAAGGAGATTAAAGCAACGAGATTAAACACCGCTAAGATGACGTATAAACAAAAGCAAGATGCATACACAAACAATATAAAAGCAAATGAGCTTGCGATTAAACAGTATTCAGCGCAGACGTCCGCAAAGACAGCGCAAGACAACGCTAATACAAGTCGCATCAAGCTAGTCGCTGACCTCAAAAAAGCCAATAAGGAAGATAAGATAAAGGTTGTAGCCGACATGGGTAGAGTAGTCAACATTTCCAAGTCTACGCTAACCTCACCTGCATTTGTAGGCAGGGCATATCAAAAGCTTATCAACACTTTGCCAGCAGACGAGCAGCCCAAGGGCACGCCTATCAAGGACAATATGGGCATCATTACAGGCTACAAGGATATTAACCAAAAAGACATGCAAGCGTTTGTCTTTAAGCACATTAACGACCCAATCGTCTATAATGAGGTAGAGGATGCGGCACGGATAGAGCAGGGCAAAAGGCCTCTCATACGTACCACTCCAGAGCAACAAAAAATCATCAAAACAGTTGCGGAGGCTAAGGGTATGACAGACAAGGAGCAGTTAGACACACTAATACAGCAGCTTAACGCTACAGGCATGACAACAGACTCTATCAAGTACGTAATCCAAAACGCAATGCCAAAAGTTATTGAGACGCTAACAAAAAATAAAACAAAAAAATAAGATATGAAATTTGATTTGACTAATTTTGACTTATCAGCAGCAGACAGCGCAACAGGAGAGCAATCACTTGACGATTTGATACAATCTGCTATATCAAAAGTCCAACCAGTACCCGATTTAAATTTAGACGCAACAACAGAGGATACAGGGCCATTATTTATACCAAACCCAAACAAGCCAGTGCCCGAGCAAGCACAAACGCCCAACGCATTGCAGCCAGAGACAGCGCAAATACCACCTACCAAGATACCCGACGCCTCGAAAGTCGTGCAATTCCAGCGAGCGAACAATACACTACAGGATACAAGTCTCCCAGATGATAGAGTATCCGTAGACACCGTACCTGATACTACTACATCTACCCCTGATAGTGCGATATCTACACCTGATACTACTACGCACACCGACACAGACGTATCAAAGTCAGCAGCACTAATGCCCAAGCAACGCAATAAGGGGGATATGCCAACAGCTCCAAGTCGTGCAGATATGCTGCGTACGCTTACGGCCAAGCAGATAGAGGAGGAGATTGGAGATATTGACACGCAATTACAGGATTTGCGAGACAACTACAAGTACCAAGACGACAAGACAAAAAAGCAATACAAAGCAGACATTGCGAAATTAGAAGGCAAAAGAAGCGCATTATTTGAAAGAGTCCCGAAAGCAGAAGAAGAGACGGGCTTTTGGCACACCTATGTGGGTGACCTCGTGCAGAGTATCCGTTCGGGATTTTATACTAATATTGTTGGAGGTACAGCAAGCGCACTTGCGGAGGGCACAGAAGCTTTTACTAATAACAACCTAGCATTGTTACCAAAAGTAGGGCTAAAGGCTTTAGCGAGCTTAGATGAGACGTTTAATCATATAGCGAGAGAAGCTAAGAGCGAGGGCGAGGCAACAGCAATTCGAGCTAAACGATATGGTAATAATGATTATGCCGACCTTTGGGCAAAGGGAGACAAAGCGGGAGCAGTAGGCGAGATCCTACTAAAAGGTGCGGAATCATTGGGATTATCTTTAATGGCTATGGCGCAAGGGCCAGTAGCAGGACTTACGAGTATCGGAGCGTCAACAGCAGCAACCAAGTACGACCAATTGAGTGCATCTAATTTAGACGCAACCGAAATGTCAAAAGTGACAGATGCAGTGCTAACAGGTACTTTTGAGGCACTAAGCGAGGTGTTAGGTGCCCAATATGACAAGATGATTTTTAAGTCATTGTATAAGACAGCAGGTACCAAGGTGGTCGAGAAGGTGATTAAAAACAAAGTGTTTAACTTCTTAGCAACAGTATCTAAAAATTTTGGGTTCTTATTTTCCCCAGTTGTTGAGGGATTGGAAGAGGTCGCCTCGCAAACGGCAGAAAATATGACCGATAAGTATACGGGGATTAATCCAGATATTGATATCAGTAGCGGTCTTATGCAGTCCTTTATCTATGGAGTTGGAGGTGGTGCTTACTTTACCATGGCAGCAACACCAGGAGGTATAGCTAACATAATCCAAAACCGCAGAAAGAAGAAGCTAACAGCCATACAGGCAGGATTAGTAACAGACGCAGGAACTTACAACAAACTCTTAGTAGCAGCAACCAGCGCAAGCGATGAGGAGCTGATTAAGATGCAGCAAGATGCAATTAACGACGCAGGATTAACGGATAAGGAGAGGACACTTGCCCTAGCTGTAATTAGTGACGAGCAAGAGAGTCGGAGAGTTAAGATAGAGCGAACAGTCCAGACCAAAAGGGAAGCTAAAGCCAAGGAGATAGAACCTTACGTCAATCGAGACAACCCAGATGACCCAAGGATAATCACAGTAATCGCAAATGGAGACAAAAGTAACCCCGCATACGTGGTAAAGGGTAATATCGTAACCATGGAGGTGGACGGCAAAACTGTAATCGATAAAAAGGCGTCAAGTAAATCTATCTACATACGACACGAGGGAGACACATCTACCAAGATTATATCTATCAACTATGTTAATTCCCTAGAGACTAACGATTCAGCTACAGAGGTCGTGGATGGGATGATTCAAGAAGATGACACAGCAGAGATGCAGCAAGTAGACTTCGAAAATGGCGAAAAGGTACAATACATTAATGACCAAGGGCAACTTGTTACAGGCACTATAACCGATGCAATCACAGATGAGGACAATGTGATGATAGACGAGGGTATAGTAGTACCAAGGTCGCAAGTAAGTAGGATAGACCCTACACAACAACCTTTACAACCAACCACAGAGACAACACCACAAGCACCAGTAACTCCGCAACCAGTAACTCCGCAAACGCCTGTAGCTCCAGTAACTCCGCAAACACCAGTAACGCAAGCACCAGTTACCGAATTGCCACCTATGGATGGTAATACTATACCGACAGCACCAACAGAGACTACACCAGTAGACGTTACTCCCACTGCACCCGTTACTCCCGTAGTACCGACGGCTGAAGCGCCAATTGAGACAGAGGAACCAGTAACTCCAACGCCAGTCGCTCCAGTAGCCGAGACGCCTACCACAGAGCAATCACCAACTCCAGTAACCCCAGAAGGAGCACAGAGTACAGAGCGAACCGAAGAGGAGGACGCAATATATCAGAAAGACAAAGCTAAGCTTGAAGAAGCTAAAGCAAAAGGCGATAAGGTTGCGATGATAAACTCTATCGTAGAAATAGGCAAAAAAGTAGGAGAAGATTATCTACTATCAGAACAAGAGGAAGCTGAAATTGAAGCAGAAAGAAAAGCTTTGAAGGATGAAGGGTACGAAGTATCAGATATAAAAGTAGGTGATAAAGGACAAATAGAGAAAGGTTCTAAAAACTCTTATATCCTTAACTTAGATATGCCTACCGATGAGGTTAGAGTGAAAGAAGTACACCAGCAAGAGATAAAGAAAGATGGGAAGGTTATACAGCCCTCAAAGGCAACGTACGAGATAGGTCCAAGCACGTCGATTAATAAAACAAACAAAAAGGCAGAGCCTAAGGAAGAAGCAAAGGATAAACCAATAGAGCAACCAAAAGAGGAAGAAAAACCTAAGAAGGAGCCTATAAATAAGCCTAAGGAAGAGCCTAAGGAAGAACCTAAGGAGGAACCGAAGCCAGCGGAGCCAAAACAAGAAGAACCTAAGCACCCAGTAGGTGAAGCGATTAGGAATAAGTGGAAAAAAGCTAAAAAAGTGGTTGGTTCATCCGACGAAATAATTCTCCCTGATGGTAGAACTATCAAAGGGCATTATGTCTTAGTGGATGCCGATGCGCCTACACCCTCACATGACCCTAATCATGGATACAAAGTGAGCGAAGGTTCTCCACTTGACGAAAACGGAAAGACCCTAAATGATAGAGACTACGAGCATAGTAAAGACGCTAGAAATCAGGTTGAGTCTAAGGCTAACGATTACGACAGTAGAGCAGTACAAACGCCCGTTGTCGTAACGAAAGATGGCGTTGTCATATCAGGTAACGACAGAACCATGGCGGGGCAAATGGCGGCCAGACAAAACACTGATAAAAAGTACGTTGACTACATCAAAAAACAGGCGGCAAAGTTTGGTTTAACCACCGAACAAGTAAGCGGATATGAGCACCCACGTATAGTATTTGTTCCCGATGTAGAATTACCTTATACGACAGCTACGTATTCAATCTTTAATTCGAAGAATGAAAAAGCTAAGGACAATGTAGCTATAAGCATAGAAATGGGTAAAAAGATGTCTAAGGAGACAACAAATAAGATAGCCCGAATTATAGATTCTTTTGAATCCATGTCAAAATTCTATGCCAATAATAAGGCAGTAAAGGAAGTTATGACTATATTGCAAAACGATAAGGTCATAATGCCTAACGAGATGGCAGAGTATCAAAATGAGGATAATTTTACACCAGCGGGAAAAGAACTCATTGAAAATATATTAGTGGGTACATCACTATCAGAGGAGAGTGTCCGCATGATGGCTAAGAGACCTAACATACGTAATATTGTTTTAAAGGCTATTCTCCCGATAATTAAAAATAAATCGCTAGGAGAGTATGCACTTACTGGAGAAATCGATGAAGCAATAAAAGTGCTATATGATGCACAAGTTTCAAAGCTTTCAGTAGGCGAATTATTAGGTATGAATGATATGTTTGGAGAAAATAATGTAAGGTCGGCAACAGTAGTAATACTTGCGGAAGCCTTAGAGACTGGACAATTATCATTTAAAAATATTATGAACCTGTATAATAAAGCTTCTATTGAGGCAGCAGCAGGACAAACATCAATGTTTGACGACGGGAAAGTACTTACCAAAGAAGACATTTTAAAATTAATAATTAAAAAAATACAAGATGAAAAAAATGCAAGGAGAAAGAAAAAATCAGGAGAATCGGATACAGGACCCAAGGGACTTCATAGAGGAAGTAAGGACGCCAAAGGAAAGAAGAAAGGAAATAGCGGAGAAGAAACTAAGACTTCTATACCAAGCGACAGAAACCGAGAAAAAAAATCAGAGCCAAAAAGAGTAAGCGATGGGCCAATCAGTGATGCGCTATACGAACAGTCTAAAGAGACTAATGTAAACCCGACAGAAGCCGAGAAGAAGAGCGGGAACTATAAAATGGGGCATGTCTCTATTGATGGTATGCAATTCTCTATTGAAAATCCAAAAGGTAGTACTCGCTCTGGAACAGACGAGAATGGAAAGTCATGGTCTACTGTAATGAAAAGTATCTACGGATACATTAAAGGTACCATAGGGGCCGATGGAGATCAAATAGACATGTTTGTCGGCCCTCATCCCGATACAGCCACTCACGTTTATATCATTGACCAGAGGAACCCGAACACAAGAGAGTTTGATGAACATAAGTGTATGTTTGGATATAACTCAGAGGAAGAAGCATTCAACGCCTATAAAGAAAACTACGAAGAAGGTTGGGATGGCGTAGAAGATATCAATGAGGTAACAAAAGAGGAATTCAAAGAGTGGGTTAATTCTCCCAGAAGGAAGAATAAATCATTCCATGATTATCTAAAGTCAAGTAAACAGGAACATACCACAGATAAAGTAGCGAAAGAAAAACACGAGAAAATTAAAATTAAAATAGGGAAGAATAAATTATCAAAGAAATTTGTTTTATTCGGTTTGGTTGATGATTTGCAGATAGTCCTAAAAGGGGGTTTAACTCTTTCAGAAGCGGAAGCCTATCTAGATAAAAACAAGGATGCACTTCAAGAAGATTTTTGGGGAGAGTATGAGGTAGCGAAAAAAAGAATAGATGAATCTAATAAAAGGATAGGAAAGGATTACAGGAAGGGTAAGGATGTAGATAAAGATACCATACAAGCTACTTTCGGGCTATCAGGAATTAATTTAGGTACAGACACGCAGCTAAAAACAAATAAGGGTAAACAGGAGATACTCAATAAGCTGTATGACTCCCTAATGGATTTATCGAAATTACTTAATATTAGTCCTAGAGCAATGGGTTTGGACGGATTAATAAGTATAGATGTCGGAAATACAACTGGGGTAAGACAGAGAAAAGGACTAGGCGGTTCATTTGTGCCTACAAGTTTTAAAATCAAAATATTATTGAATAATGGGCAGGCAAGTTTAGCCCATGAGTATTGGCATACACTTGATTTTTATTTTGGACGATTAGCAGACCATAGTATACAATCTGTCACAGGTAATATTGAGCGTAGAGGAGATGCTATAACCTCTTTAGACCAAAACTCTGAGTTTAGAGATAAGGTATTCGAGAAGTTCAAGAACTTAGTTGATTTCATCAAAACTAGTACTATGCAAAAAAGAGCTGTTAGGGCTGACCGCATAGATTATGTTCCTTATTTTAGGAAGTTAGAAGAGATAACAGCTAGAGCCTTTGAGGGGTATATAGATGCAAAACTAAAGGCCGCAAATGAACAATCAGGTTTTCTTGTTATACAGCACGGGATGGAAGACCATTTGCTTAGAGGTGGTTTGAGAAACAGCTACACTTATATTAATAACAAGACGGAGCTAAATAAGATAACTAAGCTATTTGATGATTTATTTGGATCTTTATTAGAGAAAGATACGCCTATGGGTGGAAAGAAGCTTTATAAAAAAGGGGAGCTTAAAACCAAAGATAGCAATAACGGTGTAGCTTCCTTATTTAAAGGCTTGCTTGAAAAGGCAGGTATAAAGGTTATCGAAGCAACTAGTGAAGAGGTTAGTAAGATGACTAAAGGAACCCCACTAAAAGCAGGTAGTAAAGTCTACGGATGGGAGAGCGGAGGTGTTATATACCTAATTAAAGACGGGATTGATTCAAACACTATGGCTCACGAGTATACTCATATTTGGGATACTGTTTGTAAAAGTAAAAACCCTAAATTATGGAGTGAAGGAGTGGCATTAATGAAACAACTTCCAATATGGGATGAGGTTAAAAATGACCCTAACTATAAAGACCTTACTAGTGATGATGATATTGCAACTGAAGTACACGCACGTATGTCAGGAGAGAAAGCGCAAGCACTCTTAACTAAGCATATGCAGCAGGGTACAGCCTTAGAAGCTATGAAGCGGAGTGGAATAGTAGCTAAGCTTATAGAGTGGAGCAATAAGGTTATTTCTTATGCTAGGGGATTATTGGGCTTACCTATCATGAGCACTAACGATTTTATCAATAAACCTATAAAGGACTTATTAGATGCTCAAAATAGTAAGGGTAATACTAGTGCTATAAAAAGGCATCAAGAAACACTTGACTTACTTAATGCTAAGGAACGAAGAAAAGCAACAGTAGAAGCGGACGAAGTTCTACCATTAAAAACTGTCACTTTCACATCTAAGGATGGAGTGAATTTAGTTGATAATGGATTGAACGTAAGAGCCTATCTACCTGAGGGGATGATTGATAAAGATGATTTCTTTGTAAGCAATGCGGTGGAAGAATACAAGGGAACCGATAAATACAAAGAACAAGAGAAACGTAAGGAAGATAGAGATGAATTTATCGAGAATAACGTTATTGTCTTGCATCAGGTGTTTGAAGATGGAGAGATTAAGTATTTACCAATAGAAGATGAAAACGGGCCTACAACTAGATTTAAAATTGCTGACGGGGAAGACTTGCAAGTCATTCATAACTTAGATGAGAATGATTTACGGCATGCCTTAAATTTAGGCGGGTTACCCGTTCCCTCTTTAGCGGTTAATAAAGTAGGGAATGACTTTACTCATTTCGGGAATATCTCTTTAATTGGGGATAAGACAATGGTCGATCCTTCTATAAGCGGTAATAAGACATTTAGCGCAGATGCTTATACGCCAAGAATACCCGACAAACTTTATCACATAAACGAAAGTGCAAAAAGAAAAATAACAGATGATTGTCATGATAGAGTCGCTCTTGCTTATAATCAATACCTACCTTTACGTTCTCCGTCTTCAATCAATTTTGATAACTATGCGAAAAGCATGGATAGAAATGAGCTAGTGAACATCTTAGCGGATTTAAGTCTTATGCGTATGGATTATCTTTTAAGTAAGGGTATTAAAATACGAATTCCCTTAATGGATAAGACTGTAAGCATAGGAGGGTTAAAGGTCGGGATAAACAAGGAACAGTATAAAGAACTTAAAAAACTAAAGTCAGTAGAAGAGGTAACAGCTTTCATAAATAACATTATGGATACCGAGATGGATGCTATCTATGGAACAACCGAGCACCCAAACGTAAGGTCAAACGAACGTTGGGTAGGCAGGGTATATGAAAAAAACGGAAATCTTAACCCTCACTATTATGACAATGTTCGTGTATTTATTGAGTCTTATAATACGCGTGAGGTGGATATGAATGCACTTGAATCTCGTATCAATCGAAGACTCACGAAGAAAGATGTTGATGCTATCAAGGACAGAATGGGGAAGGATGTTGATGCTATGCGTGGTGTAACTTATTTCCTAAAGGGAGCTAAAAAGGTAGATTACACTATCGAAAACATAGTACAGTCTATGATTGGGAAAACAAAGGCCCAAGAGAAAACCTCAGTTTATGGAGTAGGAAGGATAATAGCAGGATTGTCTACCCAATTTAAGAATTTAGTTGCTATAAAGAATGCGAAGGATAGAATACAGAATAAGGAGCAAGTAGATGCTTACCTTGCCAAGCTTAAAGAAGCGTATACGGATCTTTCTGATTCTATGAAATTTGCCTATAAATACCCGAGTGACCCCGAATATCTAAATAAGACCGCTATGGTATTGCTAGCTTTATCGAGTAAAGGTATGGACAGGGCTTTAGAGGCTAATGACTTTGACTCTTCAAAGATAGATAATGATTTGAAGGATGAGCTTGGGGAAGTATATGCGATGGCCAAAAATGCTCCCGTTCAGTATTTTGAAGCTAAACCACAAAGAAAAGTAGATATAAACGAGTTCTCTGCTGCTATCGTTCCGAAAGGAACAAGCAAGGAGGTAACGGATGCACTGAGGGAGAAGAATGTTTCAGTATCCAGATACGACCAAAATATAGAGGGAGACCGACAGGCTAAGGTTGAGAAGGCTACCGAGAAACATAAGGTACGTTTCAGAGAAGCTAACAATGAAGCCAAGAGTAAAGAACATAAAATAGAGAAAGTACGAAAAGCCTATGATGTTGCAAGCAAGCTCAAGGTCAAGATCAATATCGTCAATGATGCCAACGAATTAGATGGAAAGAAAAAAGAGTCTAAAGGTTTCTATGACCATAGTACAGGTGAAGTCACAGTAGTGATATCTAACAATACAAGTGAGGATGATATAGAGCAAACTATATTACACGAAGTAGTAGCGCATAAAGGCCTTAGGGCGTTGCTAGGTGAGCACTTCACCGAAGTAATGAACAATGTGTTTGATTCTATGAGTAAATCCGATAGGGAAGCTTACAATGATAAGTTTGGTGATTCAGTTTCCGCAGCCGATGAATATTGCGCAGAGATGGCCGAGACAATGGAGGACATCAATATGATTGATAAAATGGTCGGGTTCGTAAAGGCAGCTTTCCGAAAAATAGGGATCAATCTTAGTATGTCCGATGGTGATATCATGTACATGTTGTGGAAATCTAAGAACCGATTAGAGAATGCTACCACGGCCATGGAGACAGCAGCGAATTTAGCTACTGATAAACTAGTCAAGGAGCAAGCAAAAGAGTATGACGATGTCAAGGATGTTTCTTATCGTGGCGTAGACCATACAAGCGGTAAGACAGAGGTTCAAAGAAGAATTGCTACTAAACAACAATCAACTAAAGAGTTATATGCTGAAGCTTACAGTGACAAGATGGTAGCACTTAAAAAATTACAGCAGCGTGTAATGGATAAGATTAAAGTAAAGATTCCCGATTACTGTAACGCCTATCTTCACCAAGTAACTTTGGCAAGCAGGAACATGTATGACCAGGAACAGTTTTTGAAGTCTATTGCTAAACCTTTACAAAAGGCTATTGCTGCTTTAACTAATAAGGGTATACCATATTACCGAGTAAAAGACTATGTGATGGTTAAACATGGAATAGAGCGTAATAAGTACATGCGATTAAAAGCTTTAGAAAATAGCATAAATGATTCCGCTATGTCCGATATAGAGAAATCAAACATGTTGGATAAAATCAAGGACCTTTCTTTTGATGAGATAGTAAAGCTTAACTATGCAGACTTAGATGAGTTCGTAACACCATTGATAGATAAAGACTATTCGGGCCTTACTGCTATTATGAAGACAGTTAATGATGAGTTAAATCTTAACACACCCGAGGAGTATTTGGACTACATAGAGAAAACTAACAAGAATGAATGTGCTGATCTATGGAGTGGAATTGCTAACGCTAACGATTATGTGCTAACTAAGTGGTTTAAATCGGGCATGATAAACAAAGAGACATATGAGAAGATTCGTGACATGTATGATAACTATGTTCCCCTAAGAGGATTTGATGAGGAAGTATCAAGTGATTTGTTTACATACTACAATGATAATGCCACGAACTTTAATAACCCTTTGAAAAAAGCTGAAGGAAGAACAAGTAGGGCAGACGATCCATTCGCTAATATTGCGCAGATGGCAAGTTCCGCTATCGTAGGGGGGAATAAAAACCTTATGAAGCTTCATTTCTACCGCTTCGCTGTTAAGTTTGGCCAAGCAACCGATGGGCAGATCGTAGTTAATAAGCAATGGTACGTCAAACAAACAATCGGTAATCAATCAGTAGTCACTAAGGCATACCCAGTATATGATGAGGATGCAGAAATATATAGACAAAATATAGAGGACTTCAACGAACGAATGAAGGAGCTTAAGGACAAAGGACTTGCTTTTTTAGACAGAAATAAAATTGAGGATTTCGGTTTAAGAATTCTACCCGAGAAGAATAAGCAGGAGCACATTGTAGAAGTAAATGTGAATGGAGATACTAAACTTGTTTATGTCTGTGGCAATCCTAAGGTAGCACAAGCGGTCAATGGACTTAATGTGGTTACTTATAACAAGGGCTTTGCTAATAAACTTAAACAGAAAGCTAGTTGGGTTATGCATCAAATGGCAGCTAACTTTACTAGTCGGAATCCCGAGTTTGTATTGAGTAACTTGGTGCGAGATCTTATATGGGCAATGACTACTCTTGCAATCAAAGAGAATTCCCAATATAGACAAGACTTTATTAAAGCGGTTGCGACATCACAGGGTGCTATACTTAGACACATGAGAGGTAACCCTAATATGAATAATCAGTCTGATAAATACCTACAGGAGTTTTATGAGAATGGTGGACCTACGGGATTCGCAGGTTTGGCCAACATGGAAAAATTCAAAAGTAGAATGGAGAATGCACTTAGGAACGATCCTAAAAGTAAAATAATTAAGAATGTAGGAAAGCCTGTAAACGCTGTTGTTGATTCGCTTACGCTACTCGCTGAGTGGTCGGAGACTGTAAGTAGGTTTGCTGCATTCACAGCATCAAGAGAAGCAGGGAGAAGTATTTTACAATCAGTTAATGACGCAAAGGACATCACTATTAACTTTGATAGAAAAGGTAGTGGTGCACTAGGGGCCGAGTTTTTCTTAAGTTCATATTTATTTATGAATGCAGGCATTCAGTCACTAACAACCGCAAGGAGATTGTTTTTGACAAACCCGAAGAGGGCGACAGCTGTAGTAGCTACGATGTCCACGTTAGGCATGATTGTCCCATTATTGATAAGTATGATAGGTGATGATGATGATAAGAAAAACTATAATAAACAAAATGATTGGGTACGCAGGAACAATCTATGTATCCCATTAAGCTTGGTAGGATTAGATGGTTGTTATACGGTTCCTTTACCTATTGAGCTACGTGCTTTTTATGCACTAGGTGATATAGCTTACCAAGTACAGCAAGGTAATGAGGATGCAGACGAAGGAATAATAGATGTTGCGGCAGCTATGCTTGACCTATTGCCTTTAAATCCAAGTGGGGGTACAAAGACTTATGTCCCTTCTGCTGCGGTACCTTTAGTGGAATCTTATATTTTAAATAAAAACTTTACCCAGTCAAAAATATCAGATGATTCTCCCTATCGTAAAAGCTTGCCAGAATATAGGAAAGTTTATAATAATGTAAGTACGACGGCCGTTCAGGTTTCTGAATATCTTAATACTCTTACTGGTGGTGATGCAGCCAAAAAGGGTTGGTTAGATAAACAAGGAGCAAAGGCCACATCGTTAAAAGTTAATCCTACAAACCCAGCTGCGGTAGAACACTTATTTAAAGGCTATTTAGGAGGGTTATTCTCTTTAGTTAATAGAAGTATGAAAACTGCTGAGATGGTTGCAGGAGAGAGAGAACTTGAGGTTAGAAATATACCTATGCTTAGACGTATCTATTCAGAACCGTTAGACTATCAAGGACGTATGAATGATAACTACAAAAAATACGTAAGTGAAGCTGATGAGTTAGGAGGGCAAATATCCGAATATAAGAAGCTTTTATACGATAGAAATACCACAGCAGCACAGTCCTTAGAATATAAGAGAAAGCTTGACAAAATATTTAAATCTGATGAATATAAAAAAATGGTTTTTATTAGGCAGACTAATTTGTATATAAAGAAACTTTATAAGGCGGCTTCAATGGTTAAGTCAAAAGATAAGGAGAAAGCAATAATAAAGGATATTTCTATAAAAAAAGAGGCTTTAGTTGCAGGAATTAAAAATAAATCATATCTTCGCAAAGTAAGATAGCTGTTTAATATGATAATAATGTTTTCATTTTAGGGAGTAGGGGTAAAATCCTACTCCCTTCTTTTGTCTAAAAACGTAAGTATTTCTTTACTTTCAATCCAAAAAGATAATCTTTTCTCTTTTGGTCTCGAAGTTCTTTCGTTATCTTTCCATCATTGTTTCGATATAATGGAGTGTAATAATAACAATCTTCCATTAAATCTAAATGACTATATGATTTATCAAGACGTTTTAATTTCTTGTAGAGATTTATACCTACCCTACTTATTGATGTCAATTCTCCGTTTGGCAATTCAATAACATAGAATCGTTTGTTATATGCTTGCTGTTTTAAGTCGCATAGCTTAATAGCGAACGATAGTTTAATTCTACGGTGAGTGAGATATACCCATTCTAAGATCCGATTTAACACCTTAATTTTGATAAACACTTCAATGGCAAAAAATTTGCCTGCGATAATTTTAAACATATTCATTAAATTGATGAGACACCAACTATATTGGTCCTCTGGTTAATATTATTTTCATTTACTACTATTGTTGGAAAAGGTAATTTATAACATAGATATAACCCTATCATTCTGGTAATTAATCTATCATCATGATTGCCTGTTCCTGGTACATTACCAAAAGAACCACTTTCGTTCTTTTCGTAAATCCTAGCTTCATCTATACAAGCTGATTCTCTTTCTACATATCCATCTTCTCTAATTATAGAATTATAGTTATGTACTATCATTGGCTTAGTGGACCTGTTAGTTGAGAACCCATATTTGGGTGGGGCCGCTTCTTTGGTTTTTGTAGAAGGTTCCCTCGCATACAAATTACTATAATAACGAGATATTGTATCAAAGATGAACTCACTATTATCACCTCCAAAACCTTTTGATTTTCGAGTATCATAAGTATTACATTCCACTGCAAGGAGAGAACTCTCTAAATTAGGATCGCTATAATACGTCGCCAATTGGGCGCACTTCCACACTAATATATCAGGGTCAATATGCCCCCTCAACTCGGCAACCACTTCAGGCTTCCCGCCGTACATCATCCAATATCTATCAATCACACAGGCTACAGAGAAATCGGCATTTTTAGTATGTCCTACTGCGACATCTACGGCTATGACATATCTATCAGAAACTAGTTCTGTAAAATCGGGCTTGCTCCATATTTTTAACATTCCATTCCGCTTTTCTTCAAAACGTATGTTAGTAAGAACGCCCTCCCGTAATTCTGACTTAACAAATGCTGCCTCTGGAGATTCATCAGCAATTAATTCACCCACAAAATCAGGTTTAGAACAAGACTTCCTTAGTCTTTCTACATCTTCTTTATTAAAGGCCATTGTCCCTGAATGCTGGAAGGCTTCAAAATCATCAGTTGGGTACTCTTGCATCATACCAACTTCACTAGCTAATTCACTAAGCTTGCCATGGTACCAATTTATATTTTGAAGCGTGGCCCCTTTCTCAAAGCACATTTTATCATATTCGTTCATGTTCTTAACGAACTCTTCCTCTGACACAGTTAGTTCTTCACTATAAATGTCTATCATGAACCATGGAACGAATATCGCAGTAAAAGCGGATTGACCTGCCTTAGCTAATAAATATTGCTGATGGTAGAAGTTCCCAGTACCTTTTGCCGTACTTTCATAAACAATCATAGAGTATGGTATACGCTTAACAGTACTATTTGTTGCACTAATTAGTTGCTCGGGATTATTGTTATCAGTTGCTGGAAATAAAGCAACCTCCGAATCATGTATCATAAAAGCCGTTTGAGAACGAACTGAATCAGGGGCCTCAGCCGATCCTACCGTTATACGGCAGCCTCTGGAAGGTATTTGCTTAATGTTTACAGTACCTTGATATGGTTGTAATTCGATATTCTCACCTCTAGTATTGGGATAGTTTTTTAAGGCACGTTCGTACATACCACGTATATGTTTGGCAGCTTCTTTAACGTGCGCACATATAATACTATGCCACATTTTTTTGTGCATGAGCTGTATCCATAACATATATAACTGTATAAGCGTAGAACCACCCCATTGCCTTGCTTTCAATAGAACTATACGTATAGGCTTATTTCCGAGCCTTTGAGCCTCTAATTCTTTTAATAATAATCTTTGCCCCCTATTGAGAATAAAAGGGGTCTCTATTGCTCGCATACCGTCCTCTATCGTAAGGCATACAAAAGCATAATATTCAAAATCATATTTCCATCTTAATTTTGAGAAAGAAATACAAAACTCTTCTTTTAATTCAGCGAGGTCTTCGCTTTCACCGAAAGTAGAACGTAAGTATTTTTCAACAGATCCATGTTTTTTTAGATCTCTGCATACTTTATTCTCTTTATACATTACTTTAGGTATCCATTGTACAGGTATAGGATAGTCTTCCACCTCTAATCGTACTCGCTTGAATGAGTCACACCCTTGTCCTGTATTAGGATCATGTATGGCCGCATTCGCTTTTACACGTTTTCTATTTTCATTTATTATTCCTTGCGTTGTCACTTTTTACTATTTATTTTATTTATCAAAAACCCAGATACAAAACCGAGCATCAAAGAATACACATGACACATTGTGTTTATGTAAGGGATAAAATACATAATAGCTAAAGGAAACAAGATTGTAAGGCTATAATTTAAAATTATGTTGTATCTCTTTTCTTTAGTTATGCTTTTAGAAGTTATTGAAAGATAGATATATATACCTATCAATGCAAATACTAATCCCGAGCACCCCATTGTAGGTTTTACACCTTCTGAAAAGAACGATGCTATCACAGATGAAGCATAAGAGTATAACAATACCATTAAACAGAATTTTCCTTTAAATGGTTTATAAAAAGTATAGAAGGAAAACAAATTCATACTTAGGTGCATAATATTGATGTGCATAAACTGGTATATAAAGTGCGTATATAATGGACTTGTGTTACTATATCCGAACCCCTCTTTGTTAAAACAGAAGAATGCTATGGTGCAAATGATTATAAATATCATCTCTTTCTATTATTCATGAGCCTGTATAAAATTATACGGGCTGTTTCTGGAGTTACGTAGAAGCGAGGGGCTTCCTGTTGAATTACTCTTCGTATAGCAAGACTTAAGGTATCAATAGGACGTATAGTATCCCTTACTCTTTCCAAAATGTCGTGGTACATTTGAACCTTTTCTCGGCTCTTTATATACGTATCTTTCCCTTTGTATAGCCTTGTCACAATGCGAAGGGCTTGTTCTTCTGATACGTAAAACTTTTTAGCTGGACTCTTTGAAGTTTGAAGCATCAATAAAGACTTTTTTATAAACGGGGCTCGCTTTCCATAATGCCTGAGAACTCTCTTATATGCGTCCATGAGATCCATGTCTCTTTCTTCCATAAATTCTAGTTTCATAGCTATATATTGTATTTTTTACAAATATATAAAACAATATTAAATTAACCAATTACATTTTAATTTTACGGCATTAAAATATGAACACCTGTTCCTATATTCGGAATGAAAAGATTTTAACCATAAAAAAAAATTAAATAATGGCAGATGAAGGAGTAAAAAAAATGTCTAAGCGAGAACAATATATCGCTAAGATGAAGGCTCGTAGACCCGATGCGAAATGGGATTCAGACGACCCAGAAGATCGGTATGGAGCGTTCGATGATTATGACAATGATCGAGAAAGCGCATTAGGCAGGTATAAGGAATCCGATAACAAAATGAAGGAATACTTCATGAAAGACCCTAAGATGGCATCGATGCTTAGTGAGTCTATGGAGAAAGGTAGTATGTCTCCATCTACGTTCGCCAAGTATTACGGGAAAGATTTGCTTACAATGTCTGATGACACGGAAGAATTAGAACGTGTTGAGAAAGCTAATCAGGAATATCTTGCCAGAGTTGCTGATTCAGAAAACCTTCGTAAGGAACAAGAATCTAATCTTGAAATGACAATGGAAAACCTACAGAAATTTAGTGTAGGTAAAAAAATGTCGGAAGATGATGCGGCCAAATTCCTTGATGAGGTATATAACGTTGTTGAAAGTTGCTTAAAAGGTTCTATATCAGAACAGCAATTTGAGATGTTTTACAAAGGCATCAAACACGATGATGATGTTAAATCGGCAGTAGAAGTAGGAGTAGCAGAAGGTCGTAATCAAAAAATAGATAAAACGATGAAGCGTAATTTAGGAGATGGGTTACCCGAATTAGGCTCACGGTCAAGTGGTAAAAAAACAAAAAAAGCCCCTGTTTTCAATCGAAAACATGATATGTATTCATAAAATAATTAGATAATGAAAAAGATTAAAGAATTTTTAAAGGGTAAAAGCATATTGATGCTTTTTGTAATGTTGTCTTGCGCTTTATTAGGCGTTGTAGATGCTAGTTCTATGGCAGCAGAGGTCGTGGCCCCAACGGCAGAAACAGATGGCGTCACTATTTTAGGCGATGCAGTCACCGATCAGGTATCTCGAGAAGAGGGTGATGGTATCGTTTTAAATGATATTGATCGTAAGGTAGTTAAAATTCGCCCGATGGGGAACCCGCTGGAGCAAATTGCCAGATTCGCTAATAAGGTTCATTGTACATCGCCTAAGCATGAATATGCTAGTACGGATACATTGCCTTGTAAATCAACTGTTGCAACAGCTTATACAGCTACTGGAGCAGAACAGGCAGAAATCAATTTAGCTTCAAATAAAATTTTCTCGGTTAAGGAAACGTTGCTATTCCCGTCCATTACAGGTGGTGATGAATTAGGCGCTTCAAACAATGAATGGTTGATGTTATATATTGTAGGAAAATCAACTGACGGGAAACTTATTGTAAAACCTGTTAATGGTATAAAGTCAGGTGATACAGTAAATACAATACCTTCTATTCCATTAGGGTCTAAAGTAATTAGAGCGGGTAGAGCGCATAATGAAATTGATATGCAAACTGCACCTTACGCTAAGATTCCTAGTAAGACCTATCAATATATGCAAACCTTCCGTGCACAGGTGGAACAATCTACCCTTGCTAAGATCGAGAAAAAAGAGGTTGACTGGACCTTCTCAGACGATGAAGAGGAAGCTGTTTTTGATATGAAGAGAGGTATGAACAAATCGTTCTTCTTAGGCTCAAAGAGATTTATTTATGATTTACAGGAAAAGAGAGTATATTTTACAGGAGGTATTTGGTATCAAGCAGGCCAAACATTTGCTTATGGTACATCGGTAGACGATCTTCAAATGACAGAAGAAATGCTAGTTGATTTGTCTAAGACGTGTTTTACTGGTAACGCTGGAAACAAAAAGAAAATATTCCTTGTAGGTTCTGAATTGATGGCTAATTTAAGTAAAATCAAAAGAGATAGAGTAATCAATGACCAAAATACAGTTACGAAATTTGGTATTGAATTTGAGATAATCAAAACTAACTTCGGTAAATTCTGGGTAATACTCGATGAATCTATGGATGAATTAGGATTGAGTGACTCCGGGCTAGTCTTCGATGCTAACTTATTACGTAAGATCTACTACAAAGAACTTGAAAGTAGAGATTTCGATAAGAGAAAAGATGGAACTTCCGATGTAGATGCTCGTGCGATTACTGAGATGTCTGGATTGATTTTACAAAATCCAAACGCTCACACGAAAGTTATTCCTACAACTGTAGAAGCTTAAGCCTATGAAGATTTATAAAGCTAATGATAATTTATCTTTCCCCCTTATTAAGGGGGGAAAGGTTTTAAAGTATGCTAGTTTCTCTGAAATTGGAAATACTTATTGGACCTCCGATAAAAATGAAATAGAGATATTGGACAAAGCAGCTGGAAGCTTATTCCATTTGCATAAAGTGATTGATGAAAATTCAGGGCTAAAAAAGAAATCAAAGGAAGAGGCCCAGGAGTATGAGGAAATACTTAGCGTTAAATCCTATCAGGAAGCTAAGGAATATCTTAGAAGCAAGTTCACTGTTTCGTTTCAGGCTTTAGGAACACCTAAAGCTATTAACAGATATGCAAAAGAGAAAGGGATTATTTTCCCGAATATAAAAATAAGCAAATGACAGAAGAACAAGTAGTTGCAAAAGTAAGGGAGATTATGAATGAAGCAGGGGCAGATGAAACATTGCTTCTACTCAGTGAAGATACTGTAAAGCTTGATGTTTATATTAAGTCAGTAATTACTGATGCTATTCATGCTATCCAAAATTATGCACCTCTACGATTCTTAAACCTACAATATTATACGGATGCGATCACCGACGGGGTAATTCCATTTCCTTCGGATTGCGTTCGTATTGTTTCTATTAAACTCTCTGGATGGAAAAGAAGCGTATCGGTAGTTTACGAAGAAAGCAGTGAGGAATATAAGATACAACACAATGAGATTACCACCGCTGGAATTCATAAACCTAAATGTGTATTTAGTAATAATACAATAGAATGCTTCCCAGCTGGAGATTTAGAAAATTTCTCTTATATAGGAGAACAAGATATCACATCTTTTACTGGGTTATTAGCGGAAGCAATATGTTACTATTGTGCTAGTCTAGTTTATAAGATTTTTGAAATGCCACAACAGGGCGAAGCTATGAAAGCAGTCGCAGCTGAGTTAATACCAAAAGAATAATTAAGTATGTATAGTATAGATGAAACAAGCGGTGACATTCGGTTTGAAGTAGTTGGTAAGACTGTAATACTTAAAATTAAAGACGGCGTTCTGCCGTCAGTCGTTATCAGTGGTGGCGGTGGTGAACCGTTAGAAATCAACGTTATTCGGACCTCTGATAGTGATGTGGAAGCCACAGATAACAATATATTTAGTGCCTTACAAACTCTCTATGAAATAAATATGGCGCTTAGATCAAAGGAAGAGGACTTTGATGATAGATATTTAAGAAAGGATGTTGAAGACATAGCTCAAAAGCTTGAAACATTCTTAGAAGGTATCATAGTTTACGGAGATACTATCCTTGACAGACTAACAGTTAAAGGTAAAATGTCATCAGAAACATTTGTATCAGGTTTCCCAGAAGGAAGCGGATGGGCTATGTTATGGAGTGATATAACCAATATAGCGGGAAACACAGAGAAAAAAGCATCTTTAGAACTTGACAATATCACAGTACGTGGGGCCTTGCGAGTTTATGAGATGATTATTTCCCAGCTCCGTGCTGAGAACGGTACAATAATAACTTCGGATGCAATGAAGGTCGCATCAATAGATACGACCACTAATACTATATATTTAGATACAGACAAAGGGGTACTTTATAATCCCTTTGCAGTGGGCGATATTTTGGAAGTACAGCAATATTCACCTGCCGATAGCACGGTTATCACTAAACACTACGAACTACTCGTAGAGAGCGTTAAAATAGATACTACTTCGGATAGTGAGGACAGAATAGATTCAATTACTTATTCTTCTTTTGATGGGGACTTATCGGATGTTGCTGAAAGGGACGTCCTTGTTAGAATGGATTCCCTGATTAATGAAGATAGGAAAGGTATAATTAAACAAACTAGCGTTGAACCTTTTGGCCCATACTTGGATGTTATCTATGGGTTAAAAACAGAAGATTATCCTGTTAAATTAAGAATAGGTAGACTAGGCGGCATCGTAGACCCAGACTTTGGACAACTACTAAGTTATGGTATCTACTCTGATAACGCTTATCTAAAAGGTGAATTTATACTAAGCACAGGGGAAAATATTAAAACTAAGTTCGAGATCACGGAAGGGTTAATATCTTCAAGTATGTCATCAGTTGAAAACGAAATAGATAAATCTAAAAACTATTTGGTTTGCAACATATATAAAGGAGATATCTCTACTTGGATAAGAGGTGGTAACCCTTATCTATTCAATGTGGCATCTAAGCTATTTTCTCTTAATGGCACTTTATTCGCTAATAAAGAGAGTGTGACAGGATTAAACATATATGATGGTAGCTATGTACTTCAAATCAAAAATAGCTATACTAAGCAAGTACAAGAGAACTACG
>Ga0265294_10003092_pt1 | contig 21534 bp, 17 predicted proteins | sample MunlanPumphouse3_FD_192504 | JGI IMG/M metagenome (GOLD analysis project Ga0265294, IMG submission 192504) | Groundwater microbial communities from a municipal landfill in Southern Ontario, Canada - Pumphouse #3 | ecosystem: Environmental > Aquatic > Deep subsurface > Groundwater | place... | reverse complement strand
GAACTCGATACTGTAGACATCCGTGTTGTAGGTGAATTTTGTCTTATTCGTATAAGAATCATCAACAGGTACTATCGAACCCTCAACATTGCTACCATAAGCCAATGAACTGGACACATAAGTAGTACTTGCACTCTGCAGATTGGTGTTAGGAATTACGGTTTGCTCCACAGCCGTTGTATCAGGGCTTGCCTCGGCGGGAACTGGAGAAAAAAACATTGTCTGAAGTGTCATACCAACGGTAATGACAATAACTGAAAGTACGATGGCTAAAATGGTATTTTTTTCCATATCTTCTCCTGCTGATTAATTGATGAGGCTTCTACAGGAATGATACGGCGAAGTGTTTGACTATTAGAGTGGGGATGAGGATTCGGAAGGTAATAGTACTCCCGTTTTTTCGCATAGGTATATCAATTGCTTCTTCAACATTACATGGTCGTAGACATTTCCTGGGTACACCACAAAAGCAAAATCATACCCAGAGGCCAATCGTTCTTTTTCGTTGCGCCAAATTTCCTTAACTTGTCTTCGTATTCTATTTCGTTGCACTGCAGTACCATAATGACGAACTGGAATAACGATAACCCTTGACCAGTCAAGTTGATTTTTGCTAACAACCAATTTCAAGCCATGGTAAGAATTGGTCTTACCAGCCTTAAAAATCCGATTAATCTCTGGTTGATATTTAACAATTTCTTTTTTAGTAAGGCTTTTTCTCATCGCTAGCGCTTAGTTTTTTCCTGCCCTTGGCTCTTCTACGAGCTAAGACCAAACGACCACCTTTTGTAGCCATACGAGCACGGAAACCAAATTTCCTATTTCTTCTCATCTTACTAGGCTGAAAAGTTCTTTTCCCTTTATAACTCATATTGAAAACTCCAATAACATCGCATTTTCATGCTGTTTTTATACGTAACAAAGGGGACAATCCCCCGAGTGGTAAACTATATAGAGCAACGAAAGTAACGTCAAGCGCCTAGACCATTTTTTGGACTAGTTGAGAATAATAATCCTTTTAATTCCAAGACTAGGATACGTCATATTAAGTTTTTTTACAATTTTTTTCTGATCTAAAGAAAATAACTGAGCCCATGTAGGATGATCAGCTCTTACCAACAAGGCATCGTTTTTTAAATCAACCAACGAAATATGAGGGGCAAGACGAGAACCAATAATATCCACCCAGTTGAAGGACATATCAACCTTTGGATCGTTTTTGTCAATATGGAGATGATGCATAATCAAATCCAACACTTGTCGAGTATCCAAAGGGTTCTGGGTCTTGCAATCTCCTTCATAGTTTGACTTTCTCACGGTTTTTAAAGCTTCCTTGCTTTACATCATAAATGATTGCGTCCTGTTCTGAAAGAGAATAAAAATATTTTTCTTCAGGTAAAAAAGTGAAGAACGCCTGATCATAACCTTTTAGCACTTCCAAGAATCTAGCTCTTTTTTCGAAATCCAGTTCCAAAAGAACATCATCAACTAAAATAAGAGGATTCCTTTTGGTTTTCCTGGTATAGAAATTCATCTGGGCTACTCTGAAAAGCAAGGAAGCGAGTCTTACTTGGCCAGTCGACCCGATTTGCATAAAAGGCTTGTCATCATACGTAACAATAAACCTATCCCTTTGAATACCGCTGGAAGTGGTTTGTAATATAAAGTCCCTTTCTCTGGTATTTTTCAACAATTCAAGTATCTCGGACTCAGTTGTACAACTATTCCATGAAGGAATATAGGAAATAGTAAGATCATAAGGTGATTCGCTGACTTCTTTGTATAATGCAGGAAAAATTTGATTGAACTCATAGACTGCTTTAATCCTTGCGTTTTGTATATTTAAGCCACGGGAAGCCAGTTGCATATCGTAAATACCTAATAATTCGTCTCTTTTATCTTTGATTGCTTGATTCCTTTGTTTTAAAACATTTTTATACTTTCTCAAATCATCAAAAAACAAAGAATCATACATACTCATGGTCTGATCAAAAAAATGTCTTCTTTGTTCTGGTTCCCCTGTAACAAACCATATATCATCATGGCTAAAGACAATACAAGGGATGTTATATATTAATTCTTTTCTATCAATGATCATTCGTTGGTCTAGTCTGATAGTCCTTTTATTATCCTTGAATAAAAACTCAAGCTCATGATCCAATCCTTCGTTGTCTTGATAAATACCTGTTATTTTGAAATCTTTGTATTTTTGATTTATCAATTCCTTAATGTTTGAAGTACGAAAAGAGGATCCATAACATAAGGTATAGATTGCCTCAAGTAAGTTGGTTTTTCCTTGCCCATTCTCCCCAATAAGTAATACCTGTTTTTGTCCAACAGGTATTATTACTTGTTCAAAATTTCTAAACTGGGCTATTTTAATTTGTGAAAAATACATTAACTATTAGGCTGCATAGGCATTATCAAGTGATAATAATCGCATTCCCCTTCGGGGTATACAAGAAGCGCTTTCGTAGGTTCGATAAAATTAATAATGAAATTATCACTTTTCATAACTTTCAATGGAGTAAGAAGATAAAGATAATTAAGGCAAATAGTACAATCTTCATTGTCATAATGACAGGTAATTTTTTCATTTGCCTCACTGTTTTCATTTTCTTCACTATACAGCATGATTTCATCATGAGAAAGTTGCAGATATATCCTATAGGCTTTACTCTCAATAGAAACAGACACCCGCTTGATAGCGTTTATCATGTCTTGGGTTTTAATAATACATGTCTTGGGAAGATTTTGAGGAATGATTCTTCTATAGTCGGGAAATTGTCCTTTTATTAACGTTGAATAAAAAAATCTATTCCCTACTTTTGCAAAGATAAGGTTTTCTTTGATACAAAGACCTAGGGTCCCTTCGCCTGTGGAAAGCTTTTTCAATTCAACAAAAAATTTAGTCGGGATGATGACCGACTTAAAGTCAGGGATTGGTTCTTCGAACTTTCGTTCAACAATGCTCAATCTTCTTCCATCTGTTCCCACTAATGTGAGACCTGTAGGATTTTTCTCAAGAAGCAATCCACAAAGATAATACCTTGTCTCATCGGTACTCACAGAGAATATCGTTTGGTCGGACATGTCATTGAATGAGCTTTGACTAATATTGAAAAAATTAGTATTAGATGCATCTTCTAATTGCGGGTATTCGTTGCCATCGATGACCCTGATACTGGAATTGAAGATTATGGAAGAATTTTCAGGTTTGATGCTCATGACCTTGTCTTTTGTTTCAAAGAGAATCTTTGTATCTGGCAAAAGACGTAAAATTTCTAAAAATTTCTCACAATAGACAGTTGTGTTTCCCTCTTCCAGGGTTTCTACAGCAATCTGGGTTGAGAAACCAATGTTAGTATCAGTAGCTTTGATGATGAGGATATTATTTTGAGTTTCAAGATAGACATTGCTCATGATGGATAATGCATTTCTTTGTTGGGTGAAATCCATGGAATACATTATTTCTGTTAAAAGACTTTGTTGGGTGCAGTAAAATTTCATAGGGATATACTCCTATAAGGTTATTAAATTCATTAGTAATAGTAATAATAGCACAAAAAATTGTGCATATCTACGCAATTCATTACTGAATCATCTATTATTTCATTCCTTTCCTGTGCATAACCCTGTGGAATTCTTTGAGAAAAAAAGAGAAAAATGATTTTATGAACAATTAATTTTACTTATCCACAAGGAAAACATAGGTTGTCCACAGGTTGTTATTTTGAGTTTTTTATTTCTCTTTTCAGCTTCTCTATGAGAGTTTTGGTATCAGCATTGACAGACATCAATGAATTGATACGCTCACAAGCATGCATTACTGTCGTATGGTCACGATTCCCAAATTCAGAACCGATTTCCGTCAAGGAGAAGCTGGTCATGTCCTTTGAAAGATACATTGCAATTTGTCTCGGTTGGATTAGTGACTTGTTTTTTTTCTTGCTTTTCAAATCAGTTAGACTGACATTGAAATAGTTACATATGGTTTTGATTATACTTTGTATTGACAATCCCTCTTCCACACTTCCCGACTTAACGAAAGGCATGACTGAAAGGAGTTCTTTCGCTTTACTTAGGGTGAGTTCCTGATTGAGTAATTCACTATATGCTATAAGCTTTGTTAGGGAAGCTTCCAAGTCACGGACATTTGAGCTTACGTTTTGGGCAATATAATCAATGATGTCACTATTCATTGATTTGTTATGCATTTTACACTTATTCCTTAAAATTGCTACCCTTGTTTCATAGCTTGGTGGTTGTAAGTCAACATTCAATCCACGTTCAAATCTGCTGATTAAACGATCAGTCATTCCCTTAAGTTCATTGATAGGTCTATCGCAGGTAAACACCATTTGTTTTTTTGCTTCATACAGGTCGTTGAAAGTATGGAATATTTCTTCCTGTGTCTGGTCCTTATTCTGGAGGAAGTGGATGTCGTCAATAAGTAATACGTCCACTTTTCTGAATTTGTTCTTGAATTGCTGGGTTTTTTTAGAACCTAATGCTTCAATGAACTCATTGGTAAATGCTTCTGCGGTGATGTAGACGACTTTCAAATCCTTTTGGTTTTCCAAGATATAATTTCCGATAGCATTTATCAGGTGGGTCTTGCCTAATCCAACCCCTCCATAAATCAAACAGGGGTTCAAGCTGGTGCCAGGGTTCTTTGCAATCGCAAGGGAGGCGTTATAAGCGAAGGTACTGTTCTCCCCAATGATGAAATTGGAGAATTGGTAATCCGGATTGATGTTGGCGTTCTCCCTTGCCTTATTCAGGGAATTTGATTCAAATTGTTGCTGCGTTTGCTCTGGGACGGGATTTTCGTTTTTTACATCTTTGGTTTGTTGTTCCGAGAGTTTCTTTACAATGAATTGGACTTTTATCTCTTCACCTGCGAGTTCGCTGAGGGTATTGACAATCATCACCTTGTATAATTTGGTGACTTTGTCACAAATAAATTGGCTGGGGACGGCAAGAATAACCTGTTGCGGTTCAGAAGCGTAATAAGAAATACGACTAAACCATGTATTATATTCATTTTCGGGACTATTGTTTTTTATGTTTTCGTAAGTGGCTTTCCAAAATTCATGGTAATCAAATTTGATATCGTTCATAACGACTAATTCTACATTTGAAAGGGTCTCAGTGCAAGGGTGAAATTGGACACCTGTTGAGATATATTTAATTCTTTTTCCAATAAAAAAATAAAAAACAACTTTTTTTAGAGTCTTTGCTTGCATTTTATGCAGTTTTTTTGATATAATATCTAAGAATTGGCGTGGCCTTTTTGTATTTCACATAAGGAATAAAATGAATGAATGAAGGAAGTAAAATCAACGAGTCTTTGACTCCCTCTTTGCAGCAAGGCGGAGGTTTGAAAGGCGATGCTGATAAAGCCTATGGTGCGAGTTCCATTCAGGTGCTCAAGGGCCTGGAAGCGGTTCGTCTTAGGCCTGGCATGTATATTGGAACGACTGGTATTGATGGCTTGCATCACCTTGTGTACGAGGTGGTGGACAATAGTATCGATGAGGCTATGGCTGGGTATTGCAATGACATCCAGATTTTTTTGGATATCAACGGCGAGGGCCGTGAAATTTGTACGGTAGAGGATAATGGACGTGGTATTCCTGTGGACATGCATCCAACGGAAAACAAAAGCACCTTGGAGGTCGTCCTTTCCCAGCTTCATGCTGGTGGTAAGTTTAATAAAAATTCCTACAAGGTCTCGGGTGGATTACACGGGGTGGGTGTTTCTTGCGTTGTTGCTCTTTCTGATTGGTTTGAGGTGACTGTATACAGGACCACTGGAGGATATCCTCTTGAGGATCCTGAGCATCCCGGTGGTATATTCCGCCAAACCTTCTCCAAAGGTATTCCTCAAGGTGATGTAGTGAAGGTGGGTGAATCGGATTGCACAGGGACCGTTATCAGTTTTTCACCTGATTTCTCCATTATGGAAAACAATCCCTTTGATTACGATGTGCTTTGCAATCGTTTCAGGGAGCTTTCTTTTTTGAACAAAGGTGTTTCCATCTCGCTTGTTGATCGCAGGGGTGAGAACGAAAAGAAAGTCATATTTAAGAGCGATGGTGGCATCACACACTTTGTAAGTTATCTTAACGAATACAAACATGTTCTTTTTGACCCTCCTATTTCCGTTGAGGGAGAAAAGGATAGTACCAAAATTGAGATCTCCCTTCAGTATAATGATAAATATGATGAGAAGATCTTGTCTTTTGTGAACAATATTAATACCAGGGAAGGAGGGACTCATCTGAGTGGCTTCAGGAGTGGTCTTTCCAGGGCGATCAATGCCCAGTTGCAGAAAAATCCCAAGTTGCTGAAGAAATTTGATGACAAGTTCGAACCAAGTGATATTAGCGAGGGGCTGACCGCTGTTATTTCTGTGAAAATTCCAAATCCGCAGTTTGAGGGTCAGACAAAGATGAAGCTTGGTAACAGCAGTGTGGCTGGTCTGGTTTCTTCGATGGTGTATGAGAAGCTGGGGAATTACCTTGATGAGTTCCCTGCTATCACTGAGATTATTCTTTCAAAGATTATCAATGCGGCGCTTGGAAGAATAGCCGCTCGTAAGGCGCGGGAGCAGATTAGAAAGAAAAGCGAAAGCGGCGGGCTTCCTGGGAAACTGGCTGATTGTTCTGAGAAGGATCCAAGTAAATGTGAGGTCTTTATTGTCGAGGGAGATTCCGCTGGTGGTTCCGCGAAACAGGGGCGTGATCGCCAATTCCAAGCTATTCTGCCCTTGTGGGGGAAGATGCTTAATGTTGAAAAAGCCCCTGAGTTCAGGGTGCTGGGTAATGATAAGTTGCAACCTGTCATTTCCACCATTGGTGCTGGTCTTACAAGATATAACAACATGATTGACAATTCTGATTCAGATTTTTCAACTACGTTTGATATTACCAAGGCACGATATCACAAAATCATCATTATGGCTGATGCTGATGTCGATGGATCCCATATTAGGACATTGTTATTGACTTTCTTTTTTAGATATATGAGACCTCTTGTCGAGGCGGGGTACGTTTATTTTGCGATGCCTCCCCTTTACAAGATCACTATTGGGAAAAATATTGAGTATGCCTATGACGAAGAGGCGCGTGCGCAGATTCTTAATAAGTATGCTATTACTGATTCATCAAAGGTTCCAATCCAGCGGTATAAAGGTCTTGGTGAGATGAATCCGGAACAACTATGGGAGACTACCATGAATCCGGAGACAAGGAGAATCAGTAAGATTCATCTTGGTGATGCCGAGGAAGCTGATAGGAATTTTTCCATGTTGATGGGTGAAGAAGTTGAGCCTCGCAAGGAATTCATCGATGCCAATGCGGTCTATGTAACAAATTTGGATGCGTAAAAGGAACTGATTGTGGACGAACCAATTAAAGAAAATATTATTACGGTGGATGTGTCTCATGAGATGCGCACCTCTTATCTCAATTATGCAATGAGTGTGATTGTCAGCCGTGCACTTCCCGATGTTCGTGATGGTTTGAAACCTGTTCATCGAAGAATTTTGTACGATATGTATGAGATGGGTCTTCGTTCTACCGGCGGATACAAAAAAAGCGCCCGTATCGTTGGAGATGTGCTTGGCAAGTACCATCCCCACGGGGATGCTTCCGTATATGACGCCTTGGTGCGCTTGGCCCAGACTTTCTCTCTTAGATATCCTGCCGTAGCTCCTCAGGGAAACTTCGGGAGTGTTGATGGCGACCCACCTGCCGCTATGCGTTATACCGAAGCCAAGATGAGCCGAATTGGCGAGAGCATGCTGGATGATATTCAGAAGGAAACAGTGGATTTTGGTCCGAACTATGATGATTCTTTGGAGGAGCCGACCATCCTTCCTTCTGTTTTCCCCTTTCTTCTTGCCAATGGATCAAGTGGTATCGCTGTAGGTATGGCAACCAACATGCCTCCTCATAATTTGCAAGAGATTTGTGATGCCATTTGTGCTCAGATTGAGAATCCCGATATCACTCTTGATGAGTTGATGAATTATATTAAAGGGCCTGACTTTCCTACTGGTGGTATTATTTGTGGATTCCAGGGCATCAAAGATGCTTTTTCCACAGGCAGAGGTAAAATTGTCATTCGCAGCCGGTATGAAATTGAGACTCATGAGAAAGGCCATGATTTACTGGTTTTTACCGAAATTCCTTATCAAGTGAACAAGGCGGAGCTAGTAAAAAAGATTGATGACTTGCGCAAGGATGGGGTCATTCCCTCAATTGCTACTGTAAGAGATGAATCAGACCGAAAGGGTATTCGCGTGGTGGTTGAGCTGAAGATTGGTTCTGCTCCTTTGGTGACCTTGAACCAACTATTCATGCGAACTGCATTGCAAAGTAATTTCAATGTAAACAACTTGGCGCTTGTCAATGGCAAACCTGAATTGCTTTCTTTGAAGAAGATGATTTCCTGTTATATCAAGCATAGAGAGGAAGTCATAACCCGAAGGACCCGTTTTGATTTGCGCAAGGCGCAGGAGAGGGCGCATATTCTTGAAGGTCTGCAGATTGGCCTGAAAAATATTGATGAGGTCATCCGTATTATAAAAGCTGCTGCTGATAACGATATTGCTTGCCAGCAGATGATAGCTCGATTTGGCTTGGATATGATTCAGGCCCAAGCGATCATTGATATGAAGCTTGGCAGGCTTTCCCATCTTGAGACTGATAAGATTCTCACAGAATTGGCTGACCTTGAGCAGAAGATTTCTTATTACAAGGAACTCTTGGCTAATGAGAAGGGAATCCTGGATGTTGTCGCAAGTGAGGTTAGGGGGCTTCCCTCGGCCTTGGCTCCCAAGGATCATCGTATGACCGAAATCATACGTGAGGAGATTGGGGATTCCAAAGATGAGGATTTCATCAAGAAGGAAGATGTTGTTGTTCTTATCAGTAACAAGGGTTTCGCCAAACGTATTCCTGTGGAAGAATACAAGGCTCAAGCTCGTGCAGGCAAGGGAACAAAAACAGCCAAGTTGCAAGATGAGGACTTTGTTGAGCATATGTTCGTTGCCTCATCTCATGATTATGTTATGTATGTCACCAATCTGGGGAAGGCTTACTATACCAAGGTCCATGAGATTCCAGAAGCGAGCAAATACGCCAAGGGTTCCAGCATCAAGAATTTCTTACAGTTGGAATCTGGTGAGAAGATCACCACTATTATCAATTTTGCTGATTTCAGTGAGAATGTATACTTGATGATGGCCACCAGGCATGGTGTGGTGAAGAAGGTTACTTTGTCCAATTTCATTAATGCAAAGGCCAGAGGAATCAGAGGTATTTTCCTGGATGAGGGTGATGAATTGCTTCAAACTGAGTTTGTCGGGGACAAGGATGAAGTCATGCTGATTACTCGTAATGGCCTTGGCCTTCGTTTCAGGGCTGATGATGTTCGTGCAATGGGTCGTGCTTCGCATGGGGTTCGCGGCATCAGGTTGCATGAGGGTGATGAGGTTGCAGGCTTATTGAAAATTGATGAGAGCAAAAGAATCCTCATGGTTACTGAGAACGGACAGGGAAAACAGGTCGAGTATAATAGTTTTATGAGTCATGGAAGAGGAACGCAGGGCCAGAAGATCTATCGTTTAGGAGGAAAAGCTAATTTTATTGTTGGGGCTCTTTCAGTAAACGATGGGAATGATGTGGTCTGTGTAACGCTGCAGGGCCAGACGGTGCGTGTTCACGTGAAAGACATCTCAATCCAAGGAAGAAACGCCACAGGGGTAAAAGTTGTTTCCATGAAATATAAGACCGATAGTGTTGTGGCTCTTGCTTCTGCGGAATACGCAGAAGAGGAAGAGGTTCAGATTCCAGAACAACTTGATCCAAATGAGGCTGTTGTCGCTGATGAGGAGTCAAATACCGAGGTTCTTGATGTTTCTGATGATGAGAAGGAATGATTAAAGTACACTTAATAAATGTTTAGTTATCTTAGGTTGTCTGGTTATTCAGGCAACCTTTTTTTTGTCTTTTTTCTTCCCATTTTAACACACGTTTTTTTGTTATTAATTCACATTAATCTGTAATTATATATAGAAACAAAAGACAAAAAACCCTGGATTCAAGCACTCATATGCAGTTTTTTCTTCCGTTTGAGAAATCAAAAAAAATATTAGTGAAAAACCAACCAGAAATAATACACAGGACAAAAAGGAGGCAATTGTTTCACGTGAAACATAGCCTTTGGAATAAAAAAGCCCCACAAGATTTTCTGTGGGGCTTTTGAGATTTCATTGGTAATTGTCAGTCTATACTGTTTTCTACCGTGATATCTTGGCTGACAACTTTCTTTAGGTATCTCTCAACACCATTTTTCAAGGTCATCTGGCTCATGGGACAACCGGCACAGGCTCCGACGAGACGGACGGTAACAACAGTTCCGACCATACTTATGAACTCAATATCACCACCATCATTCTGAAGTGATGGTCTGATAGCTTCAATTGCTTCTTTTACTTTATCTTCCATAGGGTCCCTCCGACAATTGAAGATTACAATACCCAATCATTAGGGTCAAGGAGTTGCCCTTTTTTGATGACATTTAATGAATATTCTTCTATTATTATATTATGAATGCAAAGAAAATTATTTTTCTTAATCAGAAAGGTGGTGTGGGCAAAACTACTACTGCTGTTAACCTGGGTTCGGCTCTTGCTCAAAAAGGGGCAAGGATATTGCTAGTTGATCTTGATTCTCAAGGCAACTTGACCAGTTCTGTTTCTGCAGATGCAAGGTTGCCAGGTACTTATGAGGTGTTAACAGGGCAATCCAAACCTTCTGATTCTTGTCAACCTACTGCATTCAACAACTTATTTATTCTTGCAAGCAACATCAATATGGCCGGGCTGAATATTGAGCTTGTCGAACAGGAAAAGCGTGAATTCTTTCTTAAGAATGCTTTGTCACCTCTTGATGATAAATTTGATTATATTCTTGCTGATTGCCCTCCTTCCCTTGGCCTGGTGACTGTTAATGCAATGGTTTGGGCTCAATATGTAATTATTCCAATGCAATGTGAGTACTTTGCTATGGAGGGCCTGAATCTTTTGATGAGGACTATCTCCAATGTGAAGAAAAACCTGAATCCCGATTTGAAGATTCTTGGTATTTTGTTTACTATGTATAATAAGCGTCAGAAACTTGCAAACGATGTGGTTGAGGATGTTTCCTCTTTCTTTAGTGATTTGGTGTTTAAAACCATCATTCCAAGAAATGTCCGGTTGTCTGAAGCCCCATCTCACGGTCTTCCTATCAACGTGTATGATGCAAGTAGTTCCGGGGCTAAATCGTATAACAAATTGTCGGAGGAGGTGGCTGACCGTGTCGTTAAAGCAAAATAATAAAAAGTATGGGTTAGGTAAAGGCATTGGCAGCTTGCTTGATGACTATAGCTTGGATATTGTTGGGCATTCTTTAGGAGTGGAATCTTCAAGTGAAGCCAAGGATGTATCGCCTGGAGAACAAGTGAGAGAGGTGCGGTTGGATGATATCCGTCCCAATCCCAATCAACCCAGAAAGAACTTCGACGAGAAGGATCTTAAAGAGTTGGCAATTTCAATTAAGAATCAGGGGATCCTTCAACCGATACTTGTTGAGGAAATTTCGACGGGACAATATAGCATCATTGCTGGTGAGCGTCGATATAGGGCTGCCAAAATTGCTGGATTGGAAACAGTACCGATTTTGGTGAGGAAATTCTCTGATATACAGCGAATGGAAGTCTCGTTAGTTGAAAACATTCAAAGAGAGAACCTCAATCCTATTGAAGAGGCTAAAGCTTATGCCTATCTCATCAATGAGGCCGGGATTACCCAGGAAGAATTATCCCGGAAGATGGGTAAGGATCGTTCCACAATTTCCAATAGCATAAGATTGCTGCAGTTAAATCCTGAGATGCAAAAGGATCTTCTCGGAGGAAAGTTTTCTGCTGGGCAAGCAAGGGCTATCCTTTCAGTAGTCAACCCGGCAGATAGGGAGATCCTTTACCATAAGGTTTTGGAAAAAGAGCTATCGGTTCGTGCCACGGAACAACTTGCTGCTGAATTCAATAAAGGAAAGCGTGTTGCCTACCAAAAAAAGAAAAGAACTGCAAAAATGCTTAGCAAGTCACCCGATGTGCTTTCAGTTGAGGATCGCTTTCTTCATGCTGTTGGTACTCAGGTAGAGCTTAAAGGTTCCCTGGACAAGGGAAAGTTAGAGATTTCTTTTGATAGTTGCGAGGAGCTAGAGAGAATCTACCAGCTGTTTGCTCCAAAAGAAGAATTATTTGATATTTAATTTAGGATGTAACTGAAATGGATAAAATGAAACTCGCTGATGGTTTATATGCCATCATGCACACGTCGAAAGGTGATATCACCTTGACTTTGGAATATAAAAAGATTCCAATGACCGTTGCCAATTTTGTTGGTTTGTGTGAAGGTTCCTTGAATATCAACAATCCAGGCAAACCTTTTTACGATGGGCTTACCTTTCATAGGGTCATTAAAGATTTTATGATTCAGGGAGGATGCCCAAAGGGAAATGGGACTGGAGGGCCAGGATATGCCTTCCCTGATGAGTTTGATGATTCTTTAAAGCATGACAGACCGGGGGTTCTTTCCATGGCCAATGCGGGACCACGGACCAACGGTAGTCAATTCTTCATTACCCATGTGCCTACTCCCTGGTTGAACGGTAAGCATACAATCTTTGGGTATGTTCTTGAGGGGCAGGATGTTGTTAATTTAGTTGAGCAAGGAGATATCATCAATACTATTGATATCGTTCGTGTAGGTAAGGATGCGGAATCTTTCCTTGTTTCACGTGAAACATTTGCAAAATTGGTTGAGGCGTCAGAAAAAAAGGATATTGAGAAAGAATCGGTGGAAAAAAAGAAAATTGATGGAGAGATTGCGAACCGTTGGCCCAATGCCATCCGGACTTCAAGCGGATTGCGCTATGTGGTGGTAAAAGAAGGTGATGGTGGGAAAAAACCAAAGTGGGGGCAGTCCGTAACGGTTCATTATACCGGTACTTTGATGGATGGTCGAATATTTGACAGTTCTGTAAATCGTGGGGAACCCGCCTCCTTTTCGATTGGAGAAGTCATTGAAGGATGGAATGAAGCCTTGCAGTTTATGACAAAGGGAGAAAAAGTCACTTTGATTATTCCTCCTGAACTTGGATATGGTACCATGGGGTATCCAGGAGTTATCCCTCCTAATTCATATTTGATTTTTGATGTTGAGTTAATTAAGTTCTAACTTATTGAGATACAAGGAGATACAAGTGAAAGATAAGGCCCTGCAATATGTTTGCAGCCAATGTGGGCATGTTGAGGCAAAATGGCTAGGGCGATGTCCTGAATGCGGGAACTGGAATACCTTTGAGGAAGAGGCTGTTCCCGTAGCAACCAATGACACTAGGAAAAGTGTGATAATTGATTCCAGTGGGAAGGTTCAAGCATTGAACGAGGTTGTTGTTGAGCCAGGATATCGCTTCTCCACAGGTATCTCCGAACTTGATCGCGTTCTGGGAGGAAGTCTTATGAGAGGTTCGTCCATCCTTTTAGGTGGCGAGCCCGGTATTGGTAAATCCACCTTGATGCTCCAAATGATAGCGAAATGTGCTCAGGAGCGTTCTGTCTTATATGTTTCAGGGGAGGAGTCAGCTGGACAAGTAAAGCTTCGCGCGGAGCGATTGTCTCTGAATCTCAAGGGTATCTCGATAATTTGTGATACTCGCATTGAGATTTTGGAGACTTTATTGGGGCAGCTCAAGCCTCAGATTGTGGTTATTGATTCCTTGCAGACCCTGGTTTGCTCTGATATCCCCTCTCCTGCAGGGTCGATTAATCAAATACGGGCTTGCTCGACAGCCCTTGTTGGGGTTTCCAAGCAATTGGGCATCTCTCTTTTCCTTGTCGGGCATATCACCAAGGAAGGAATTCTTGCCGGTCCCAAGGTGATTGAGCATCTGGTCGATACAGTCCTTTCCTTTGAGGAGAGTGGAAGCGGAGTTCGTATGATCCGGGCTCTTAAGAACCGTTTTGGTTCTGTGGATGAGATTGGTATTTTCTTGATGACTGAGAAAGGATTGGAAGTGGTTAAGGAGCCCTCTCTGTTTTTTATGGGACAGAGGGAGAAGAAAACCCTTCCTCCGGGTATTGCCTATACCGCCATTGTGGAAGGTAGCAGGACTTTCCTTGTGGAAATCCAGGCACTTACCATTCCTGCAAAAAGTGGATTTAGCAGGGTCTATTCAGACCGTATTGATGCGCCTCGAGTACTACGGGTGAGCGCCATTTTGGAGCGTCATACGTCCCTCGCCCTTAATGATCAGGATATCTATGTCAATGTGGCAGGTGGGATCAAGCTCAGTGAGGTTTCCATTGAATTGCCCTTGGCCTTGGCTTTGTGGTCTGCCTATAAAAACGTCTCTCTTCCTTCCCAGCTAGTCAGTTTTGGCGAATTGAGTTTGGCAGGAGAAGTGAGGCCTGTGGGATTTAGCGATAAGCGGGTGAAAGCATCACTGGAAATGGGTTTTGATAGGCTTCTTGTTGCAAAAGGAACTAAGTTAGGGAAACTAATAAATGCTTCAGCTGTAAGTAATATTAAAGAAGCACTCTCATTATTAAACTAGACAATGCAAAGAGATAAAGTTAGTAATGATAGCTAATCAAGTAGTTTTTACGAACTTTATCTGCTTACATTGTGATAACTGCTGTCCGTGGTTTTTTCAGACTTCCTTTTTGGTGTTGTTTTCCAGAAATTCGTCAAGAAGAGGAATCTCCGACAAGTCTCCCGTTTGTAGCTTTCCGCTTTTGATATCACCGACCTCTCCATATTGGTAAAGCTGATCAAGGTATTCAATAATGGTGCGGATTCTTGTCCTTAGGAGAAATCCATGACTTGCTATGGCTTCAAAGAGCGTTTCCTTTGTCACGGGTGGTTGCCATTCATATGCTTTTCCATAAAGGGTAATTATTTTTCCTGTGATTTCCTTGATATCCGTATCGGTGAGACTTGGAAGTCGTCTGGCTTTGAGGATAGTATCGATGACGTCAGGGATGACCGTATCATCACCTTCCTGCAGAAAATACCGTTTAATTTCTTCTGCTTCATTGCGCTCTTGGATGATGTCCTCTTGGTAGGAATCACTGAAAGCAAACAGAGTGAGGGTATGTTCGAAGTTGTTTTCAGGATTAAGGAAAGCCGCCATGTTTCGGTACGCTTTTGCTCTGGTCTTTCTTCCAAGCCGTCCGATTAACTCTGCTTCGTCAAAGAGGATGACCCAGCCTGCATACCCCATCTGGAGGAACAGATGGCTAAGAAAGGCAAAGTAGTCCTTTGTGTGTTTTGACTTTGTGAAGTTCACCTTGAAATTGGCTTTCTCATGCATCACTTGGAAATACTGCTGTCGCAAAAGTCCGTTGGTCATGAAGTCACCTTCAAGGTCAGCCATCATTTGGTAACGTGCATCCTCATCTTCACTATTCAGGTAAAGCCGAAACAAGTAGTATAGTTTGTCTGTTTCCAGCCGTTGCAATGCAAAAAGTTGCATCTCCTTGGCCAAATTACTTCCCGGTGAACAATCAAGCAGTTTATGCATCACTCCTGGTTGGTCATGTTTGGGAAGAAAGGTGTTTGCCAACAGTTTTTGATAGAGCAGATACAACTTGTCAAATGGTGCTTCTTTGCTTAGTGGAAGAATGGAGACCACCATGTTTTTTTCTTCCGAAAGGCTTGCCATAGTCTCAAGGAGGTGGGTTTTCCCTTCACCATATTTGCCAGTGAAAACAATTCCCTTTGAATGGCCGGTCGTTTTTACGTTGTCCATCTCAGTATCCAGTTCTTTAAGAAATGGCGCACGTGCTTCGGTGAAACATCTTCCAACCTCCCGTGAGGGGATACCAGAACGAAGAGCTTCAATCATATGGCGAGAGGCGTAATCATACATGGTCGACCTCCTGTAACTTGTCCTGTAATTTGCCAAGTGTCGCCTGGTTGACCAGACGGGGGATGGATATATCGCCGTTGTCCGCTTTTGCTAAAAGTGTTTTTGCTGTTTCCAAATCGATGGCAAGCGCTTTGGTATCCATGTCATGGAGGACTGCCACCAGACGCTGGGATATCTCCACAAGGATCTCAGGAGTGAATGTTTGACGTTCTACCTTGTCCAAATCGATAATATCTGAAAACCCATTTATCCTGTCGCTGACGACTTCGTTTTGGATACGCATCCAAAGCGCCTGATAACTCCTAATTCCGTGATCCTCGTCATCGAACAAAACTTTTCGACCTGCAAAGACAAACATCACATGATGGAAGGAATCGATGTCGTCAATTAGTTCCCTTATGCTTTCGAAGGTGTCATCACGACGCATTTTTGTGTAGTGGATGGGTGTCATGCTGGAAGAGCCAAGCACTGACTCAAGGTCGTCGACTGTGATGAAAAGGCCTGAATATCCTGCAAAGACAATCATCTCGATGAGGGAACGGAGCATGTGCCTGGCATTGTATTTTGTAATTCGGTAAGGGGACATGCCCAATCCTCTGAGTTGGTTGAGTTTAATGGTGGTATCCCCCTCGAGCCAACCAAGGATGATGGCTTTGCTTTTGTCATCCAATTGTGGGTATCCGAGATAGGCCCCAGTCAACATGCTTATCACCTGGGCGAAGTTATTATCCATGTGAGGATTGTCGAGAAAGGCTTTTCTTAATTCCGTCCTGAGCTGGCGGAGTGTAAGGGAATCTCCTTCGTTTTTATTACAGAGATAATCCATGAACGTTGTCTCGTTTTCGACATCCTTGGGATTAAAGCCGAGGGTCTTTATGATTTTCTCACCGCACCTGGTGACGAGATCCTGCAGATTAATGCAATGATAAATGGCTTTGAACCATTCCTGGAACGTGTAGAGAGCAGTGTCTCCCGCATTCAATCTTGCCACAAGATATCCATTACGTTTGGCAGTTTCAATGGCAAGCATCAAAGTATGGGTCTTGCCACAACCAGCTCTCCCTGTAAGGAACTTAATCTTGCTTCCTCCATCTTTGATAAAAGAGGAAAGATACTGTTTCTCCCAGAAATTAAGGACAAAAGATGAACGTGGGGAAAGTCTGGTGAGAATACTGGCATCTTCCGGGGCTTTTCCGTTTGAGAGCAGAAAAAGAGGATTTTGTGGTTCCATAGTGCGTTCACTCCAAAATAAAGGCGATAGTTCCGAGATACTGCTCCTGTCCATTGGAATCAAGGATTCTGATGAGTTTACTGGCCTTGCGGTCCGACCCAAAGCTAAAACTCCTTCCCCCGCTTGTCTTCAAGTCCCTGTGGGTATAAAGCCGGGCAAGATCGAATGCAAATGCCTGGGCATTGTAATCCTTCTTGAAGCGGCTCATGGGGACAAGCATTTTGTAGATATTGGTCAGCAGGATACCAGAGCCAGCTTCAACTTTATTCTTCATTACAAGCAAGTCATAGGCATTGGAAAGCTCATCAAGGAACTGCTGGGTGTTAAATGATGTGCTGTCAAGGCGATCCTTGTTTTTCTTCACCATCTCAACGAATGCTTTTGGTCGTAAGCAGGGGAACTTTTTTTTGTCAAGGGAAATATCGTGGGTTTCTGCATCCAACTTGACCTTGTAGGGGAACATCTCATACACCGGATACTCTCCGATGACATCAACGCCGTACTCCTTGCAGTAGGCAATCATCTGCTGGGCGTAATCTCCTGTGGAAAAATATTCTGTAGAAGGAAAACCCTTGAGTTGCAACGAAGTGCTTTCAATTGTTTCCTTGAGTTTGCTAGTGAGCTCGGAAAAAGCCTCAAAACTTGTTGTTGCGGCCTTCAAGTCGCCGAAGGACATGGCTTTTGCAATGTTCTTTTGAAGCTTGACGGTAGCTACGGAAAAATCTTTTAGAAGTTTTTCGTTTTCGAGATAGTCCTGGTAAAACTGCTCATAATCCATATCAAATTCCCTTTTTCGTGGTATTATAACTGAATTCTTTGGGATTTACAATTTCCATAAGGAGTGGTTTCATGCAATATACTCTTTTCCCTTGGCAGCAAGCTTGTATTGATGCTTGGTTAGGTTCTGGAGCCCGGGGGATTGCCAAAGTAGTGACAGGTGCGGGGAAGACACGAATGGCCCTTCATGCGGCAAAAATTCTTGAGAAGCGTATAGGGAAACCACTTAAGGTGCGTATCCTGGTTCCAAAGGTGTTTCTTGCCCAACAATGGCAGAATGCAGTGTTACAGGAGGTTGATTTTCTTGAGGTTGGGACAAAGAGAATAGGACAATGGAATGGAAACAGGAAGGACAAGCCCATCCGGGATTGGATGGTCTATGTGGTCAATTCTGCCCGGTATGTCATTTCTCGACAAATACTGGAAGATTTCTCGCAAGGATCAGCCGTTCTTTTCATCATAGATGAATGTCATCATTTTGCAAGTGAGGAAAACAAGCATGTTTTTGATTTTCTGCAGTACAGGGAAAAGGGTGATGATTATTATGCGCTTGGTCTTTCAGCAACTCCGGAGACAGCCATGTTTGAGACCGTTTCAGTGCCGACCATTGGACCTGTTGTCTTCACCTATGGTTTTTCTCATGCATTAGCGGAAGGGATTATCAATCCTTTTGTGATGTTTCATCTTGGTCTGTACCTCGATGAGAAGCGGCAAGAACGATATGAGGCATTATCCTTGAAGATTACCAAGCAGATTGCAACTATGTATCGATTATACCCATTGCTTTGCAAGTTGAATGATGCCCGTTTCTTCATAGTTCTTCACCACTTGGCACAGAGTAATGAAGGTCTTGTTTCTGAAAAGGCTTCAATATTGCTTTCTTCCATTTTGGCGAGAAGGGCACTCGTTTCTCTTGCTCCAATACGGATGGAGGCCGCCCAAAGTCTTGTCGAGCGTTTGGGCCCAAACAAGAAAATCTTGGTTTATGGAGAACGTATTGAACAATGCGAGGTTCTCCACCAACAATTTCTAGCGTTGGGCTACAGCGTCGCCCACTACCATAGCAAGATGGGGAGGATTGCGAAAGAAGAAAACTTGAGAAGGTTTCGGGACGGGGAGGCAAGAATTCTTGTCTGTTGCAAAGCCTTGGACGAGGGTTTCGATATACCTTCCGTTGATGTGGGCATTGTGCTTTCCTGTACTTCGGAAGAGAGGCAACGGGTACAGAGGCTCGGACGCATCCTTCGTAAAAGGGAAGGAAAGGGATATTCTGCTCTTTATTACCTTCACGTGGAAGGGACTGTGGAAAGGACAACGATGCTTGAATCTTCAGAAGGGACTGGGGATATCTGTTTCATGACGTATACTGGTGGTGCGTTTTTCCATCCGGCATATGATGAGTTGTCCCAAAGGGTGTTGCTGATGTGCAGACAAAGAACAAATGACAGCAAGCAGCTTGCTACGCTTGACGAATGTCTTGAGCAGGGGCAACTCAGACCTGATTGGCTGTTACCGATGAAAATGCTTCAAGACCATGTGAAGACTGCAAAGGATTTTGAGGAGCACAACTACTGGATAGCCATGTTGTTGATGAGGCAAGAGAAAGACAAAGAGGATGAGAGCAGGTAATTGTGGAACGGATCTGTCTTGAAATTCTCTTTGTTTCCCATCCCCTTTGGTCTCAAAAATCCTGAGCTTGGGACGTTATAGGATTCTTTCCGTGGTAAGTGTTTTCTTGTCATCCTGCGGGATTGCAACATTCATCTCAATAGACTTATCAGCACAGGAAACCCTACAAAAGTTCCGATAGTGCTTCCAATTGAACAAAGCAGGAAAACCCAAAGCGCATGGAGAATCCTATTCTTGTACCATTTTCGCAAATGAGTCGCATCCTCATTGAGATTCTCAAAATCCTTTACCTTTGGTTTGTGGAATTCAGCTTCGAGTATTCCACTGATGATACCCACCCCTATTGTGGGATTGAGACTGGTGAAAGGAGAGGCAACCATGCTGACAAGGATGTTTAATGGATGTGCCCAGGATACTATGGCGAATATCCCTGTGAAAACTGCATTGACCGCGACCCAATAACCAAACATCTTGATTCCTTGGTCCCATCCCGCATTGATAAAACCAAAGGCGATAAGGGCGATGATTGCTGCAGGAATAAGGAAAGTGAAGAATTTGCCAACACCTGAGGGGGGGGGAACGACCGCGATATCACTCAAGTCCGTGCTGATTTTCCCTTCTTCCAAAAGTTGCAGGGTCTTGATGATTCCTTCCTGATGTCCGGCACCAATGACTGCCAGCAGGCAATTTCCTTTGCTTTGATAAATGCTGGTCGCCAGATATCGGTCTCTCTCATCTATCAATACGGTCTTGACCGCAGGAAGCTCCTTGGCCATCTCGGACATGAGGTTTTGCATGACGTCAGCTTTTTTAAGTTCTTCCAGTTCCTCTGGCTTAATCTCTTCCTTGCTGAACACTGAGGAGATAAGACTGCCGATGAGTTTTGCCTTGTTCCAAAGGTTTGATTTTCGCCAAGCTCTTTTTAGGGTTACTTGTATCTCCCTGTCACAGAGAGAAAAGGGGATATCCTTTTCCTTTGCCACCTGGGCGGCGCTAAGGATTTCTTGGCCTGGAGCCGAACCGGTCTGGTCTCCCATTCTTTTCTGAAAGGAGGCAAGGGCCATGTTGGCTATCATCAGGAACCCCTTGTTTTCCTTAAACACTTTCTTGATGTCCATATCGGACCATTTGCTCTCGTCTGTTTTGCTTTTGAATCGGCCATCGTCCAATTCCAAGCAAATTCTGTCAGGGTGCTCGCCGTCAATGGTCTTGCGAACATCATCAACACTTTCCTTGGATACGTGTGCGGTTCCGACAAGGGTTATCTTTCTTCCGTCATTAAAAGTCAGGCGATGTATGTTCTCGCCAAGTTTTTCATTAATCATTATGCATTGATGATACCTAACAGTTACTCGATTGACAAGAAGAACTAGTTTTCTTACAGTTCTTTCGTGAATACTTTCCTTTATCTCATAAAGATTTTCGGCATGCTGGCCTTGGGCATGTTGTTTTCAAAAATAATCGGGCCGGAGAAGTTCCGCAGACAGACAAGCTTTCTGCAAATGCTTTTAGTGTGTTTCTTGTTGTTTTTCATGGGGGTGAATACTGGTTCCCTCACAGGTGTGCTGGATAAGTTGGGAACCATTGGAAGCACAGCCTTGCTTTGTACCCTCTTTGCAGTATTAGGGACCATTGTTGTTTCATTTTTTGCCTCATTGTTGTTCTCCAAACGCAAAGAGAGACCCTTATCAATAGATATCGCTAAACGGAAAGAAGGAAGTACTCTTAGACTTGTATATGATATTTTGAAGGAACCTTTGTTCTTTGTCGGGATTGTGGCACTTGGTATGACGCTACGCTTGACGACTAACTTGTTTTACTGGTTTCAAAGCTCCTACGTGACAATCCTTCTCATGGGTATGGTGTTCTTTGTGGGAATGGGAATGGAACAGCAACAAGTAGGGT
>Ga0265294_10003091_pt1 | contig 21541 bp, 16 predicted proteins | sample MunlanPumphouse3_FD_192504 | JGI IMG/M metagenome (GOLD analysis project Ga0265294, IMG submission 192504) | Groundwater microbial communities from a municipal landfill in Southern Ontario, Canada - Pumphouse #3 | ecosystem: Environmental > Aquatic > Deep subsurface > Groundwater | place... | reverse complement strand
GCCGGTTGTAGCCTCATAGAAAGCCATCAAAACGTCTCGTTGCGGATCGGAGGTTGTAAAGGACTTTGTCGCAGAAAACCTCTCCACTATTCCTTTTGCAGCATAAGCCTTATAATAGTATGTTGTACGTGGTTGTAATTGAGAAATACTGACCGTAAACTCCTGTCCGGGGTATGGACAACTCAGCATCAATGATCCACTTAGAAAGTCGCTGTCAGTGCCATAAATAATCCCGCACTCGTCGGGCACTATGTCCCCTGCCACTTTACCGGTTATCTCTACATAATCTACCACTTCCGACTTCACATCGCTTACGGTGAGTGAAAACTCCACCTTGCGGCACGATGATGTCAAAAGCGCAATTGCCAATATTATCAGAACTTTATATTTCATAACATTACAAATAGTGCTCGATGAGCTTCAAAGATTGTTAAATTTGCAAATATATAGCTAAATTACATCTTTTAAAATTAGTCGGCAAATGATTGACTTCAGACTTAAAGTATTTTGCAGCGTAGCAAATAATCTCAGCTTCACAAAAGCGGCACAGGAACTTTTTATCAGTCAACCTGCAATAAGTAAACACATTCAGGAACTGGAAGAATATTATCAGGTAAGGCTCTTTGACCGGATGGGAAGCAAGATTAAGCTGACTGACGCAGGCAAACAGTTGCTCCGTAACAGTAACAATATTCTCAACCAGTATAACCGAATGGAATATGAAATGCATTTACTGCAGAATGAAAATGCCGGAAATTTGAAGATCGGCGCAAGTACGACTATAGCCCAATACGTGTTGCCCCCGTTATTGGCCACTTTTACTGAAAGATTTCCAAAAGTGAACCTGTCAATGCTTAACGGCAATTCAAGAGAGATCGAACAGGCAGTACTGGAGCACCGCATTGACTTGGGAATGGTCGAAGGCAACCTGCATCAAAGTTCGTTGAAATACAGTCACTTTATGGATGATGAATTAGTGGCTGTCGTATTTTGCGGCAGTAAATTGGCAAAAATTGACGAGGTTACGCTCGATGAGCTGATGAATATTCCCATAGTACTGCGCGAACGGGGGTCAGGAACCCTTGATGTGCTGGAAAATGTCTTGAAAGAACACGATGTACGTATTTCTCAGATGCAGGTAAAGATGTACCTTGGGAGCACTGAAAGCATAAAGTTATTTTTGGAACATTCCGACTGCATGGGCATCGTTTCTATTCGCTCAATAAGTCGCGATCTATATGCCGGCAAGTTTAAAGTAATTGACATTAAGGATATTACAATTAAACGGGAGTTTAGCCTGGTTCAACCGTTCGGAGGAACCGATGCCCTGGTGGAACTTTTTCAGCAATATCTTTACCACTATAACGAAACGTTATAACGAATAACAAAATAAGATATAAATAATATATTCCGAGTCCCTACTTTTGCATCGTAATAATAATCCGAATACGATGAAAAAAGCCTTTGAGTTTCTACAAAATCACAGAAAATCGATCTACACGGCTATGGTTGTGATTCTTTTAATTTTTATGGTGATTGACTATATTCCGGCATTGTCGGGATGCTCGTCCTGGATCACCCCTCCTGTGGCACTGTTTGCCGGCTTAGCCTTCGCACTGATTTGCGGAGAAGCCTATCCGACCTTCAATAAAAAGAGCTCCAAGTATCTGTTACAGTATTCGGTAGTCTGCCTCGGGTTCGGGATGAATTTGCAGGCATCTCTTGCATCAGGTAAGGATGGTATGTTATTTACTGTCATCTCAGTGGTAGGAACTATGGCTATAGGGTGGCTGTTCGGCAGAAAATTACTCAAGGTGGACAGCACCACTTCATACCTGATAAGCTCGGGAACAGCTATTTGCGGTGGAAGTGCAATTGCTGCGATAGGTCCTGTGATAAAGGCAAAAAACGATAACATGTCAGTCGCACTTGGGACAATTTTTATTCTCAATGCCATTGCCCTGTTCATTTTCCCTGCCATCGGACATTCACTGCAACTCACTCAGCAACAGTTCGGCACATGGGCAGCGATAGCTATTCATGACACAAGTTCTGTGGTAGGAGCCGGTGCTGCATACGGAGAGGAAGCCTTACAGGTGGCAACAACCATAAAACTCACACGTGCTTTATGGATTATTCCTTTGGCAATCTTTACTTCGCTCGTCTTTAAGGGAGACGGAAAGAAAATCACAATTCCGTGGTTTATCCTGCTGTTTATTGTAGTTATCGTTGTAAATACATATTTCATGAAGGATATACCTCAAGTCAGTACAATAATATCCGGTATCGGAAGAAAGGGGCTTGTTCTGTCACTGTTCTTCATTGGAGCATCTCTGTCCCGTGAAGTCTTAAAGAAAGTAGGCTTCAAGCCCTTGATGCAGGGAGTATTGCTGTGGATTACAATCAGTGTCGGCACACTCATTTACATTTATGTGAAAATGTAATACTTTGCACAAATAAAGCAAGCCACTCTTCTTTATTATTCGTACCTTTGCCGGCTAAATTAAAACGATTGATATGGATACAATCCAGATACTTTTAAGTGTCGCTGTGTGCCTTTTTGCCGGCTTGATGATGACTCGTGTGCTTAAACCGCTTAAGCTTCCTGATGTAACCGCTTACCTGATCTCAGGTGTAGTAATAGGCACTTTCTGCCTGGGACACTTTGTAATCGGAGGCTACGTATTCGGCTTCAACGACAAAGTTGCTCCGGTCGGAACATTTGCCCTTATCTCAGACATTGCTCTCGGCTTTATTGCCTTTGACATAGGTAATGAATTTAGATTAAGCGAGTTGCGCAAGACAGGCAAGAAGGTGACCGTTATCGGCATTCTTCAGGCACTTACCGCAACCGTCATAGTAGATGCCGTACTGATTGGTGTCCATTTTATTCTCATCAAGACTACGGGTGTAGATTATCTGCCGCTGTCGGCATGTATCATACTCGGAGCTATTGCAGCGGCTACGGCACCTGCCGCCACATTGATGGTAGTCCGTCAGTACAAGGCCAAAGGGCCTCTGACTGACATACTTCTCCCTATCGTAGCTCTTGACGACGCGGTAGGACTTGTTGTGTTTGCCGTATCATTCGGAGTTGCAAAGGCGATGGAGTTCGGTTCACTTGATATTGTATCCGTTGTTGTCGAACCTCTTTGTGAGATTGTGCTTTCACTCGGTATCGGAGCCGTTCTCGGACTTATCCTTTCCCGTATGGGAAATTGGTTCTATTCGCGTTCCAACCGACTCTCTTTGATGATCATGTTCGTCCTGCTGACAGTCGCCCTCACCAAACTTACTTTCCACATCCACGGCGTCAAATTCGGATTCTCTTCCCTTCTGACCTGTATGATGCTCGGTACCATCTTCTGCAATGTCTGCGATTGCTCGCAGGAAATGATGGAGCGTACCGAGGGCTGGACCAAACCTCTCTTCATACTATTCTTCGTCATCGGTGGAGCAGGCCTCGACCTGAGTGTCTTCTCCAAGCCTATATTTGTAACCATCGGAGTCATCTATATTATCTTCCGATCCCTCGGAAAATATTTTGGGGCCATGGGCAGCGCAAAGATGATGCATTGCGACAACAAAATTGTTAAATACTTAGGCATCACCCTTTTACCGCAAGCAGGTGTAGAGATAGGAATGGTCAATATCATTATGGCTGATCCTCAATTCGGTACTACCGCCATAGCAAATACCGTAAGATTTATCGTATTATTCGGGGTTCTGATCTATGAGATCTTCGGCCCGATGCTCACCAAGTGGTCATTGACAAAAGCCGGTGAGATCACCGAAAAGCCGATTACTCTCAATGCTCAGCGTCTCAATATCGAAGATCAATTGAACTGATCATGGTAGGAAAATACAAAGTAATTACGCTCTGCGGCAGCACCCGCTTCAAAGAGCAGTTCATTCGGGAGCAGAAGCGTCTGACTCTTGAGGGCAATATCGTCATATCAGTCGGTCTGTTCGGTCATTCAGGTGACAGCGAAGTATTTACCGAAGGGGTAAAGACAATGCTCGATGACATGCACAAGCGCAAGATAGACATGGCAGACGAAATATTCGTAATCAATGTGGACGGATACATCGGCAGCAGCACCCGTTCCGAAATAGAATACGCTACCGCAACCGGCAAAAAAGTCAATTATCTCTGTTAGTTGTCATCTTCGGGGTCATCATCAGGCTCGACGTGAATGCTTGTCATGACCGTCGTGCCGGGAAAACGGCCGCGAAGCTCTCTTTCGACCTCTGTAGCGATATTATGCCCTGCAGTTATTGTAATATCCTTGTTAACCATGATATGTACCTCAATAATGTAAGAATTGCCGTTTTTACGACTCTTCAGATTATGCATATTCTCCACACCTTCAACTCCCATGACGGTCTCGGTAATCTCCTTTTCCACTTCAGGAGGCAAGGCATGATCCAGCAACTCCCTGATAGCCGGAATCATTATCTTAACACCTGCAATACATACGAAGACACTGACTATCAAACAGGCAATCGGGTCTAAAATACGCCACTTCTCACCAAGAAACATCGCACCGGAAATACCCAGCAAAGTCCCAATCGATGAAAAAGCATCGCTTCTGTGATGCCATGCATTGGCGACAACCACATCGCTCTTAATCTTTACGCCCACATTTCTGGTATATCTGAAAAGCCACTCTTTACAGATAATCGAGACAATGGCGGCAGCAAGAGCCAAATAAGTAGGCTGCTCCAACACCTCACCGTGCAGCGAAGTCAAGACCTTCTGCACGCCCTGAATAAACAAAATCGCCGCAACAACAAGCAAGGCACCGCTTACCAGTAGAGTTGCAAAGGTTTCATACTTGCCGTGGCCATAACTGTGATCCTCATCTTTAGCTTTTGAAGAGACTCCGATAAAGGCAATTACTACCACATCCGTCACAAAGTCGGAGAAAGAATGGATACCATCCGCAACCATTGCGGAGCTTCGCCCGAGAATACCTGCTACAATCTTTGCCACAGACAAAATCATGTTGACGAAAAAACCCACCCAAGTGACCTTCTTAGCCTGTCGTTCTCGAGACTGCGCAAGAGTTAGACTGTCAATTTCCGGCTGTTGTACTGTTGTCATACTTATATAATATCGATTAAATCATCATTTAATAACTTTCAATCTGTCTCCGGTATCCTCCTTAATCGCCTTTTTGAACTTTTCGGTATAACCCGGCCACACAGGAGTCGGAGGAATAGTCTTCGAATGTCCATTTGTAACAAAATTACCCGACTCATCCTGTTTCTTTGTATTGCCATCTATATATTTGACAAGCAAATACTTATCAAATCTATCCCATTGCTCGAAGAGGGCATCAGCCTCCACTACGGAAAATTCGGTCAGGTATGAAACAACAGCGGATGAGGATGTATTCATAGCCTCCAAAGCTCGGGCATCAGCCTCAGCCACCTTCTTAACCATCTTAGCCTCATGGGAATAGAGCGAATCCTGCACCTCTGTCCCAATCTGATTGTATCTCAAATATGCAAACTGTGCAATCCTGTTGGTCAGCCAGAACATCGAAGTCGGAGAGTACTCGATCATACTGCCGTTCCCGAGACGGTAATGATCCGATACTGAAGTAGAACATGTATAAACGGGAGTAAGCGGAGAAGTACCCGCATCATCAGTGGCAAACCAGAATATGCCGCCAATCTGATCCGGAAGCCAGCTTCTGCTCTGGGCTACAAACCAGAATCCTGTCTGTTGTGTAGCAATGGCTCTCTCATTGGTATAAGTCTCACCGTCAATCTCAAAATCCATCGGTCTCCAGCGATACGGCAATTCATTGCCGCCGGCTCCGATATCCTTAGTCATATCGAAAGGGGTACCCTCAAAATGGTCACGCATCATATTTGCAACATCCGTCAGGCTCAACTTCACTTTAGGCTTCACATAGAGCGGCATCCTGTGATTTGGATTGGCTCCCGAGGCATAATCAATATAGGGTGTCATATCCTCCTCTGCAAATCTGTTAAAGAAGCTCCATACACGCGCCTCGCACCCGCGCATATCGGAGAAGTTAAGAGGGCAGTAAGTATCGGCAAAGCTGAAATCTTTATCCTTTCCATTGAAAAGTCCCGTCTCGCGAGCGTGAGAGATTACATCTTTGGCGTAGAGACAATTTTCAGGGTCATTCAGAGGAAAAGTAGTGATACGGGCACAGTTGGCATGTGCCGAAATATATCCGTCAGGAATACGGACCGCAACCCACACGGCACCTTTGTTGATATTTTTGCCGTCAACAATTTTCGGCTTTCGCGCAATGATCTCAAGTATCCACGCTTCGTTTTTATCGGCAATGGAGATAGACTCTCCGGAAGAGGCATAGCCGTATCTATCTGCAAGAGAGGTGAATATCTTAATAGCTTCGCGAGCTGAAGCAGCTCTCTGAAGCGTGATATAGATCAGCGAACCGTAATCGGTAACGGCATCGGGATCACGAAATTCAGGAAGTCCTCCCCATGTAGTCTCACCGATAATCACTTGATGCTCATTCATATTACCGATCACATTGTACGTGTGTGCAGCCTGATCGATTTCCCCGAGATATCTATCCTTTCCCCACTCATATATCGGCAACAGTGTGCCTGCAGGATAATTGGCGGCAGGATAATGTACAAGAGTACCATATCTCGTATGTGAATCGGCGGCGTACGTAACCAGAACCGAACCATCCGAAGATGCCCCTTTTGTTACGATAAGATTAGTGCAGGCAAAAGCGGCGGTAACCGCAGCCAACAATACAATTGTCAGAAATGCTCGTTTTGTCATAATATGAAGTATTAAAATTGGACTTTAAGGCGATCGTAGGCCGGTTCTATTCCCTCCGGCACCATCTTCAACAGCTCAGCATGACATGGCAGCTGGTGCGAAAGATGAGTTAAAAAACTCCTCTTTGCCCCGACTCTCCTTGCCACTTCAACTGCCTCGGGAAAAGAATAATGCGATATATGTTTAGTCATTTTTACAGTATTGATCACAAAGATAGAGAGTCCGCGCAACTTTTCAAACTCACTATCCGCAATATAGTTGGCATCAGTTACATAAGCCAGACCTCCGAAACGAAAGCCCAAAACCGGCATTTTGTAATGCATTGCCCTGATAGGTATGATTTTCACCCCGTTAATAAAAAAAGGATGCTCATCAATAGTCTCAAGCAAAAACTCCGGGATTCCCGGATATTTGTAGTCTGTAAAGGCATACGAATATTCCAACTTCAAGGAATCTTGAACTCTCTTCTCGCAATATATCGGAAATGCTCTCTGTTCAATGAAGTTAAGTGCTCTCACGTCATCCAGACCTCCTGTATGATCTTTGTGGTTGTGGGTCAAAAGTATAGCGTCGAGATGACAAATATCCTCTCTCAACATCTGCTGCCGGAAATCCGGCCCTGCATCAATAAGCAGTTTAAGCCCCTCATACTGAATGTAGGCGGATGTTCTCAACCTCTTGTCACGTTCATCACTTGAAGTGCATACAGGACATTTACAACCGATAATCGGCACCCCCTGTGATGTCCCTGTCCCTAAAAAAGTTATAGAATTCATACTTCTATCATTAATCAAATCTTAAAATTACTCAGCCGCATACCAGACTTCACCCGAAACGTCATCATATCCCATTTCGCGAAGCAAATTCATGTAAGTATCAATCTGTCTCTGATGAGATGGATGCAGCATACCGAACTTATAATCAATTACGACAGCCTTCCCTCCGGCTCCATGCCTGTTTTTCTCAACCAACACTCTGTCAGGCCTGTACACCGAGCCGTCAGTATTGACGATGGCAAGTTCATTGATGCAGCGATACGTTCCGTCAAACCAGTGCCTGTCAGAGACTGAGTCAAGCAGCCTGCGCAGGTAATCACAAATCTCACCGGCCCTTTCATACGAAATATCGCCATCAGCAACAGCCTGCTTTACCGCCATATCCAACTCCTGAGCCGTATCTATTTTCGACAGAATATCATGAAGTACAATACCCCTGACCCTCTGACTCTCCCCCTCCGCTTCGCTGAAATAGTCATTACCTCGAAGAGAGAGCTTCAATCTGTCCCCGATTGCAATAGAGACAAATTGATCCTGTAACTCCTCAATCGGCTGCGGCTTGTCGGAAGAAGTATCATTCCTGCCTGCCCTGTCTCCAAAATCTCCGAATTCAACCTCATCTTTCATATCGAAACAGCGATAGAGCGCATCGGATACCGAGGTGAGCGGCAATTCTCCGGTTTTCTTCACATTAGGCTTGCGCGCCAAAATAATCATCTCTTCCTCAGCCCTTGTCGTGGCCACGTAAGCCGTATTAATGTTGTCTATGTATCCGTAAATCTTTTCTCTTTCATAATCATCTCTGAATATCGTATCTGCAAGAGAACTCGAAATTTGCAGAGGGATAAGTCCGATCTCGTCAAACGGCTTTTCCTTAGGCTTGCACCAGATGAAGGAGCCGGACTTTTCAAACTTTTCTTCAAAGAACGGGATTATTACCACTTTAAAGCCAAGTCCTTTTGCCTTGTGTATAGTCATTATTCTGACAGCATTCTGCCCGTTAGGGGCGGAAATTGAACTCTTGCATCCGGTATCATCCCACCACTTGACAAAGCCGCGCATATTAGAGCCGTATTTTGAACAGTAGTTCATAACTCCATCCATAAAGGCCTGAACAAAAGCTATCTCATACTCCTGCACCTTAGGTGCGACAACCCGGATAATATTTTCACAGGTATCATAAAGCGAAGAAGAGACAACCTCCAAATCCTCAATAGACAACTCTTTAATAATGACGTTATTAACAGCATCATTAGGGTCGATAAGGCACTTTAGAACAGCCACGGTCTTACACAGAAGAGGAGACGCCCCCAAAGAGAGGGCCTCTTCGGTAATTACTTCACACCCACAGGACATCAACTTGAGAGCAACCGCCGACCCTTCTGCATTTTTCCTTACAAGTATCGTGATATCGCTTTTGGCGTAGCCCTTTGAGGTAACCGCCTCAATCGCCTCAGGAAGCCTGTCAAGTGTAGCATACTTCCAGTCCGGCATATCATCGCCACCGTCACCCTCATATTGACCTGCATCGACAAACGAGACCTTTACGTGTCCCATTTTACCCTTCGTCTTCTCAGGTATCAGCTGTGAGCAGCCACTGTATATGCTGCGCACTTTTTCGGAGATTGCGGGAAGAGATCCGAGGATATCCGCCATCTCGGAATATAATTTATTGTTAAACTCAACTATATTCTCGCAACTGCGCCAATTATATTCCAAATTGACACGGTTTACAAGTTTACTGTCAAAGGTCTTGAAAAGTTCACTGTCGAGCAAATCCCAGTCTGAACCCCTCCAGCGGTAGATACTCTGCTTCACATCCCCCACAATCAGGTCATCTCGATTGGAAGCAAGATTGTCCGCAACCAGAGGTTTAAAATTTTCCCACTGTAAAGTGGAAGTATCCTGAAACTCGTCAAGCATAATGTTGTCATACCTGCTTCCTATCTTTTCATATACAAACGGAGTATCACTGCCGTCAATGATTCGGTTGAGCACATCATTTGTCTCACCCAGAAGTACGACATTGTTGTCTTTGAGGTATCTCTCAAGTGCAGTATGCATATCGGCGAAAATACCGATAAAATAGAGGTTATTCTTAATGAGTTGAGCCGCACTGTATTGTGCAAACTGCCTGTCAAACAGCGCCACGGCATCACAGACGGCAACGTTCAGTCCTGCACTGTAAGCCTCGCTTATCGCATATATTTTCTCACTTGACTTGTTACTCCATCGTTCGGAGTCATTGCACAGATTGCGAAATGTAACGGTCGGAGCTTTGACAATACCTCGCTGCCAAATCGTGAAATGTTTAAAAGGAGAATTTGAACTGCCCTTAAAATCTTCAGAAATAAGCGAAAAGTGGTCCATTATCTCACATCCGCGCCTGCCAATCTCTCTGAGACTGTCCTTAAACTCGGACACTATGGCTGTCATCTTCTCTCTATAATGTTCAATTGCCTCTTTATCCCCGAACAATTGGTTAAAATCGCGCTTTTTAATCTTGAAATCTTCTCTCATAAAGAGTGTGCCCATCGAACGCAATTCATTGGATATATCCCACGACTTTCCGCTTTCAATCAGGGAAATCGAATACTTGGTCAGCCACTCAAGCAGGAGAGTGTCATGATTTTCATCAATGGAAGAAATCATCATATCGACCGCCTGTGAAAGCACTGCCTCCGAATCAAGTTCTACCGAATATGAAGAATACTGTCCTATCTCGCGAGCAAAAGCGCGCATCGCCGTCTGGAAAAAGCGGTCAATCGTACTTACAGAAAATGCGGAATAATCATGCAAAATGCAGGTCAACACCCTCTTGGCTCTGTATCCCTCTGCGGTCTGCTGCTTTGAAAGCTCAAAGAGTGTCTCAATCACACGGCTCTTCATCTCATCTGTCGCCTTATTGGTGAAAGTCACCGCAAGGATGTGCTTATAGGCATCATCACTCTTCATGAGCAACTTGATGTACTCCTGCGTAAGGCTGTGTGTCTTACCGGACCCTGCCGATGCTGTAAATACGTTTAACATCTCTTTCTATTGCAAAGTTGTTGAAAATCACAAAACGTACACACACCACCCTGAGGGTTGGCCACAAAAGGTATTTCAGGATTGAACAGCTCATCTATCAATGCTGCAAGACATCTTTTAAACTCATCAATCTGTTCATCTGAAAAGATATAATTATGAGGTACAGACTCAAAGATCTCCCTCAGAGCATAGACGCAGGTAGAATAGTTGACAGATGCGTTGTGGCTCCTGGCCAGAAGGTTATAAAACATGAGTTGCAACGCTATATAAGGTCTGTGAGCATTACTTGGGTCAAAAAGATCTGCGACTTCCTTAAACGTAGCTGAATTATCCACTTTCCCGGTTTTATAATCTACTATCCGGCAGATATTTGAGGCGATATTTGAGTCCATCCTGTCTATAATGCCAAACAGATTGACGCTCTTTTGTCCGCCCATGACGGACAAAGTCGCATTCATTTTCTTCTCGGAACCCACATACACAAATGGAGTCATCCCCCTGTCTATCTTCAGTACTTGCAGTACAAATCTCTTTATCAATTCTTTAGTGATAAGATTTCTGCCCTCTATCTTTTTGATTACGGCTACCTGCTCAAAGGCTTCATCGATCAGTTTATCTAACCTTTTCGTATCTTTCAACTTCAGATCCAGCTCCTCGCTGTGGAGTTCATGCTGTATATCACCACTGTACAACTGCTCCATCACACTGTGAAAAACAGATCCGAACAACCCTGCATCCAACTCTTCAACCACCTCGTCTTCTTTCTTAATCTTCAAGACATGAGAATAATAAAACTTGAGCGAACAACCGATATATTCATTTATGGAAGAGGCTGAAAATGAACTATTTCCATCAATAAACCTTTCATATAGCCGAGCCATCACCTCATCACTCTTAACGACACTGGTCGGCTCAATATCCGCCTCTCCTTTCAGAGAATATGTCGTAACCACCTCTTCTAAAGGCACTTGATAATGATATTTGAGCTGCTTTACATACCTGCTGACCTCACCGCTCCGCAAACCGTCAGTATTGGAAGTATAAAGCAGTATGACATTTTCAGCCCTGAAAATACTGCGATAAAAATGGTAAGCAGAGATAGAGTCCTGAAACTCGTATGTCGGCAAGTCAAACCCTCTACGCAGATTGTATGGTATAAACGAACTGCTTACGCTCTTTGAGGGAAAAGTTCCTTCATTGACCGAAAGCATAATGACGTTCTTGAAATCCAATGCACGAGTCTCAAGCGGCCCCATAATCTGTACCCCTGAAAGAGGTTCTCCCCTGAAAGGAATGGTAATAACCGCAACTAATTGAGCCAAAAGTCGATAGTAGGTCTGCGGCTCCATCGGGATATGCAAGTCGCGTATCTTTACGACGGATTTGTAGTAATTATAGGCATATTCCCTGTCAATGTCAGGCAAATATTTCTGCACATATTGCAAAATAGCTATCTGATAATCAGGTATTTCTTCTGACGAGTCGGGGCTGCCGAAAAGTAAGGCAAATATCTCTCCGGCCGCTGTAAGTTCCTTTTGCGAGACAAAAATTATATTCCCGTCGCGTATCTCTTTCTTCAATTTTTGAGCCTGCCCGTATGCGATGGCCGCCACAAACGGATGCTCGATAAGTGCTGTCACGTTTTTGTGGTAAAACCAAACACTGCCGCCGCTGACGCGCCTGTTCTTCTGAAGCTGTTCAATCAGCAGCATAAAAGTTGAGACACTCGTATTGGAAAGAGGCGAGCCCATAGTCACATTGACGGCTTTTATCTCCTCCGGAATGGCATTGAGCATCGGGGCAAGCAAATTTTCGTCAGGCAGTACAATAGCAGTCTCTTCAGCCACCTCCGGCTGCTCCCTGAGCAGTTCGGAAAGTATCAGCGAGACCTTTTGTGCCTGACCTGTCGCAGATGAGACCGAAACAATCTTGTAATGAGGCTTGCGCGTCACCGTATTGTCCTGAAGGGAAAGAGGATAGAGAGAGGGAAAGAGTTCCACATTTTCATGCATGAAGAGTGAAGACTTGTTCTCTCTGTCCGTAACCATGTCTCCGTAATAGTCCCAGTAAAAATCTCCTCCCAACTCATCACGAATGAAGCTTAACAGTACTTTTTCGCACTTGTTAAGAGCATTCTGACCCACAAAGATAATAGGACCATAGCCGCGAAGAGTATCCGTCATCGCCAACTTTTGTGACGGCTCACCTTTTGCTCCGGATAAGATTTCCGACACATGGCGGTAAATCATGCCTTCATAAGCCATCCCCCTCGACTCAAGGTCCGCCTTGAAATCGCAGTAAAGCGGATATAAGACACTCCATGTCTCCCGAAAAAGTTGCTTCTTATCTATTGACCCTTCAGCCTTATGCGGCTGCGCCACAACAAGCTCATGTGATGCCGGATTTGAAAGAAAATTGCCCCAGAACTGCCTGATAGCCGAGATTTGAGTCTCACTCAGATACTCATATCCGGTATCCAGATCCTTGAGATCTTTGACATTGGCAAAGAGCTTCCCGACATCCGCCATATATTTGTCGATATCATCAAAGTCATTGAGCAACACATCACCCCAATAAACAAACTCATCGAAAGACTCGCCATTACCGGTAAGAAGGCTGTAATGCTGATAGAGAATGTAAAGTGCTTCAATCTTATTTACCAAAGTATAGCCCGACAAATTGACAAACAGATCGTTGATTGTCAACAGTGTGGGGGAAAAGATCGGTTTTGAGGCACACTGTCCCAAATATTTTTGAAAGAAAAGTGAAGAACGTCTGTTCGGGAATACAAAGCACAATTCACTCACGCCATCACCGTGGCGTGAATAGAATGAGCGCGCTACCTGAGACAAAAAGGCCTTCATCTATATCTATCTCGTATAAAATCGTGTTACAATTTCTTCTTCAATTCTTTAGAAAGCTCTTCATACCCCGGTTTGTCAAGCAGTGCAAACATATTTTTCTTGTAAGCCTCAACACCCGGCTGATCAAACGGATTGACACCGAGTACGTAGGCACTGATACCGCAAGCTTTCTCAAAGAAATAGAGCAATTGTCCAATGTTATATTCATCTATTTGATCGATAGAGATCTCAATATTAGGAACTCCCCCGTCAACATGCGCTAATTTAGTACCGAGCTGTGCCATCTCATTGCAAAGCTCAACATGTTTTCCTGCCAGGAAATTAAGTCCGTCAAGATTTTGAGGATCTGCATCGATAACGACCGACCTTTTGCTGTTTACGACATGGATCACGGTCTCAAACAAAGTTCTCTCTCCGTCCTGGATATATTGCCCCATAGAGTGTAAATCCGTAGTAAAATTAACCGCTGCAGGGAAAATACCTTTTCCGTTTTTCCCTTCACTTTCCCCATAAAGCTGTTTCCACCACTCACCGACATACTGCAACTTGGGATTAAATCCTACAAGAAGTTCTATCTTCTTGCCTGCAGCATAGAGCGCGTTACGCATTGCCGCATATTGGATTGCAGGATTTGACGCATCGTGTTTGTTGCAGATCGCCTCCATGTCTCTTGCTCCCTTAAGTAAAACCTTGATATCGAAACCTGCGACTGCCACAGGCAGCAGGCCGACCGGAGTCAACACAGAGAAACGCCCCCCGATATTATCTTCAATTACGAAAGTCCTGTAACCTTCCTGATCTGCAAGTGACTTTAGGGCACCGCGCTTTTTGTCCGTAATTGCAACAATCCTTTCACGAGCATCAACAGCCCCGTAAGTTTTCTCTATATAGCTTCTAATCAAGCGAAAAGCAACGGCAGGTTCTGTGGTGGTGCCCGATTTGGAGATAACAATCGCGGCAACATTCTGGACCGAGATAAGATCCATCAGCTCAGCTATATACTCTTCAGATAGATTTTGGCCGGCAAAGACAATTTTCGGACCGCGGGATTCACCCATCTGATTGGTAAATGCGTGTGAAAGAGCTTCAATCACAGCTTTCGCTCCAAGGTATGAACCTCCGATACCTATGGCAACTACAAGGTCAATCTCTTTTTCGACCCATTTGTCGACAACACTAAGGCAGTCATCTACAATTGATTGAGGTAATTCTGACGGCAATTTGTTCCAGCCCAGAAAATCATTTCCGGCACCGGTACCTCTATTTAAGGTCTCCAAAGCACTCTGAGCCTTAGAGATAAATTCATTTTGAACGGATGTTTCGATAAAACTCTCACATCCTTTTACATTAACTGTTAACATAATTTACTGTTTTTATTGTTCAAGACGCTATTGAAGCATATCCATCAACTGTCTCAAAGTATATTCAGGGTTCTTTTCTTCATACAGAATGCCATACATGGCATTGACAATCGGCAACTCTATATTCTCTCTTTTTGCGATCTCATAAATACTCTTTGTGGCATAATAACCTTCAGCCACCATATTCATCTCAGTCTGAGCGGAAACCACAGAATACCCCTTCCCTATCATCCCTCCGAAAGTCCGATTGCGGCTGAACTGCGAATAGCAAGTCACCAGCAGATCTCCAAGATAGGCTGATCGAGTCGGAATACGGTCTCTGTCAGGGTGAGACTGCTGTATAAAATGAATCATTTCCCGATAGGCACCCGTAACAAGTACGGAAATAAAATTGTCTCCGTACCCGAGAGTGTGACAGAGTCCCACTGCCACAGCATAGACATTCTTCATCGCGGCTGAATATTCCACCCCATAAATATCAGTGCCAATTATAACTTTGACATAGTGGCATTTGAAAGCTTCACTGATTTGCTCAGCTACTTTATGATATTTGCTGGAGATAGTAATATACGAATATTTCTCCATGGCCACCTCTTCAGCATGGGTCGGTCCACTTACTATAGCAATATTCTCAAATGGAATATGATATAAATTATGAAAAAACTCCGCAATAGTGAGATTATCCTTGGATACAAAGCCCTTGATAGCCGAGACTATGTATTTGTCATCAAGCGAAGTCGACAGAGCCTTGATCTGGGAGAGAAAATATGATGATGGAATACAGAAAACCAGGACATCCGCCGCCTCAACCACTTCATTAATATCGTCACTCATAACTATCTTATCTAAATTAAGTACTGCAGAACGCAGATAAGAGCGGTTTCTCCCGTATTGTTTTATGAAATCTATATTTCTGTCATCGCGGACAAACCAATACAATTTGTCCTGAGTGGTAGAAAGAAGCTTAACAAGGGCTGTCGCCCAACTTCCGCTTCCAATCACTGCATATTGCAGTTTTTTACCCTCCAAAAATGATCCCATTACTATATTTTTTAAGCCTCCTTTCCCTTTGAAAGGACATTCCATACAAGTGCCGACAAAGCTGCACCGACAAAAGGAGCTACGATAAATATCCAAAGTTGAGAAAGAGCTTTCCCTCCTTCAAATACTGCAGGAGCTATACTGCGTGCCGGATTAACTGAAGTCCCTGTAATAGGAATAAGTACAATGTGAATCAGTACCAGCGTAAGACCGATAGCAAGACCTGCAAGAGAAGGATTGCCCTTCTTCGAATCAGTAACACCTAAAACGACAAGTACAAAAATAAATGTGCCTACACACTCGGCAATAAGTGCCGATACGACCGAAGCACCCGCACCGACAGCATTGGCCCCCGTTGTAGTTGCGTAAGCGGCAACATTCTGAGTGCCGGTATGAACAAGAGCATACAGAATGGCACTGCCGACAAATGCACCGATAACTTGTGCAAGCATGTATTTCAACCCCTCACTACTCTTCATCCTGCCTGTAAGCATACAGCCCAACGTAATGGCCGGATTGATATGGCAACCTGATATGCTGCCGATAGCATAAGCCATCGCCACCACTGAAAGGCCAAAAGCAAAAGCTACTGTCAATACTTGAGCTGTCGTTCCACAGCCACCGTTAAAGATTGCACTTCCGCAACCCAAAAGCACCAACACCATCGTACCGATGGCTTCAGAGAAATATTTCTTCATATTAGTAAAATTTAAATTAGATTATTATCTGTATTTGTATTATACCCTGTATCTTCCTTTAATGAGGCAGCGTTACAGGCCGCCACCGCAAGAGCGTCGCACCTCTCATTTTCCGGATGTCCCGCATGCCCTTTAATCCAGACAAAAGAGACATTGTGCCTGCGATAGATTGTCAAAAACCTTTTCCACAAATCCGGATTGGCCTTCTTTGCATATCCCTTCACTTCCCAGTTAAACACCCATCCTTTCTCGACTGCATTAACCACGTATGACGAATCGCTCCAGACGGTAATATCGGCATTGTCCCACTTAACAGCCTCAAGAGCGACAATAACCGCCAACAACTCCATTCGATTGTTAGTTGTAAGTCTGTACCCATCGGAAAGCTCTCTGCAAAAACTGCCACACTTGAGTACCGCCCCGTAGCCTCCCTTTCCGGGATTGCCACTGCATGCTCCATCAGTATATATCCGAATCGGTTGGTGTTTCATCGCACAGCCTTAACCATTATGCTACTCCGGCAATATAGTTCTTTCGTACTTTGGACCCTCAAAATGCTTAATCTCCAACGGATTATTGGTCATCTCGTCATACTTTGCCCTGTTGTTGCAAATATCTATGGCCGTGTAAATAGAGGAAATCATCGGCATAGGATTGGCAATCCCCTTCCCTGCAAGTTCAAAAGCAGTACCGTGATCCGGAGAAGTACGTACAACAGGCAGACCTGCCGTAAAATTGACACCCTTATCGAAGGCAAGTGCCTTGAAAGGAATAAGTCCCTGATCGTGATACATCGCCAGTACAGCATCAAACTTGTACTGCATATTGGTACTGAAAAATCCGTCAGGAGAGTATGTGCCGAATGCCAAAATGTTCTCTTTGTTAGCCTCCTCTATTGCCGGGATTATAACATCTATCTCTTCCCTTCCAAGTGAGCCGGCATCACCTGCGTGCGGGTTAAGTCCCAGCACCGCAATCTTTGGACGCACGCATCCGAAATCGCGCATAAGCGATGCATTCATCAGACGCAACTTACTGACAATAACATCTTTGGTAATAGATGCACTAACCTGTGAAAGAGGCAGGTGATTAGTCACGACTCCCACCTTCAGGTCATCGGAACACAAGAACATCAATCCGTCTTTTGCCCCGAACTCACTGATCAAATACTCGGTATGTCCCGGAAAAGAAAATTCTGTACAGGCAACAGTATGTTTGTTGAAAGGAGCTGTCACAATCGCATCAATCGCACCATCCTTCAAGTCGGCTACGGCGGCTTTCAATGCAATAATTGCAGCCTTTGCCCCATCTACAGTAGGCTGTCCAAGCTCAACGGCAAGTGAATCAGGTACTGCATTGATTATGTTAACTCTCTTTGAATGAGCATCTCTTGCAGAATTAACTATATTGGTATTCATCTGCTCAGTCTCAGGTATAAGCTTCTTTACCATGCCGAATGTACGGGAAGAACCGTACACTATCGGTACACACATCTCCAACAGTCTCGCATCAGATAAAGCCTTTATAATCACCTCATAACCAATACCGTTAGAGTCTCCCTGGGTGATACCCAGTACTATTTTTTGTCCCATATTTTGTCTAAAATTTTCTGCAAGGTACGAATAAACACAGAGAAATAAAAGATAAAATAGCTATATTTGTAAATGGTTAGTATGTTGGATAGTGACATAAAATTCCTGCAGGGAGTCGGTCCCCGGAGGGCGGAACTTTTGCAGAAAGAGCTCGGAATAAGCACTTTTCGGGATATGCTCTACACTTTCCCATTCAGATATATCGACCGTTCCAAATTTCACTCCGTCAGGGACATAGACTCCACTTCAGCCTACATTCAGCTAAAAGGGCAAATTACCTCTGTCAATCTGGTTGGAGAGCTTCGCGGCAAACGCTTAGTCGCAACATTTACGGATGGTACGGGCTACATTGAACTTGTTTTTTTTCAAGGGATTAAATGGATGCAGGAGAAGCTTCGTGTAGGGCCGGAATATATCGTTTTCGGCAAGCCGTCCATATTCAAACAGGGATACAATCTGGTCCACCCGGAAGTCGATCTTGCCACAAATGAGAACTTAGGCATGACAGGTTACCTGACAGGTATCTATTCAAGCACGGAAAAGTTGCGTGGCAGCGGCATCGGCAATAAAGTATTCACCAAGCTGCAATCTACACTGCTCAATCAGGTAATCGACTCTATTTCAGAGACTCTGCCCGAATACATCATGGAACAGAAAAGGCTTTGCCCTTTGCGCTACGCCCTGAGGAACATCCACTTCCCTACCGACCTTCAGGCTCTTGCCAAAGCACAGAAGAGGCTCAAGTTTGAGGAACTGTTCTATCTCCAACTCTCTCTTCTAAAGCAGAAATCCATTCGGATGAAAAGCTCTAACGGTGTGATACTCAACAAATTGAGCAAAGGATTCAATACCACATACAACAACCTCCCATTCCCTCTTACAGAGGCACAGAAACGGGTTATCAAAGAGATCAGGGCTGATGTGATCTCCGGCAAACAGATGAACCGCCTGCTTCAGGGAGATGTGGGAAGCGGTAAAACACTTGTGGCAATTCTTTCTGCCATGATGGCTGTGGACAACGGCTATCAGGCTTGCATTATGGCTCCAACCGAAGTACTTGCCAACCAACACTATAATGGAGTATTTAAGTTTATTGAAGGATCAGGTGTAAAGGTAGCTTTGCTGACAGGCAACACCAAGACAAAAGAGCGCAAAGCAATACACGCCGGACTGGAAGATGGAAGTATTAATATCATATTCGGAACCCATGCCCTGATAGAGGATACCGTACAGTTTAAAAAACTTGGACTTGCTGTAATCGACGAGCAGCACCGCTTCGGAGTGGATCAACGCTCAAAACTCTGGTCTAAATCCAAAATCGCTCCACATATCCTCGTGATGACCGCAACCCCTATCCCCCGCACACTGGCCATGACACTCTATGGGGATTTGGATGTCTCCGTGATTGACGAACTTCCTCCCGGCAGAAAACCGATTCAGACCGTTCACCTTACGGAAACACGCCGAGGCGAAATGTATGCCTTTATGCGCAAGCAGATTAAGCTGGGACGGCAGGTATTTATCGTCTACCCTCTCATAAAAGAGTCCGAAAAAATGGACTACAAAAACCTTGAAGAGGGATACCTCAACATTACTGAAGAATTCAGGCAGCCGGACTACATCACAGCAGTCGTACACGGTAAGCAGAAAGCTGAAGACAAAGCTTTTGACATGAATCTGTTCGCATCCGGAAAAGCCAATATTTTGGTGTCAACCTCAGTTATCGAAGTAGGCGTGGACATCCCAAATGCCTCCGTAATGATAATCGAAAGTGCGGAGCGATTCGGCCTCTCACAGCTCCACCAGTTAAGAGGCAGAGTAGGCCGCGGGGCTGAAAAGTCATATTGCATACTTATGACAGGCTACAAACTGAGTGAAGAGTCAAGGCAAAGAATTGACCTTATGTGTCAGACAAATGACGGCTTTGAGTTGGCTGAGGCAGACCTCAGAATGCGTGGACCGGGAGATTTCGAAGGAACTCGTCAGAGCGGACTTGCAATTGAACTGCATATCGCCAGCCTAAGTAAAGACACGCCTGTACTTGAAGAGGCCAGAGAGTTGGGAATCAAAATATTAAAAGATGACCCTTACCTCAATACCGAAATGAATTATATTTTAGCCAGAGAGCTGAAAAATATGAAAGAAGAACTTAAAGATTACTCAAAGATAAGCTAATACAAGATGAAATACATTGGAGCACACGTAAGTACATCAGGAGGAGTTGAAAATGCCCCCATCAATGCTTCCGCAATCGGAGCAAATGCCTTTGCCCTCTTTACAAAGAACCAAAGACAGTGGGTAGCTGCCCCTCTTAGCGAGAACAGCATTGTACTGTTCAAACAGCGCTGCGCAGAACTTGGCTTTGTGGCAGATGCGATCCTGCCTCACGACAGTTACCTCATCAATTTGGGACATCCTCAGGATGAGGGACTTCAGCGTTCAAGAGCAGCATTCATCGACGAAATGACAAGATGCGGCCAACTCGGACTTAACAGACTCAATTTCCACCCGGGAAGCCACCTCAACGAAATCTCCGAAACAGAATGTCTGCGCCGCATTGCAGAGTCAATCAATATTGCTCTCGACAAAACCTCCGGTGTCTGCGCCGTGATTGAAAACACTGCCGGACAGGGCTCAAATATGGGCTATAAGTTTGAGCACCTTGCGGAAATCATTGACCGGATAGAAGATAAAAGCAGAGTCGGCGTCTGCATCGACACCTGCCACAGCTTTGCCGCCGGCTATGACCTGAAAGGGGTTATAACTGATAAAAGTGTGTCCGGAGAGCAGGATAGCCTGTTTGCGGCAGGTACAGTCGGCGCAACCGGTACAGCAGGCGCAGGCGGTACAGCAGGAAAGAGACAACCAGCGACCGATAATAGCCTGTTCCCTGCCGAAATGAATTTATCTTCTTTGAAAAGCATGGGGTTCGAGCAAGTTATGGCAGAATTTGATCGCATAATAGGCTTCAAGTATCTCAAAGGAATGCACCTTAACGACGCCAAGAAGCCCCTCGGCTCACATGTGGACCGTCACGAATCCATCGGAATCGGGGAAATAGGCTCCGAGCTATTCCGTAAAATCATGCAGGACAGCCGCTTCGACTCCATCCCCCTAATCCTCGAGACCCCCAACCCCGACCTTTGGAGCACAGAAATCGCCACCCTCCGACAGATGGTGAGATAGAGTCACAAGTGCCGTAATCACGCCATAACCACTACCAAGCTCACCTTGAATTTGCTAGCGTTGTATTTACAAACAGATTTTACTCATTTCTTTGGTTTTTCCGGCTATATCATTATGCGTTTTGATTATCACGGCACAAGGTTCGTAAAAAATTAATGAAAAGTGTCGCTGTATGTTCCGGAATAACTTGA
>Ga0265294_10003090_pt1 | contig 21541 bp, 23 predicted proteins | sample MunlanPumphouse3_FD_192504 | JGI IMG/M metagenome (GOLD analysis project Ga0265294, IMG submission 192504) | Groundwater microbial communities from a municipal landfill in Southern Ontario, Canada - Pumphouse #3 | ecosystem: Environmental > Aquatic > Deep subsurface > Groundwater | place... | reverse complement strand
CTTTTTCTTTTGTATGAAGGCGGGTCCTTCCGTTTAAGAGTAATAGGAAGAATATTCTAACGAGTAGAGGAGGTGTCTAAAATGTCGTGCGAAAACATGCTAGAGAAGATGAAGAAAGCTTTGCTTATCCCTGCAACAGAAAACTACGCTGATGATGAAATTTTGATTCATATTGCCTCGTGCCGCCAGTTGCTAGTCACAGCTGGAGTTCCTCGTGAAACCGCTGAATCAGATGACAATCCTTTAGTGACAGCTCTTATTACCATATTTGTGAAGACACATTTCGGATTCAATAGTAACGGAGAAGTGAAAGAGCTTCCCAAGAGCTTTGACGTCTTACTCAGGCAACTATGCTTGCATAGACCTGAGGTTGGTGGAGGTTCTTCCTCGTGATAGCGTATCCTAATTCCGGCAACATCAACTTATTCCTATTACGTGTTAAAACAGATGCTGATGATCTGGGCAACCAGGTCTTGCGTTTGGTCGGCTCCAAAGAGGTGGTGGGGATGACAGCCTCCATCACTTCTAAGGAACATTACTCTTCAAAAGAGAGCAAAGTTTTACTTGATTTTAAAGTTTCAATTCAAGCGTTCCTTTATGACGGTAGCAAGTACCTCTATGTTCCCAATGAAGACACCATCTACAAAGTAGAGAGGACTTATCAAAACGGAATGTGGATGGAACTCTATGCTAGCGAAACTCAAATCAAAAAGGAGGACATCGCTGGATGGAATCTTTAGAACTTACCGCTCTCACTCCAGAGATTGAAAAGGCCGTTAAAATTTATTCCAAAGACGTTGAAGTAGCGATATTACAACGTTTAGATGAAACAGCTGACTTGATCCTGGACTATATAAAAGAACATGCACCTAGAACACCGTGGACACACGAGCATTTAGGCGATTCTTTTATTAAGGAATCATATGGCGAAGGCATAAACAAAACGATTGTTATTTACTCCAAAACCAAAGGTTCCGTCGTTCATTTAGTAGAACTTGGCTTTAAGCATCGTAGTGGAAAGCTCGTATCTGCTCGTCCGTTTTTAAGACCTGCTTACGATGAGTTCACACCGAAGATGCTAGACGATATCAGAAAGATAATTAATGGAGGTGGATAATGCTTAAGAAACTAAGAAGAGTGTTATTAACCGTTCTTCCTACAGTCATCTACGCTCATCTCGATTATGACAATGAGCAAAATGCTGAAGCTCCATTCATCATTTATCAGGAGATATCAAAAAGACCACCTGAATTTGCAGATGATCGCCCAACTTACTACTTAAGAACGATTCAAATTACATTATCAACAAAGAAAAAAGATGAAGTCTTAGAGGAAAAGCTAGAAACTGCTCTTCTAAAAAACGACTACATCTTTTCTTTAACATCTGAATACAAAAACTCGGATGGCTCTATTTATAGAGTTTATGAAATTAGGCTGGAGGATTTTAAACATGCCAAATAACAAAATCACGTTCGGATTACGTAACGTCCATTATTCAATTGCCACTCAAGACAATAATGGTAACTGGAGCTTTGATACTCCAGTCGCATTACCGGGAGCTCAAGAGTTCTCGAGTGAAGTAGTGGGCGGATCTACCAATGTTTATGCTGATGATACTTTATACGCATCATTAGTCCAAAATGCAGGTAGAACCTTAACACTTAAATTCACAGAAATCCCTGACGATTTCAAAACCGCAGTTTTAGGCTATAAGAGACTCGCGAATGGTAACTTAGTGGAAATCGCTAACGCACCAGTAGTGACCTTTGCCTTAGGTTTTGAATTCCAAGGCGATGCTAAAGCAAGAAGAGTCTGGTACTACTTATGTAGTGTTACCCCAATTGCTGAAGCAACCAAATCAAAAGCGGATAGCATTGAAGCTAACTCAGTTACTCTTAACATTACAGCTAGACCAATTGAAGTTGGCGATGATTTAATCACTAACTGTGTCTGTGCTAAAGGTGATAGTAACTACACAAACTTCTTAACTACCGCTCCAGTGATTCCAGAAATCCCTGAGTAAGGAGTAGAGTATGGAACGCACAGTTAAACTCAATGGGAAGGAGTTCAGATTAGCTTCTTCCCTTTTTACCATCATTTCTTATAGAAACGTCTTTGGTACTGAACTATTTGATGATGTCGAAAAGTTAGATAAAGCGATCAGTGAAAACAGAAACGATGTCGGTAAGTTTATCGATGTCCTTTTTAGATTGGTTTATGTCTTACACAAGCCTTTCTTCAATGAATCATATGACCGTTTCCTTCAACTCTTCGACTTTAGCGTTTTATCTAACGTTGAAGAACTCACAAATCTTGCTAATACCATTGGTGAACTATTAGGGGAAATGAAGAAAAATTCCGAAGGGACTGATTTAGCCCCAAAACCATAAGGCCAAGAGGAAACATCACGGCAAACATAATTTTCAACTTGGCTCAATTAGGAATCCCGATTCGTGATGCGGAATTCTTTGACATTAGAACCTATCTTGACATAGTCAAATTGCAAAAATCCATCTATGAAGAAGGCGGTTCTAGACAAGCAACTCAGGCAGATATTGATGCCTTTTTAGGTTAAGGAGGTGAGGGTGATGGCAGAAGCAATTAAAGGTCTAAATATTAAGCTCGGTCTTGATACAACGGAACTTGAGTCTTCTATCAAATCCCTCAATTCTGACCTTAAAGAGCAACAAAGAGACCTAGCTGCAATTAATAAAAACTTAAAATACGATTCTTCTAACGTCGACTTGTGGAAGCAAAAGCAAGATAAGTTAAACGGCATTTTGGAGACCACTAAGAAAAAGTTAGAAGAACAAAAGAAACAACTTGAACTTGCTAAAGAAGGTGTAAAACTCGGCACAGTCAGTGAGCAAGAATTCAAGAAAATGCAACGCGCTGTCCAATATACTGAGGCAGAAGTAGCAAAGCTAAATGAAGAGCTAAAGCAAACAGATAACAAAATATCTGCTTTAGGGAAAATCGATGTTAATAAGTTGTCCGCCATTGGTGGTGCGATGACTAAATACATCACGGCTCCAGTAACCGCAGCTGTTACTGCTTTATCTGCTTTAGCGTTAAAGACCACTGAAACAGTCAATCAAATGGCTGATACTGCAAAGCAGTTAGGTGTCGGATTAGAGGCTCTTCAAAAATGGGAATATGCTGCCAAACAACTTGGTAGTGAAACCCAATATCTAGATAAAGCATTCCAAAAGATTAATAACCTTCTAGGACAAATTGCTAACGGAGATGATGTCTCTGAGCAGTTATCCAAAATCGGTTTAACAATGGATGATCTTGCTGGTCTAGATGCAGAAGCAGCATTTAAGAAAATCCGTAGTGCTATAGCAGGAGTGGAAGATGCTGCTACTAGAACCGCTTTAGCGAATCAATTCTTTGGCGACAAACTTGGTACTCTCTTAAACCCTGTTTTAAGTGCATCAGAAGATGAGCTTGAAGCATGGATGGAAGAAGCGGAAAAAGTTGGTATTGTCTCCGAAGAAGATGCTGAAACTACTGGTAAACTTGGTAACGAGATTTATGCACTCAAGCAAGCGTTCCTTTCTTTAAGAACAGAACTTGCTACTGCGTTAGCTCCGATTATCACTAAAATCGTTAACTTCCTAAAGGACACCGTTATTCCTAAGGTGAAAGAACTTATCCAAAAATGGAAAGAGATGTCATCTGGATTAAAGGTTGTCATAGGCGTTATCGGTGGGGTACTTACCGCATTAGGACCAGTGCTAACCATAGTGGCCAAAGTTATTGGATTAGTTGGGAAACTTAAAGAGGCTGTGTCTGCATTAGGGGGTGCTACAAAAGTATTAGGTGCTGTAGCTAAAGCAGGTCCATGGGCTCTTATTATCGGCATCATTGCGGTGCTTCTTCTTCAAAATGAAAACTTTAGAGCTTTATTAAAAAGGCTCTTAGATATAGTCAAACAACTCATTGATAAAATCGTGGAGCTTGTCGGTAAAATCATCGAGAAGTTAAAACCTATCCTCGACATATTGATGAATGTTATCAATCAAATCATTGATGTACTAGTTGAAATCATCGATGGCGTTTTAGATGTGGTCATGATGGTGCTCGATGAAGTAGTAAAACTACTTGAGAGCCTTATCGAACCTATTACTAGAATCCTTGAGATGCTAACGACAGTTTTAATTCCTATTACTCAATTGATCGCTAAGATCTTGCAGGTAGTAGCTAGAATCATTCAACTTGTCATCAAATTAGTGGTTCAAATTATCGACGTCATTATTGAGCTTGTGGATGGAATCTTAAACATCCTTATTGAAATCATTAATGTCATCGTTGATATCTTAAGTGAAGTAATCAAAGTGGTGGTTGTCTTATTAGATATCATCATCGATATCTTGGAACCAATCCTAGAGATCATTCTCGCAATCCTTGAACCATTAATCGAATTTATCAGCGGAATCATTGAAGTAATTGCGGAATTATTCGAGATTCTCCTTCCTTTAATTGAGACGTTCTTAACGCCAATCATGGATATTCTCGATGTTATTTTCACGATTATTGAAGCGATTTCGCCAATCTTAGTGATTATTGGTAATGTCATCAAAGCAGTCATTGTCCCGGTCCTTCAAATCTTATTCCAAATCCTTAAACCTATCTTAGATATCCTTAATGCGATTATCTCTGCGGTTAAATGGATTCTCGACCATACGGTTGGATGGCTTGTTAAGCTCATTGGAAAGATGTTTGGCACAGGTGATTTTGATGCTGAAAATACAGTCAAATCGACAAGTAATTCATACATGAATGATGATCACTCGACAACCACAAACAATGTCACAATCAACACGAGCGGTGATGTCGATATCGATTCAATTAATACAGCTTTAGGAGGTGCTTACTAATGAGACGAAAGTTATACCTAGTCAATGAAATTGGTAGCACCTTCTATTTCGATTATGGCCATGCCTGTGTCATTGAAGATTTAGATGGCTTTGGCTTCGAGTTTGATATCGACTATGAAGACTTCAATGCTCGCTTTGTCGAGACCAAAAGAACCATTCCTCAAAGGTCCATTGATTTAACTCTATGTTTCCTTGATGGGTATGGTGGTTTTACTCGCTGGAGAGAGTATCTTACTAAAAGTAAAGAAATCAGACTCTTCTATGAAACTGATGCAGGAAAGAAGTATTGCTACATCAATGTTAAATCATCAAGTAAGACTCAATTAGAGCAGGGCACTATAAAAACAAAAGTCAAAATCGACTGCTTGTCATTATGGCTTGTTAATAAATCTGCTCATATTGATGTTCACGATTCTGGTGGCGGAAAGATTTATGCATACAACTACCCATACGTTTATGCGGTTTCCTTTAATGGCAAAGTAACAGTGGTGAATGATTCACCTAGAAATGTGCCTTTGCTTATTAGACTTCATGGAAACTGCTACAACCCAAGAGTAATTATCCGTCAAAACGGTGTCGATGTTCAGACTTTACGATTAATCGTAGATGAACGTGATGAGCCAATAATTGAGATTTCTTCTGACCCAATAAATCAGTACATAAAGCTCGTTTTAGGCGGTGAAGAAATTGACTACTATGATAAGCAAGATTTTAGCTGCGAAAACTTCTTATTTCTTCCTCCTGGTGAGAGTGAGATTTTCTTTGATCCTGGAGTTAGAGAAGAAGCTACATGTGAGATTGCATTTAAAGAAGAGTACATCGCTCATTAGGAGGCCATATGCAATTAATCTTTTTAAACGAACAAGATTTGTCAGTTATAGATTATGGCTATGCCACTGATGACTTTGATATCATCCTTGATGCCTTAGTGCCTCAAAAGAGCAAATTCACAGTTAATAAACAAAGTTTAAATGCTAAAGTTGGTGACTTACTTTTGGTGAAAGAAAACGGCTATCCGTATGTCGGAATCATTACCTCAATTAAGAGTGATGATAAAAACCAAACCAAAGTAGAAACAAAGGACTATTTATCTTTATTAGATGTCGATGTTCCTTTGCCAACCAGCTTTAATGGAAACGCTGCTCAATTCATCGTTAATCTCATCAACAATACTCTCAAGTATTCTGGTGACCAATATCAAAATGTATCGTATTTAGAAACAGCGATTGAAGTAGTGAAAAGCTGCTCACTCACATATGAAGCTGACACTAAAGAGAACGTCCTCGATTTAGTTGAAGAGTTTTCTAAGACCTATGGCATCAGACTTGAGTATGAGATGGTGCTCGCTAACGGTAAGTTCTCAAAGATTAAAATCAAAGTGGTTTCTGCAAAGATTGGAATAACAATGAAAAGCACTCTTGGAACGATTACTGAACTCAACGTAAACGACACTAACGAGATAAGCTTAAACAAAGTTTACTACATTCCAAAAGCTGAGAATACGCAGCATACAAGTCAGGTTATTTATTATTTGACTAATGATGGGCAAGTGGTAACAACCGCACCTGCTCTTAAGCGTATTCACAAAGTCAAAATGAAATATGAGTTTTATAGTGATAAAGACTATGACTCATTACTTACTAAAGCCACGAAAGCACTTGTGGACTCTTCTTTAGAACACACGATTACCTTTAACTTCTCTTTTATCACAAATAAGGTAGAAGCTTTGAAGGACTTAAAGGTGGGTGCAATAGTGGTGTTTATCACTGAAAACAAGACCTATGAAACCATTGTATCAAAGATGGAATTCAAGGGCACTTTTAATATCGCCAAAGTTACGCTTGGTGAATATCGTCTGTCTTTGACAGATAAACTAAAACTAATGGATAGGAGGTCAACCTAATGGCTATTCAAAAAATCACATTTGATGCTGCTTCAGTATCGAGCAAAATGGATGCCGACATTAATCACTTCTTAACTAGTGGTGTGAACGGCATTTTTTATGGCATTTTAGGTAGATGTCAGGCATCAGTAAGCAACAACTATATCTCATTTCAAAACGGTTATGTACAAGTCTATGGAAGAAGAATATTTGTTGAAAGCGGAACAAAGATTTCTGTCTCTTTAGATGGTTCTGCTTATGGCTACGTCATCATCAAGATTGACTTAGGAAATAACACCATCTCATTAGAGAAGAAGGAAGCCTCCTCTGCTTATCCATCATTAACACAGAATGACTTGATGAATGGTGGCCTCATTTATGAGTTCCCGCTTTGTAGATATACGAAGACATCATCCTCAATCACATTAGATGGAAACTATAATCCGCCTTACATCAAAAATGATCAAACCAAGATTAATGAAAAAGGAACAGAGATTAGAGACAATGTTAGTTCTAGCTATGGTCCTATCTGGGATATGTATTCGTCACTTTCTTACGGAACATGTTATGTGTTTGATGACATCACTTCGTTGAATGCTTACAATGGCATCATCTCTCTTTATGTAGGTGGGGCCAATGTCTTATTCTGTGGCGCTTCAGTTGGTGGTAGTGGCGGCATCGTCCATTATCGTTATAACGGTCAAGACTGCACGCTTTCATGTCAATTAACAAGCAGCAAACTTTATGTCGAAGATTCAAGGGGGAACCAACCAAAATATGCAAGAGTTATTAGATAGATTATTTGCACCTAATAAGGTGCTACTTTGCTACAGATGTGGCTCATCCATTTATGGACTAAGTGAAGATGATAGCGATAAAGACTTCACGGTTATTATTGATGGATTCGACAGTTGCAATGTCGTTAAAACCGATGACTGCGACTTCTTTACTTATGGTAGAAGCTATTTCGAAAGAATAAAAAACTTCGATAGAGGGTGTCTTACTTATTTCCTTTGCTGGGTAGATAACACATTGCTCGCAAAAGAGAATATCGTCTATGTTGATGAATCAATCAAAGACAAATTAGATGAGTTCCTTTATATCGACTTCAAAAAGCACTTCAAAGATTGGCTTTACCGCGTTATTGCCTACTTTGGTATTCGACTTGAAAACTATAAAGAAGAAAAAAGTCTCTATCACTTGTACCGTGTTGAGTCTCTAATTCGACACTACAAGGAAACTGGCAAGTTTGAATATTATTTCTCTAAAGAGAACTATGAGCTTGCTAAAGACTTAAAGACTCAACTAAACATTGAAAAGCATCTCCCTAAACTAAAGGAGATTTTTTCTTACTTAATTAAGACCTATGAGGAGGAAACACCATGAGTCACGTTGTAGAAATCATTATTACAACAGCATCAATCATTACTGCTTTAGGAGTAATCTTTGGAATCTTATTTGGATTCTTCAAGTGGTTGCTCAAAAGAGAAAGAAACGATGTTGAAATCAAAGACATTAAGGCTGAGCAATCAATACTCACCAGAGGTGTTCTTGCTTGCCTTAAAGGTCTAAAAGAACAAGGCTGCGATGGTCCAGTTACTACCGCGATTAGCGAAATAGAAGACCATATCAATAAACAAGCTCATAAATAGGAGGAGCAAATATGAACCAAATTTTAATTAACATTCTAGCTACGGTGGTGACTTGTATAGTCTTACCACTGATTTCTTTTCTTGGTGTGAAGCTAACTGAATGGCTAAATACCAAGATAAAAGATGAGAAAGCTCAAAAGCTATTCTCTCAGGCCACTGAAATAGTGACAAATGCTGTACGAACTACATTCCAAACCTATGTAGAGAGCCTAAAGGCTAGTGGTGGTTTTGGCAAAGACGAACAGTTAATTGCCCTAAATAAAGCAAAGGCAATCATCCTTTCTGAAATGACCGAAGAGCTGAAGAGTTGGGTTACCGCTAATTATGGCGATTTATCGAATTGGATAAGTAACCAAATCGAAGCATCTATTTACAAACTAAAGAATTAAATTAATCCCTGTGAAAGCCAATTATGGTGAGTAGCGGGGATTTTTTGTTTGCCCTTCGTTCATACGTGCAATACAATTTAATTGCGTATCATACATACGAAACGAGAACATGTATATGAAAAAAAGTAAAATTTTGTTTTTTATTCTTGGTGCTCTAGTTTTTTCTTTGTCCGCTTGCAATACATCGAACGAGAATTCTGGAGGATCAAATGACCCGACTCCAGGCCATGAACACACATATAGTTCTTCCTGGAATTATGACGATACTTACCATTGGCATGACGCAACATGTGGCCATGATGTTGTAAGTAATAAAGAGAGACACACCTTTAACGACGTAGTAACACCTGCCTCTTATTCAGCTGGCGGTTATACAACTCATACATGTACCGTTTGTGGTTACTCTTACACAGATTCTCAAACTGACCAATTGGTTCATCATTATGAATCAGGATGGAGCCATGATGAATCTACTCACTGGCATGCTTGTACTGATAGTGGTTATGAACATTTAAAGAGCGGCGAAGCATCACACACCTTTAACGACGTAGTAACACCTGCCTCTTACTCAGCTGGCGGTTATACAACTCATACATGTACCGTTTGTGGTTACTCTTACACAGATTCTCAAACTGACCGTTTATCTTATTCTATTACGTGGAAAAACTGGGATAATTCAGTTTTGAGGGTAGATCAATGTTACCAAGGCTCAACTCCTTCTTATGGTTCAACTCCAACAAGAAACAATGATGATGAACACTACTATGTTTTTACTGGATGGTCTCCAAATATTGTAGCTGCTTATTCAGATGCCACTTATATCGCTCAGTATTCAGAGCATGAAAGAACGTCTTTTACAATTTCATATAATTCCAATGGTGGAGATATTACTCCATCTTCACAAACAAAAACAAAAGGGCGAGCTTTGACATTAACTTCTACAAAACCAACCAAAGAAGGACACGCTTTTATTGGATGGAATAACATATATGAAAATGTTGTGTATTCTTCTGGAAGCAGTTTTAATTTGGATAGAGATGTTACATTATGGGCTTTGTGGGAAGATACATGTGAGCATTGCAACGGTACCGGCACTTACAGCTGGACTTCAACTTGTAGTTTTTGTAGTGGAACAGGCAAAAGAGACCAATGTAATTCGTGCGGCAGTTATTCAATTAAGACTGTCATTATTAACGGCATTGGCGGTATTAAACAATGCAATAATTGTAGCAGCACGTCCATTTCAACAAAAACGTGTACTTGGTGCAATGGCAAGGGTTCGTCTAGTGGATCCGAGAGTTGCACATACTGCAATCATACTGGCCATCATGGTGGCGATGCTCCAACCACTTCTTCAATTGAGGCTAGAAGAATTGTTTTAAATGCTGTTTCTGGATTTGAATACAGTAAGGATAAAATTAATTGGCAATCCAGTCCAATTTTTGATAATTTAGCTCCTTCCACTTCATATTCTTTCTATCAAAGAAGAGCGACAAGTGGGAACACTCCATTTGGTGAAACCAGCAAGTCACTAAGTGTAACAACAAGTTCAACAACACTATTCTATGTGACGTATGTTTTAAATGGTGGAACAAATAATCCATCTAATCCAACACATTACTATTCAAATCAATCAAGCAAGACTTTGTACAATCCATCGAGAGATTATTATGATTTTGCTGGTTGGACTTACAAAGGTTCAACAGTTACTTCAATTGACCCTTCCTGGCAATGTGACATAGAATTAGTTGCCAATTGGACCACACATAGTTACAGCATTTCTTATGATTATGCCGGAGGACATGCGGCCGTATCTATGCCTTCAACATATACGTGTGAGACGAGCCCGTTTGTTTTACCATATCCGGAACGAAACGGATACACATTTACTGGTTGGACAGGTTCTAACGGAGAAACTCCTGAAAAAGATGTTACAATTCCAACTCAAGAAATAGGAAATTTATCTTATACAGCTAATTGGTCTTTAAATTCATATTCGATAACTTATGTTCTTTTTGATGGCACAAATGCCGCTAAGAATCCGTCAACTTTCACAATTGAAGATAATATTGAGCTTAAAGATGCTAAGAAAGATTATTACACATTTGAGGGATGGTATCTCGATTCATCTTTCAAGAATAAAATTACAAATGTGAATGGGCACTATGGTAATTTAACCCTTTATGCACATTTCATTCCATTTTCATACAATGCTACATTTGAATCTGGTGAAGGACGCTTGCCATTCGATGTGACACTTGTTTGGGGTGACAAATTAGCGAATGAAACACATACTTATTACAGTGGTGACGTTTTTTACCCATATCAATTTAACATTCCAACCCGATCAGGGTATCTTTTCAATGGGTGGTATCTCGATTCATCATTTACTACTCCAGTCCCAGATTCATACTTAGTATCAAAAAATACAACCCTTTATGCACAGTGGTTCAAAGCGGTTTCTAGTGCTGTAGAAATGACAGCAGCTCAAACATACTCCTGCACTGGAAATAGCGAGAATAAATATATTTATTTCTATGTCTCGCCAGAGCATAGTGGAAACGCTAATGTTGAATTCTATTTGAAAGGTTCTGGCATAGGATCTTCTGGTATTGGAATAACGTACTCTCAATTCCGAATCGAGGATGCATCAAACAATAATAAACAAGTCTGTTTTGAATGGTGTAAGGATAGTTCAAGTGGAATGTCAGGAACGACTCAAGTAACATTAGAGGCAGGGCATGCATACCATCTTTATGTTTTTTCACAATCAAGTAGTGGAGAAGCGACAGTCACAATTACACCAAATGATTATTCTCTTACTTCTGTAGAATGTGTGGCAGCGAGCTCTGAAACATTAATTGAGAATTACGATGGAACAACCCAATATCCTAATCCAACTCGATATGATTATGATTTTGATGGTTGGTATAGTTCGAATGGAGAACTAATCCATGATGTATGGGATTATACCGAAGATCAGACTTTTACTCCACATTGGAAATTACATGAATTTGCCATAAATTACGTTCTTGATGGTGGAACAAATAATCAATTAAATCCTTCTAGCTATAATGTTGAAGGTTCAACAATAGTTTTACATGATCCTACGAAAGAGGGCTATACATTTGAAGGATGGTTTGTTGACTCGAGTTTCCAACACCCTATTAGCGAAATTAGTTGTGAAAGTAGAAAAGATTACACTCTTTATGCAAAGTGGGTTGCTGATTATTTTACTGTTGACTATGTTTTGTATGGTGGAACTAACAACCCATCTAATATTTCGTCAATTGGTAGAAACCAAGATTTTGTTTTGTTAAATCCAAGTAGAGAAGGATACACTTTTGAAGGTTGGCACCTTGAATCATCGTTTATAAACCGAGTAACAGAGATACACGGTTCCGATAGACACAATCATAAACTTTACGCAAAATGGGTTCCAAATTCTTATACCGCAACCCTTAATTATGATGGAGGACAAAATTGCCCAACGGTAAAATTTGTTAGTCAAGGAAATATTATTAGAACAGTTGACCTTTATAAGGATAGCACTTTAGATTATTTTATCCCTGATGCTCCTTCTGCTAATTTAAAGTTTGGTGGTTGGTACACTAATTCAGCCTGTACTAATGTTTTTGATTTTAACGGAACGGTCAATACTGATTTAGTTTTATATGCTAAGTGGGTCTCAGTTAATTCAAATTATGATGCCTGCGATTTGGGAGGTTCCTACAATGTTTCTATTACAGGAATAACCAATCAGTACATATCGATTGTTTCTCCAGTTAATCAGATAATAACAGTTTCATCTAGTTCAAACTTAGACTTATATGGGGAAATTTATGACTCCAATATGAATTTGCTTTATAGTTGTGACGATATTTCTGATGATAATTTGAATTTTTCTATCACATTTACAATGGAAGCCGGGAAAGTTTATTACATATCTTATAAGGCAAATCAAGCACTTGTTACTGGTGATGCAATAATCAATATTTCTGGAGAACAGTTGCCTAGTACGCATATAACTGGTGACTATACCGAAATTGTTGAATCCATAACTGTCGTTTACGATTCTTCATTTAATTTACCAACCCCGAAGAAGGATGGTTATATCTTTGTGGGATGGTTTGATGAAAATGGAAATCCAATTGACACATCTTCATGGAGTTATGCAGAAAGTATTACTATTTATGCTCACTGGATTCCAGCAAATTAAAAGCTCCCGCTAAGGAGCTAATTACCTCGACATTAAATCGTTTATTTCACCGTTAATGTCATCAATAGAGATGTTAATCCATTTGCTCAATTGCTCGAGCTTGGTTGGGTTCATCTCTTTTAATTTGACTGGAGAGAGTAGTGTGAACTTTTCAATCACTTCTCCAATAATGGAGTGGATGTAATCACTGATGCGGTTAGCCTCAAACAATTCATCAGCGTACTTTTTCACAACTTCCGCTCTGTAGCCTTTTTCTTCTTTGAAGAATGCTAAGTTGTAAAGCAACCTAACTCTATCAAAGAAGGTTCCAAATTCATGCCTCACTGAAGAGACAGTAACTGGAAGTTCATAATCGGACATAAGTGTTTCTCCTTTAATAAAACTATTATTGGTAGCTCTCGTGCTACCTATATTTAACTTATAAGCTAACCTTTGCTGCTTATGTCCGTGTAAGTAGTATACATGATTCCTCATTTATTTTGAGGATTTTTTATTTTGGGTTAACGAAACATGCTCGAAATGTCCTTATGCCGAAAGGAGGTCGTAGCATGACCACTGAACAGTTAAACCTAATACTTAAACTTTGTAGAGAAGGTGTGACAGCCAGAGAAATATCAGAAATTGTGCAAGTAGGGTTAGGAAGCGTTGGACGAATTATGGCCCAAAAGGACAAAATAGATCATTTCACTTCTTGTCCAGCATGTGGCAAGCCTGTTCCTTATAGGAAAAATAGTCCAGGGAGGAAAAGGATCTATTGCAACGCTGTGTGTCGTCATTCACAAAAAATACATAAATCAACTGAACGTGTTTGCTTAAACTGTGGCAAGCATTTTGTCACATGGAAATATAAAAAGATTAAGTATTGTTGTCACTCATGCTACGTCGAACACCGATATGGCAAAAGACTACAAGACAAGAGTACATAACTATTTGATCAGCAGAACTTACTATGAAGAAATGCTTAAAAAGGGCGAGATTTCGCAAGAAGATTTTGATGAAATAAACGCCAAATTATTAGCCAAATACAACCTCTCAAATAGGAGCATTTTTAATGCTTAATAAGTGGATAAGTTCCCTCTTTAGAGGGAATATATACGTAAGGAGGTGTATGAAAGTTGGACATTGTTAAGATCATAAATCTACCTGAAAATAAGGGCAAACTTAAGGTCTGTGCTTATGCTAGAGTTTCTAAAGAAAAAGAGACTATGCTCCACTCGTTAAATGCTCAAGTCGACTACTATTCAAAGCTTATTAAAAGCCATAAAGAATGGAAGTTTGCAGGCATCTATGCTGATGAGGGTATAAGCGGCACTAAAAGCGATAGACCAGACTTCACCAAAATGGTTGAAGATGCCCATAATGGCAAAATTGATTTAATCATCACCAAAAGTGTATCGAGATTCGCTAGAAACCTAGTGGTTCTTTTAAATACCTGCAGAGAGCTTAAACGCATCGGTGTTGATGTCTATTTCGAAGAGCAGAACATCCATACGATGTCTTTTGAGGGTGAAATCATGCTCACAGTATTTGCTGCTACTGCTGAAGAAGAAGTTAAACACATGTCGCTTAACATGTACTGGCGTATTCAAAAAGATATGGAACGCGGGCTCATATGGGGTGGTAACGATCCTTTTGGTTACCACATCGAAGATAAGAAATTCATGGTGGTGCCTAAAGAAGCAAAAGTGGTGAAGATGATATTTGACCTTTACCAAAGTGGACTAGGTGACACCGCCATCGCTAAAAAGCTAAACAAGGAAGGAATCAAGCCTGCTCGAATTGACAAGTGGTCAAAGACCACAGTAAGGAACCTTTTACTTAACGTTACTTATACTGGTGACCTAATGCTCCAAAAGACCTATAGGCCAGTGATGTCAAATAAACGCTGCAAGATAAATAAGGATACCAAACCTAAATACCATGTTAGCGATAATCACGAGCCTATAGTCTCTAAAGAGCAGTTCCAAGAATGCATCCGTATAAGAGCAAAGCGAAATGCCGCCTATAAAGACCGCAAACCAGTAAGGTCATATCCTTTTACAAAGATGATTAAATGCGGCTGCTGTGGGTCCTCTTTCCATCATAAAGTATGTACTTACCAACCGAAGTGGATGTGTAAGAAAGCTGACAAGATGGGAAAAGACTACTGTACCAACAAAGCCATACCAGAAAGAGTGCTTTATAAAGTGATCGCTGATGTTCTCGGGCTAGAAGTGTTTGATGAAACAATCTTCAAAGAAAGAGTTGAAGACATGGTGGCTTATCCAAACAACCTCCTAGTTATCAACTTTAAAGATAAAACGTCAAAAGAAGTGACATGGGTCACACCTTCGAGGAAAGATTCATGGACACCGGAAATGAAAGAACAAGCAAGACAAAGAGAAGAAAGGAGACAATTATGCCTACAGTAACAAAAATCGAACCTAAGCATAATAAAGTGCTAGAGGAATTCCCTTTAGATGAGCATAAGCTCATAAGGGCAGCTGCCTATGCTAGGGTATCAACAGATAGTGATGAGCAGTTTACATCATTTGCCGCTCAAGTCAGCTATTACACACAACTAATTGAATCAAACCCTGAATACACATTCGTTAAGGTTTATGCAGATGAAGGAATCTCAGGAACCATGCTTAAAAAGAGAAAAGGTTTTAATGAGATGATGGCCGCTGCTAGAAGACATGAGTTTGATTTGCTCTTTACTAAGTCATTATCTAGATTTGCTAGAAACACAGTGGATAGCATTAGTGCCATTCGAGAACTAAAGGATCTAGGCATCGATGTTTATTTTGAAGAGCAAAGATTACATACGATCAATGCGACTGGCGAGCTCATCATCACAATCCTTAGTGCTTTAGCACAAGAGGAAAGCCGTAACATATCAGAGAACGTTAAATGGGGAATTAGAAAGAGCTTTGCTGATGGCAAGGTTCTTATCCCTTATGGTAACTTCCTCGGCTATAAAAAAGGTAAAAACGGTATGCCTGAAATAGACGAAGAAGAAGCAGAGGCAGTAAAACAAATCTATAAGATGTTTTGGCAAGGTTACTCAACTCATCAAATTGCCAAATGGTTAAACGAGCACCAAATACCTATGCCATCTAAAAAGGTTGATAAAAATGGCCATTACATCTACAAATGGCAAGTATCTACGATATCAAGTATTCTTACAAACGAAAAATATAAAGGTGAAGCAATTCTCCAGAAGACTTTTATAAGCGATTATTTAACTCATAAACAAGTCAAAAACGATGGCAAAGAGATACCAATATATCATGTAAGAGATTCCCACCCATTTATCATTCCACCTGAAGAGTGGGAAATGGTCCAAGTTGAAATGAAAAGAAGAGAAAAAAGGTATTCTGGTTTGTCATTTATCGGTAGCAAGATTATCTGTGGAGATTGTGGCTCAGCATATGGTCAAAAGGTTTGGCACAGCACTGACAAATATAGAAGAATGATTTATCGCTGCAATCACAAGTTTGCTACTGAAAAACACTGTAAAACCCCGACAATTACTGAGGAAATAATTAAAAAGGCATTTGCTGAATCGTGTTCAAAGCTAGAATCTGATAATTTAATAGAGGATTTAAAACTCGGTCTAGTAACGCTTGACGATCATAAGGAATTAGATGCTCGAATTATGGAATTAATTATTGAGTGCGATGCCTTAAATGATGCCGCGAAAAAACTTGTAGAATCAAAGAAAAAAGGCACCATCGACTATGATGATGCAGACACAAAATACAACACTTTAGTAAAAAGGCATAAAGAGATTAGCTCAGAATTACAAAAGCTCGAAAATCAGAGAAGCCTAAAAGCAGCAGCAGCAAATCGAAATAAAATGCTTATCCGCATATTAGAGAACAATGAAATTGTCGATGGTCAATTCCAAGAAAAACTATGGACCATGCTCCTTGAAAAAGCGGTGGTGCATAGAGATCGAAGTATAGAGTTCTGTTACTATAGCGGATACAAAAATGTAATTTCAATAGATTAGAGTGAAAGCCATCAGAAATGGTGGTTTTTTCTTTGCTAAAAGCATAAAATATGGTTGTTCCACAGAAATGAGCGGTGTTCCATTTGTATCATTTCTGTCCATTTAGGCCATCATGAACATTAAAGCTGGATACAGATAAGTATCTGGCTTTTTTCTTTGATATAATCGATGCTTTTCAAAAATAGCATCAAATGTTTTAAATCTAAAAATGGGGGTTAGAACCTCAATATTGATACAATGAAAGCAAATGGTACCACGTTTTGAACACAAGTAACCACGAAATAGACCAAAAGGTACCACAAAATTAACAGAAGTAACCACGAAACTTTATTTTTATTACCAATTAATTTGTCATATTTTTAATAGAAAAATGCCTCTATAATTGCATAAAAATAGGAATGTTATATAATAAAAGACATAAAATAGCGGCGAGGTGCAATTATGGCAAGTATTATTAGTTTGTTCTCTGGCGTTGGTGGTATCGAGCTTCCTTTTGTCGAAAATGGTCACGAGGTTGTTTTCGCTAATGATTTTGAAGAAAAAGCAACGATTACTTATAATTTGAACTTTGAACACGATGCACTTTGTGCTGACATTGCAAAAGTAGATGTAAATGATATTCCTGATGGAGATATTTTGATGGGTGGTTTTCCATGTCAACCATTTAGCGTTGCTGGATATAGAAAGGGATTTGAAGACACTAGAGGAACATTGTTTTTCGATGTCTGTAGAATTTTAAAAGCCAAGAAACCAGCGGTTGTGTTTCTAGAAAATGTTAAAAACCTAGTTTCACATGATGATGGAAAAACATTCCAAGTAATTCTTCATACTCTTCAAGACTTGGGCTATCACGTTAAACATGCAGTTTTGAATGCTTCTGAATATGGCAATATGCCTCAAAACAGAGAAAGAATTTACATTGTTGGTTTTTTAAACAAAGAGCAATATCATCATTTTGAATTCCCTGATCCAATTCCATTAACGACAAAACTGTCCGACATCATCGATTTTGAGAATCCAGTTGATAAAAAATATAGTTATACTAAATCTAAATATCCAAAAATCTATAACGCTTTTAAAAAGGTTGAGCCTCAAGTTGGCGTTGTTTATCAATGGCGTAGACAATATGTTAGGGAAAATAAGAGTGGAGTTTGCCCGTGCTTGACAGCCAATATGGGAACAGGTGGCCACAACGTGCCTCTTGTTTATACAAAAGAAGGACTTAGAAAACTTACTCCTCGCGAATGCTTTAATGTTCAAGGATTTCCTAAGGATTATAAATTGCCAAAGAATTTAGCTGATAGTGCGCTTTACAAACAAGCCGGCAACAGCGTTTGTGTTGGTGTTATTAGAAGAATTGCTCATAATATTGATGAAGCCTTAAGATATTAAGAAACCATAAATATTTGTTAGAATAACCTCTAAGTGATAGAATTTACCTAGAGGTTTTTATTATGCCAGTGGAGATCGATTTTACTCATGAGGGTAATTTAGAAGAATTTGTTAAAGATAATATTGTTTTAATTAATAGTGGGTTCAATGTCTTTAAGAGTGATCTAAAGGCACATGAAAATGCTAAACACGATGAAACTGATGTTAGGAATTATCTTAAAAACAAGTTATATTCTGAATCCTCAACAATGAAAACAACCCTCTTAGCAGAATTCGAAACTGTAGATTTTAAGAAGAAGTCAATTACTGATATAGCAAATAATCACATCTATTATAAAAACGATCTCGAGATTTTCTTTGAAAAAGAGCTTTTTAATGACTTGTTTGAGAATACACCTGATGATTTAGACTTAAAAATCGCTTCTTATATAGAATCTTTATCAACCGTTAATGAAAGCAAGAAAAAATATGTGTCTAGTGTTCTTAAAAACATTGTTAAAAAGTCTACAATCCTTTTAAGGCAAAATGGTTTCTCTAATAATATCGTCAATGTTGAATCAGGCGTGCAAACAGCAAACGCAGGCGATTCTGCTCAATTCTTGTTTGTGTCTAGAGCTATACTTGCTGGCTTCAACTGTTCTAATGTGGATGTCAGATCTTCTAGGTATGATGCTGTTATTGACTATAAAGGTTTAATCTTCAAAGTTCAAATCAAGGGTATTTCTGGAACCACAGTATCATTTAAAGATAGGGATCGTGGTGGAAGAGGTATTGATACTCATAATGAGAGGAATATTGGAAAACGTATAACTTCCAAAGACTGTGATATTTATGTTGCTGTCGACAAGCAAGTTGGCATTTGTTACATAATTCCAATGAGAGACTTTGTCGATAAATTGGATGAAAGTAAAATTAAGACTATAAGCGTTAACGAATTAACTCAATTCAGAGAGAATTGGGGTGTTATCCAACAAGTGTGTGATTCTGATCCAAGATCCAAGTATACTGGTGAAAAGATAATGGAGATGCTCGAAGAAGCATTTGGTGAGAAGAAAGAATAAGAGGTAAATACATGAAAAAGTTTATATCTATTTGTTTTGTGGCTTCTGTTCTATTAGCATCTTCTTGCTCTGGACCAGGTTCACAACAAGAAGTAATTAAAATTAATGGTGATTTAGAAGAAACGATTGAAGTTTATTCTGAATACAACGATAAAGGTGTTACTTTTCCTGAAGATAAATATTCTTTAATTGTTGAAGGCGTGGTTAATAATTCCTATTTAGGAAGATACGAACTCAAATATTCCATATATTCCAAAGACGGAGGACTTGTTAAAGAATTGCATAGATTCGTTAATGTTGTTGACACAACAGCGCCAACATTTGTTCAGGCCCAAGATACTGAGTTTTATGCCGGCATAATTTATGATTTGTCTTCATTCGTGGTCGATTATAGCGACAATTATTATAAAAAGACTGATATAAATGTTTCTAAAACATCACTTGTTTTCAAAACTCCTGGCGAACACGAAGTAGAAATTGTTTTTAAGGATAAGTCTGATAATGCTGTTACTTTTAAAAAGACTGTTGAAGTTACACTCGATCCAATCAAACTAATTGAACATATTTATAAAAACCAATCGAGCAAAGTTTTTACAGGAGCGACTAGTATTGGCTCTTCGTACACTCGTGTGCAAATTGACAACAACAGAAGTTTCACTTATTACCATGGTAGTACGATGCATTATTTGGAAAAAGTTTCCTCCTCTTTAGGAAACTACGCGTCAATACAAATTTCTGCAGAATATGGGTCATTTAACAACGCAAACATTAATTACCATATTTCTGGTAGTGGAGGAGCATATTCTACTGGCTTTTCAAATATTGACGCAACCGCAAAATCAGTAACCGTTTCAGCTTTTAGATCTGTAATTAACAATCTCAGTTTGGATGAGAGCGCAATGCTTGCTGAATTGAATTCTAACTTGCCTACAGTTTTGTCTCATTTCCATGATTATTTTGAAAACACACTAAATTTAGAACTCAAATAAAAACTTTTAAAACCAACTGCATTTTTAAAACAATTGACAATGTGGTTGGTTTTTTTGTTCACTTTCTTTCCTACTAGAGCGATTAGTAAAAATAATAGGAGGAAGTGACAAAATGAATTATCCAAAAATAAAAAGCGGATTAACAGAAACCGAAATCGAAGATTACATGGCAAGGCTAACACATTATATTGTTTCGATGTGTTTCTTTGAAAAGATGCTAGATAATAATGAGCTTTCAATCGATGATTACAATGATATCGAAAGGACTTTGGCTCTGAAATATGACATTGATGAACATAGCATTTTTAGAATGAACAGAGAAAAAAATTACGATGACAAAATAGTAAAAAAGATAGAATTATAGTATTTTTTTGAGCAAAACGCTGTGCTTACCGCCATTAACTGGCGAAGGAGGTGGCACACATGACCGTCGAAGAAATGAAACAACAACTCAAAGAGTTTATTCTCGAAGAAAGACATTTTATCGTTAAAGATATTTACGATTTCATGCCGGATGCTGATCATCAGTCTATAAGAAACACTATAAAGCGTTCAGGATATTTTTTGCGATATTCTCGATGTCCTTACTGCAATACCGAAATTCTTATAACTAATAGAAACAGGCAACAAGTGTATTGCTGCACTGAACACAAGAAGATATATAACAGTAAGCACAGATTAAAAACTAGAATAGCGGTATGCGAATATTGTGGAGAAGAATTCGCAACATACAGCTTTAGAAAAACTAGATTCTGCTCTACATGGTGTTCCGCACATTATCGTGAGGAATCAAAGAAAAAAGAACGAGAGAAGTAGCGCAAATCAAGGTGTGCAACAGGTGTTGCAAAAGTGTGCGATGGGTATTCCGTTGTATCAAAGTTGAACATCCTCACCAACTTAGCAAATAAGTCTTGATTCATATCAAGGCTTTTTTTGTTATTCAAAATAGTGTGTGCACCGGCACAAAATTCAAATAAATAAAACACTATTTCAAGTTCAATAACTAGGAACATGAAATCATAAATGATAAAATATATTATATGAAAAAAATTAACATAAATTCTGAAGTTAAACGCC
>Ga0265294_10003089_pt1 | contig 21542 bp, 15 predicted proteins | sample MunlanPumphouse3_FD_192504 | JGI IMG/M metagenome (GOLD analysis project Ga0265294, IMG submission 192504) | Groundwater microbial communities from a municipal landfill in Southern Ontario, Canada - Pumphouse #3 | ecosystem: Environmental > Aquatic > Deep subsurface > Groundwater | place... | reverse complement strand
GGTTAAGCTTTTGAAGAGAACAATTTCGTCAATTCTGTTCAGAAACTCCAACTTAAAATGGTTTTTAAGAATATTGTCTATTTTTTCTTTCATTTCTTCGGTGCGCATTTTTGCGGCTTGATTTCTATCGCTGGCGTCGGAAAAGCCGATGGAATATTGTTTGATAATTTCATTTCCGAGATTCGAGGTCATAATAACAATTGTATTTTTGAAGTTTATCGTCCGTCCTTTAGAGTCTGTTAAGCGTCCGTCATCAAGTATCTGAAGAAGCATATTGAAAGTGTCATTATGTGCCTTTTCTATTTCATCGAATAAAACTACCGAGTAGGGATGGCGCCTTATTTTATCGGTTAATTGCCCGCCTTCGTCATGCCCGATATAGCCGGGAGGAGAACCGATTAATTTGGCAACCGAGTGTTTTTCCATAAATTCGCTCATATCTAATCTTATCAGGGCTTTTTCATCGTCAAACATAAAGCGGGCAAGCGCTTTTGCGAGCTCGGTTTTTCCGACTCCGGTCGGTCCGACAAATAAAAATGATCCGATTGGTTTTTTTTCTTCATTTATTCCGGCTCGACTTCGGCGTAAAGCATTGGCAATCGCTTTTATAGCTTCATCTTGGCCGACAACTTCATCGGAAAGTTCTGTCTCCGCGTCGCTTAATCTTTTTATTTCATCTTGCAACATTTTATTAACCGGAATCCCGGTCCATCTGGCGACAACTTTAGCAACATCTTCCTCCGACACCTCTTCTTTTAAAATTCTCTGTCCTTTTTTCTGAATTTTCAAGAGTTCAGTTTGTGATTTTTGTATTTTAGCTTCCAATTCCGGAATGGAACCGTATTTTATTTTAGCCACTTCGGTTAAGTCTGCTCCTTGGCGCTGAGAAATTTCCGCTTTTATTTTTAAGTCTTCTATTTCTTTTTTTGACTCCCTGATTTGCGATATTACATTTTTTTCATTATTCCAATGCAGTTCTAATTGGTCGGCTTTTTCTTTTAATTTTGCCAACTCGGAATTAAGAATGCGGAGTTTGGGTGATTTTTTATCCGAAGTCATTAATCCGGCTTTGTTCAGTTCTAATTGTTTTATTTTTCGTTTCAATTGATCTAGCTCTTCGGGCATTGAATCTATTTCCATACGCAGGGAAGACGTCGCCTCATCTATCAAGTCAACGGCTTTATCCGGAAGACAACGATCGCTGATATAGCGATTGGATAATTTTGCGGCCGCGATTAGAGCATCGTCGGTTATTCGGACGCCATGGTGAACTTCGTATTTTTCTTTTAATCCTCTGAGCATGCTGACAGTATCATCAATGCTCGGCTCATTAACCATTATCGGTTGAAAACGACGTTCCAGGGCGGCATCTTTTTCAATATATTTTTGATATTCTTTAGTGGTCGTCGCGCCGATTGTCCTTAATTCACCGCGCGCCAACGCCGGTTTTAACATATTGGAGGCATCCATAGAGCCCTCGGATGCGCCGGCGCCGATTAAGGTATGTAATTCGTCAATAAATAAAATAATTCTTCCTCCTTGAGATTTTACTTCCTTGAGAACCGCTTTCAGGCGGTCTTCAAATTCGCCGCGGAATTTTGCTCCGGCGACAAGAGAACCAAGATCAAGGGTGACTATTTCTTTATTTTTTAAATTTTCCGGAACATCGCCGGTAATAATTCTTTGAGCCAATCCTTCGACTATAGCAGTTTTTCCCGTGCCGGCCTCACCGATTAACACCGGATTATTTTTTGTTCTTCGCAATAGAACTTGCATGATGCGGCGAATTTCTTGGTCGCGGCCGACAACCGGATCAAGCTTTTCTTGGCGCGCCAATTCAGTAAGATTGGTAGTATATTTTTCCAAAACGCGGAATTTATTTTCCGGAAAGGGATCGTTAATAGTTTGATTGCCGCGTAATTCTTTTAAAATATTTTTAACATTTTCATATTCTACATGAAAGTTAAGCAGAGCTCTTTGCGCCGGAGAGGGAACTCCGATTAAAGCCAGCAGAATGTGCTCAGTTGAAATAAATTCATCATTCATGCCATCAGCTTCTTTTTGTGCTCTTTCTAATATCAGAGCAGTTTCGGCTGTCCCGGACACAGCTTGTATCGGTCCATTTTGCGGATTAGTTTTTACTCGCGGCAATCTTTGGATTTCTTTGACTACATATTCTTCGAGCATTTCCGGATCAATTTTCATTTTTTCTAAAATTGGTTTTATCAAGCTTTCATTCTGTTGCAATAAAGACAATAGAATGTGTACCGCTTCAATATTTGCCTGTCCATTGGCGGAGGCGATTATTTGCGAATTAATGATAGCTTCTTGTGATTTATCAGTAAATTTATTGAACATATTTTTATTTGTTAGCACTCATCTTATTGGACTGCTAACCTTATAATAATATAGTAGTTGCTATCTGTCAATTGGTGTCGATTTTTTTATTTTATGTTATAATAAGTATATGTTTAGACATAATTTTTTTACTTATTCCGGTAAAATTGTCTTCCAAATTTTGGGAGAGGTTTTATATTTCCCGATTTGGTGGTATAGCACGGGATTTTTGCGTCAGGTTATGGGAATCTGGAACTTTTGGCGTCAGAGAGAGCGAACACTTGGCCTTAGTGTTTGGATTAAGAATATTTTTGTACCGATGTACGGCCAGCGCGATATTGCCAGCCGGATTATCAGTTTTATTATTCGATTGGTTCAAATCGTTTTTCGCGCCGCTATTTTATTTTTTTGGTTTTTAATGGGAATTTTATTTTTGATTATTTGGTTGTTCTTGCCGTTAGCATTATTTTTGGCGACATCTTTTCAGTTTATCAAATAAGTTTTCAAAATAGTTGGATTTATGATTGAAGCATCTCGAGAAAAAATTGAATTTATTGAAGAACAAAGTCGGGGCGGCCGAGGAACCTGGTTTTTAGGGCGGTTTTTGTATTGGGGCAAGGGTTTCAGGCGGTCGGTAATTAGTTTGGAGAGAGCAAAAAAAAGGATTGATTTTTTGTTTTCCGTTTTGAGCTGGATTGTTGTTTTCGGCGGCTGGCTATCTTTCGGTTTTTGGATTTTTACTCAACAGGAAATATTATTAAAATATCCAATTAAGTTATTGTTTTTTTGGCGGGCCCCTAATCCCTTAATTTTGTTTTTTTTGATTTCTCTTTGGTTTGATTTCTTTTTGATTTATAAATCAAGTCAGAAGAAGGCATCCCTCAAAAAAATTAATCGGCATTTTTTTGATTTTGGGGATGATAAAAAAATAAAAAAGAAGTTTATAAATAAAAAATATGATATTTCCGCCGCTTATTCTGCGGAAGCGGCTCGTGCGGTTGAAGATGCTTTTTTGTTGGCTAATAAATTGCGCCAGAATGAAGTGCGGATTATCCATTTATTTCGGGTTCTGTTAAGGAATAAAAAAATTCAAAATTTATTTATTCGTTTGGATGCCGGAAGCGAAAGATTGGTTGAATTGGTCGATCATCATTTAATTGATCCCGGATTGTCCGATTCTAAAAATAAAGTTGCCATATCTCCGGCCTTTCAAGAGGTTTTGGTTCTTGCTTTCATTGATGCCTGCATAGCGAGGCAAGATAGTGTTGATGTTCTTAATATTATTTCTTTCTGCTGCGATCGGGATCCCATTTTGACCGAGATACTTTATGAGCTGGAGATAGATAAAGAAAAAATAATTAATGCAGTCGCCTGGTTTCGCATTAATCGCCGATTGATAGATAATTATCAAAATTATCGTCGGCTTGCTTTTTTAAAGCCCGGCAATAACATGAATCGTTCTTATACGGCGATTGCCACGCCGACCTTGGATCATTTTTCTCATGACTTAACTATCAGGGCCAAGAACGGAGTGATGGATATTTGTATCGGAAGAAAAAAAGAAATATCTTCTATTTTTGAATCTTTCGCCGGCGGTAGCAGCGGAGTAATTCTTGTCGGTTCGCCCGGGGTCGGTAAAAGCGCAATCATAGATGGATTGGCGCAATTAATGGTGGAAGAAAGTGTTCCGGAAATTTTTAAAGATAAGCGCTTGATTGAATTGGATGTTTCTCGTCTTTTGTCGGGTGCTAATCCGTCAGAAGCTCAGGAAAGATTACTTCTCAGCTTGAATGAAGCTAGTCGTTCCGGAAATGTGGTGTTATATATTGATAATATTGAAAATTTAATTGGTATCAGCGCCGGCGGGGAAGAAAGCTTGGATATTTCCGAAGTTTTGGCGGAAGCTATTGGTAGAAGAAATATATATTGTATTGCTTCGGCGACTAAAGAAAATTATTCTCGGTATATAGAAAATAAAGCCATCGGCAACGCTATGGCCAAAATAAATATTGAAGAGCCGGAAAAAAACGATACAATCCAAATTCTGGAAAGTCGCGTCGGTTTTTTAGAGTCAAAATATAATATTTATATTGTTTATAGTGCCTTGGAAAAAGCGGTAGAAATGTCCAGCCGATATTTACATGATAAGTTTTTGCCCCTCAAAGCAATTGATTTATTGGAAAAAGCGGCGATAATAACCGCTAATAAAGCCAAAAATAATCCTGAAGATATTTTTTGCGGGCAAGAGAGCGTTTCTTTGGCAATTAGTGAAATGACCGGGATCCCAGTCAGTAAAGTTAGCGTTTCAGAAAGAGAGAAGCTTTTAAATTTAGAGTCGGAAATACATAAGAGATTAATCGGCCAGGAGGAGGCGGTGAAAGCCGTCGCCGCCAGTTTGCGTCGCGCTCGCGCTGAGATGAAAGATAGCAAGCGTCCTATCGCCAGTTTTTTATTCATGGGACCGACCGGCGTTGGAAAAACTGAATTGGCAAAATCAGTGAGTGAAATATATTTTGGCGATGAAGATTATTTGGTTCGTTTGGATATGAGTGAATATCAAGAGTCCGGCAGTGTCCGTAAGATGATCGGCGATACTGATGGAACGCTCGGATATTTGACGGAGGCGGTTAGAAAGAAGCCGTTTTCGCTTGTTCTGTTCGACGAAATAGAAAAGGCCAATCCGGATATTTTGAATTTATTTTTACAATTATTGGATGACGGTCGCCTGACTGATGGCCAGGGAAGAACAATTAGTTTTTCGGAATCTATTATTATTGCTACTTCCAATATCGGCGCGGTTTATATTCAAGATCAGATTAAAGCCGCCGTTTCCATTAATGTGATAAAACAGGAGCTTATTGATAATCATCTTAATAAATATTTACGTCCGGAATTAATCAATCGTTTTGACGGAATTATTGTTTTTAAACCCTTGGATGAAGATAATGTTGTTTCTATCACTTCATTGATGTTGAAAAAAATAAAGAAAAATTTGGCGGAGAAAGGGATTGGTTTGAAAGTCGATAAGAATGGAGCGATAATTTTAGCTCATCAGGGATATGACCCTAAATTCGGCGCTCGTCCGCTTCGTCGGCTTTTGCAAGATAAAGTGGAGAACTTGATTGCCAATAAGATTTTGGCCGGAGAGCTGAAAAGGCGTGATACCGTTGTTATTAATAATAAAGCCGACCTGGAGGTGGAAAAAGGGGCGAAATTATAAAGGCATGTTTTATTTTATTATATTTTTATTTTCCTTGTCGTTGACTGCTTTTTTGACTTTATTGGTTAAGAAGGCGGCTTTATATTTCCGGATTGTCGATGAACCGGATAAAAATTGTGTCGGTGGCAGAAAAATACATAGCAAGGCCACTCCGCTTATGGGCGGTTTGGCTATTTTTTTAGCTTATTTTATTATTTTATTTTTATTTCATGAACGTTTTTTGTCCGGTGATTTGCATTGGGGACATTTGATTGGTTTTTTCTTGGGCGGCCTGATTGTGATGGTTGGCGGTATTCTGGATGATAAATATAATTTAAGTCCTTTAAAGCAAATAATTTTTCCAGTACTGGCCATTGCTGCCGTAATTTTTGGGGGGGTAGAGATTGTTAAGGTTACCAATCCTTTCGGCGGCTATTTGGATTTAGAATCTTTATTTTTTATTTCGCCGCTTCTAATTTTCCTTTGGCTTTTGGGGATGATGTATACGACTAAACTTTTGGACGGTGTTGACGGCTTAGTTTCCGGCGTTAGCGCCATCGGCGGATTTATTATTTTTTTATTTACTCTTGCGACTAAATATTATCAGCCGGATATTGCCTTTGCGGCAATTTTATTAGCCGGAGCTTGTTTTGGTTTTTTGATTTTTAATTGGCATCCGGCCAAGATTTTTTTAGGAGAAGGGGGCTCATTGCTTTTGGGTTATATTTTGGGAGTTTTGGCGATAATTTCCGGCGGGAAAATTGCTATTGCTTTATTGATTATGGGTATCCCGATTTTAGATTTGGCCTGGACAATTGTCCGCCGTTTATTTCGCGGAAAAAATCCGTTTAAATTTGCCGATCGTGAGCATCTTCATCATAATCTTCTCGCTTTGGGGCTGGGGCAACGTAAAACTGTTTTGATTTTTTATCTTTTATCTTTTATTTTTGGTTTTAGCGGTTTGTTTTTGCAAAGTCGGGGAAAATTATGGGCTTTGATTATTTTAGTTTTTATAATGTCGGCCTTGGTCGTTTCTTTTTGGTGGCTTAATCGTCGCCAGAAAAAAAATAAACCGAAATTATTGCTGCAAATTTGTTGCGCGCCATGCGGCACTTATATCAGCCGCGAGAGGTTATTGCCTAAATATAATTTGACCTGGTATTTTTATAATCCTAATTTGAATACTGAAGAGGAATATGAAAAGAGATTGCATTATGTAAAATTGGCTGCCGATAAATTAAAAATTGATTTGGTTGTCGAGCCGTACGAACATTATTCTTGGTTGGATAAAGCTAGATGTCGAGCAGCAGATCCGGAACGTGGTGAACGTTGTGTGATTTGTTGTCGGGATCGTTTAGAAAAAACAGCTCAATATGCTCGCAAGAATAATTTTGCGCTATTCGGCACCACTCTATTAGTTAGTCCTTATAAAGACGGTGAAACAATTCGAGCTATCGGCAAGGAGTTGTCCGGTTCGGATTTAGTTTTTCTTGATGACGATTTCCAATCCGACGACGGTTATCGGCATTCTCAAGAATTGGCCAAGGAGTTGGGATTTTATCGTCAGAAATATTGTGGTTGCGAATATTCATTAAGAAAATAATTATGAATAAAAAATATATATTAGCTTTATTTTTTTTAATTTTTTCAGTTTTTATTTTATTTCCGGTTGAAGTTGGGTTTTCGCAAGTTATTTTAGATTCCGATGGCGACGGTTATGATGATGAGGCAGAAATAAAAAATGGTTATTCCCCCTATAATTCGGCCGCGGTTGAAATAAAGGATAGCGATGTGGACCAGGACGGTCTCAGCGATTATTGGGAGATTCAATTTGGCACGGATCCTTATTCTTCCGATTCCGATTCCGATGGTTATTCTGATTTTTTGGAAATAGATAATGCTTATAATCCTCTATCTTCTTTGCCTCAAAAATTATCGCAAAAAATAGAGATAAATTTGGAAAAACAAGAGTTGTATTATATGGTTGCCGATAATCCTTGGAAAATATTTATAGTTTCTACCGGTAAGCCGGGCATGGATACCCCAAAGGGTGTTTTTACAATCGTTAATAAAAACAAAAAAGCTTGGTCGTCTTCTTATTCTTTATGGATGCCTTATTGGCTTGGATTGGATCGGGGCAGAATCGGTATTCATGAGCTGCCGGTTTGGCCGAGCGGTTATCGGGAGGGCTCCGAACATTTAGGTATTCCGGTTTCTCATGGATGTATTCGGCTTGGAGTTGGTCCGGCGCAATATATATATGAAAGAATGAGTATTGGGGCGGAAGTGATAATACGATAGAAATATGTTATAATTATTTATAGTTGCCTTTGAATTTAATTTTTTGTTTTATGTTTAAAAATTTTTTTAAGTTGTCATTTATCTTGTTTTTGTCGATTTTTTTTATTAGCGGTTGCAGTTTGCCTTTAAAAAAAGTCCCGGCTGTTGTTTCTCCGGAAGTAACCGTTGACGAACCGGTTGAATCGACCGTTGATATCGTTTTTACCAATAGATTAAAAAAATTCAGCAGTTATGAGGATTTAGCGGAATTTCTGGCGGTTAATACTAATCCCGATGTTTCTTATCCGTCTGCTTTGCTTGCTTCCGGATATTTCCAGTCGGGGTCCGATAACCTCTCGCTTCCTAATAATTCTTTAGGTTATTTTCAAGAGAAAGAACAGTCTTCGGAAATTGATGAATCGGATATTATTAAAACGAATGGTGCCCATGTTTATGCTTTGGTTAAAAATGAATTGTTTATAATTAAAGCAATTCCAGCTTCCGAAGCGCAAGTTCTCAGTAAAATAACTTTTAAATCTCGTCCTCGAGATATTTTTGTTAAGGATGGATTCTTGGCGGTTTTTGGAAATAATGATCAAATTTATAATGAAGATTTTTATAAGGATTTTCGTCGTAAAAATCCTTATGTTTTTTTTGAAGTTTTTGATGTTTCCAATCCCGCTAGCCCCAAGCAAGTCCGCGATCTTGATTTTGAAGGCACCTATAATGACGCACGGCTTATCGGCGATTATGTTTATTTTTTGACCGATACTTACAGCAATTATATCGCCAACGAATCTTTAACCCCGTATGTTTTGGATAATGGCCAGGCATTGTCGACTAAATGCGATGTTTCTTCCAAGTGTTTTTCTCCTGACATTTATTATTTTGATATTCCATATAGCGCTTATAGTTTCATGAATATCGCGGCGATTAATATAAAAAATAATTCAGAATCGATTAGTGGGCAATCTTATTTGCTTAATGAAGGACAAGATTTTTATTTTTTACAAGATAGTATTTATATTACCCATGCTCAGTATTTGGATGAACGCGGCTTGGAAGATGAGGCGCGATATGAATCTATTTTCCCGCGGCTTTCTTCCGAAGATCAGGATAAAATAAAGAAAATAGAAGATTCTTCCAGTTTTGTTTTGAATGAAAATGAAAAGAAATACAAAGTAGCCCAGATTTTTGATCGTTATTATAATTCTTTAACCGCGGCAGAATCGGTTTCTTTAAATACTAATATCAGTTCTGCCTTGGCGACGAAATTAGCGGAAAAATTTAAGGAAAAGGAGAAAACGATTATTCATAAAATCGTTATTAACAACGGTAAAATTGAATATCGGGCGATGGGTGAAGTGTCGGGTAGGATAATAAGCAAAACCTCAATAGGCGAAGAAGGCAACTATTTGCGTGTCGCTACCGCGAAAAAACAATCTCAATTAAGCGTCGCGACAGCAAATCAAGATTCATACAGCAGTGTCTTTGTTCTTGATTCAAATTTGAAAACTATCGGTAGTTTGGAGAATTTGGCGACTACGGAAAAAATTTATTCCGCGCATTTTATCGGTGATCGAGTTTATTTGATTACTTTTAAGCAAAGTGATCCTTTATTCGTGATTGATTTGTCTAATCCGACAAAACCGGCCGTTTTGGGAGCACTTAAAGTCCCCGGTATGTCGAATTATCTTCATCCGACAGATAAGAATGGAAATATATTGATTGGTTTGGGGCGTGAAGTTGAAGAAGTGCCAGGTGGATTGGCGACAGGCAAGGGATTAAAATTATCTTTATTTGATTTTTCTGATTTGAAAAAACCGATGGAACTGGATAATTTTTTACTTGGCGATGAGAATAGCAGTTCGATAACTCTTTCTGATCATAAAAGCTTTTTGTATTCCGTTGAAAAAAAGATATTATCTGTCCCGGCGGCAATTTATGAAAAAGGGAAGCTGGCCTTTGCCGGATCATTGGTTTTTTCTTTTGATAACGGCCAACTCGGTTTGAAGGGCAAAGTGGACCATTCTTCGGGGGGTAATTTCACCCAAGTTGATATGTGGAACGGAATTAATTATTATAATAATACGGTTAAGCGCAGTTTTTATATTGAGGATAATATTTATACTTTTTCCAATAAATATTTGAAAATCAATAGCTTAGCGGATATGGCGGAGATAAAAAGCATCGAGTTGACTGCCGGCGGTTATGATTATATTATTACGCCGGCGGCTGATGACACTGCGCAGAATACGGCGCAACCAGGAGATAGCCCGGCGGCGGAGACCTCTAACGAGATGATTATGCCGGAAGAAGGTTCGGAGATGGAAGTTGATTCCGAAGCCGTAGTTATCGATGAAGAATCTCCGGTGGAAGAATTGCCGATAAATGAAGAGCCCCTGGAAGAAAACATGTCAGTCGACGGTATATAATTTAGATTATGAAATATAAACGTTTTATTCCTTTATTAATCCCTTTTTTAGTTTGGTTTTTGAATCAAGCATTTTTGTCTAATCCGGAGTTTTTTTATTCTTCTTTGGGCCTTGGTGTTCTAATTATCATTCTGGGTATAAAATTATTCGCGAACAGTCACTCTGCTAAAGATTGGATACCTTTTATTGTCGCCCCGATTTTATTCTTTCTTAGCTTTTCTGGTTATGCGACTATAATTGTGGGGGATTCTTGGATTCAAGCTATTTTTGTCTTGATTGCTTGTTTTCTGTTTTTTTATTTTAGAACATTATATTATTATTTTATTTCCGATAACACTGATTGGACGGAAAGATTAGATAATCTTCTATCAATGTCCGGGTTCTTATCAATTTTTGCCGCCGCCGGATTGTTGTTCGGATTACCGGCTTTTTTAAATTGGTCTCCGATAGTAACTATTATTATTTTCATTCCGTTTATTTGGTTGTTATTTGTTCAATTTTTGCCGATAAAGAAGATCAAGCTTGTTTCGACTTCGCCGATTTTGATTTCAGTAGCGTTAATTTTAGCGGAATTCGCTTGGGTTTTTTCTTTTTGGCCTTTAAATTTTAACATTCTCGCCTTGTTTTTGGCGATTACTTATTATTTATTATTAACAATAACCCGATTATATTGGGACGGAAGATTAAACCGTCGTTCTTTGCGGCTTCCGTTCGCTCTCAGCATCGGGATTTTTATAATTTTAATCTTAACAGCTCGTTGGCTTTAAAATTTATGTCTAATCAGAATAAACCTAGCATTCGTTTTTGGTCGGTTGTAATAATCGCCGTTGTTTGCGGAATTTCCGCCGGTATCTTGGGAGAAATTTTTACCAGGGTTTATATTTTAAAAGATTTTTCAACCCCCTATTTTTTAGATGAAATCGATGTTGCCGAGTTAAATGCTAATCGTTCCGGAATTGTTATTAGAGACGCTAAAAAAGTGGTGGTTAATCAAGACGTTAAAGTCGCGGAAACAATTAATAATATTCGTCCGGTTATTGTTAGCGTTTTTAAAGAAATAGATACGGAAAATAAAGCAAAATTAAATTATTATAAATTAAATGATCCTCTTTTTGTCGGTTTGATTATTACCAGCGATGGCTGGGTGATTGCTTCTTTGCCGGCGGAATTAAAAAATAGTTTCAGAACGGACAATCATGTCGCCATAAATAGTAGCCGAGAAATTTATAAAATAGAACAAATATCTGATTTTAAAGATTTACCAGGAGATTTGGTTGCCTTTCGTCTTGCTAATGCTTCCAATTTGCCAGTTAAGAAAATACTTTCTCGTTCCGATCTTACTTTAGGAGAGACTTTATTGGCCGTTAATGGAGTAGATTCGATTCGTCCGACGAATTTAGTTTCCTTGATAAGACCAATTTCCGTTTTGAATAGCGACGAACTTAATGTACGGTTAGAGCTGGCCGATTCCAAAGATTCTTCTCTCAAGAATTCTTTTGTTTTTGATCTATCTGGAGATTTGGCGGCAGTAATTGCCGCGGATGGAGAAGCCGTGCCTGCTTTTTCCTACAATCCTTTTTTACCGCTATTTAAAGGCGAGAAGCCAAGTCGCCCTTCATTGGGAATCAACTATCTAAATTTGAGTTATATAAAATCTCCCGTAATAAATTTTTCCAAGGGAGCGTGGCTACAACCGGCGGGGAATATGCCGGCGGTCGTTAAGGGCGGTCCCGCGGAAACCGCAGGACTAGTCGCCGGCGATGTTATCACCTGGGTCAATAATCAGGAAATAAGTTCCGATAATGATTTGGCGGATATGATTTCTTCTTATAGGGCCGGAGATTCCGTAACTTTGACTTATTGGCGCGACGGATTAGAAAAATCCGTGGTTGTTAAATTGGAGGAATTAAAATAGTTTTTTATGAAGATTAATTCTGTCAGAAATCTTCGGGATTTTAAAGGGAAAATAATATTTTTAAGAGTTGATTTTAATGTGCCAATTTCCGGAGGAAAAGTAAGGGAAGATCATAAAATAAAGGCCGGTCTGGAAACTATTGATTATTTATTGTCAAAAGGGGCTCGGTTAATAATTGCCACTCATTTAGGAAATCCGAAAAAACCAGATTGCAAATTATCAACTAGACCGATAGCGGCGAGATTAAAAACATTATTAAGACGTCCGGTTAAATTTTCTCCAAAGATAGTCGGCGCGGAGACAAAAGTTTTAATTAAAAAAATAAAGCCGGGAGAAGCGCTTTTGTTGGAGAACCTTCGTTTTTATCAAGGAGAATATACTAATGATAGTATTTTTGCCAAAGAATTAGCCTCTTTAGCCGATATTTACGTTAACGATGCTTTTGCCGTTTGCCATCGCGCCCAGGCCTCGGTGGTCGCGATTTGCAAGTATTTACCGTCTTATGCCGGCTTATTGCTTGAAAAGGAAATTTCCGCTTTGAGCAAGATAATCCGCCCCAAAAAACCATTGGTGGTTATTATGGGCGGAGCAAAGGTAAAGACCAAGGCGCCTTTGATTTCAAAATTATATCCGAAAGCAGATAAGATTTTATTGGGTGGCGCGCTCGCTAATAATTTTTTTAAGTTTCAAAAGCTGGAAGTGGGCAAGTCGCTTGTTGATTCTGATAGCGATGCGGTAATTAAAAAATTTTTTAAGAATAAAAAAATAGCAAGTAAAATCATTTTGCCGATTGACGTTGTCGTTAAAACAAAAACCGGCAAGACAAAGCTTGTACTTTCCGGAAATGTCCAAAAAAGCGAAAAGATTTTAGATGTCGGCCCTGAAACTATTGCGGTTTATGCCGAACATATAAAAAAAGCGCAGACTATAGTTTGGAATGGGCCGATGGGAAAATTTGAAGAAGACAGTTTTAAACATGGAACTTTGAGTATTGCCCGTTTGGTTGCCTCCCGTTCTTCAGGGCCGGCGCATGGAGTTATTGGCGGCGGAGAAACAGTCGAAGCTTTCCAGCTTACTAAAATGTCGGAATACATGGATTGGATTTCTACGGCCGGCGGCGCGATGTTGTCTTATTTGGGTGGAGATAAAATGCCGGGAATTAAAAAATTAATAAAATAAAAGATTAATTTAATTTATAATTATATGGCCAAGATTAAAAATATTGTTGCCCGTGAAATATTAGATTCCCGAGGAAATCCAACCGTGGAAGCAACGGTAATTTTGGAAAAAAATATTAAGGCCAAAGCCGCTGTTCCTAGCGGTGCTTCAACCGGTATTCATGAAGCTTTCGAGTTGCGGGATGGAGATATGAAGCGCTATGGCGGAATGGGTTGTTTGAAGGCAGTGGAGAAAGTCAACAATATTATTGCCCCGGCTTTAATCGGGAAAAATGTTCTTAATCAGGAAGAAATAGATAAGATTTTGATTGCTTTGGACGCTACAAAGAATAAGAAAAATCTTGGAGCTAACGCAATTTTGGCGGTCTCTTTGGCTTGCGCGCGGGCGGCGGCAGTTAGCGAGGGCAAGGATTTATTTACGTATTTGGGAGAATTATTTTCCTTCTCCGCGCCCAAAATTCCGGTTCCTTTATTCAATATTTTTAATGGCGGCAAGCATGCCGACACCAATCTCGATTTTCAAGAATTTTTAATTGTGCCAAAAAAATCTTCTGCCGCCGAAATGGTACGAATGGGAGCGGAAGTTTTTCATGAATTGGGAAAAGTATTAAAAGAAGCCGATTACGATACTGATACCGGAGCGGAAGGTGGCTACGCGCCGGATTTAGATTCCAGTATTGAGGCAATCGAGTTTATTTTGGCCGCGGCAGTAAGAGTCGGGTATAAGCCGGGTGAAGATTTGCGCCTGGGAATGGATGTCGGGTCTTCGGTGCTTTATGAACCGGAAACCGGCAAATATTTATTTTCTTTAGATAATGCTTATTTCAGCTCAGCTAATCTAATTGGTCTATATGAAGAATGGCTAAGAAAATACCCTTTTCTTTATATTGAAGATGGATTAGCCGAAGATGACTGGGCAGCATGGCGTGAGATGACCGCAGAATTAGGTGATAAGCTTTTAATTGTTGGTGATGATCTATTTGTTACTAATCCTGATCGTTTGCGCCAAGGGTTGAAAGAAAAAGCCGGGAATGCCATAATCATAAAACCGAATCAAATCGGCACTTTATCGGAAACCGTTGATTGTATTAAGTTAGCCCAGAAACATGACTATAAAATTATAGTTTCTCATCGTAGCGGCGAAACAGTCGATGATTTTATTACCGATTTAGCGGTCGCTTCCGGCGCGGATTATTTGAAAGCCGGTTCATTATCTCGCGGGGAACGGTTGGCTAAATATAATCGGTTGATGGAAATAGAAAATATTTTAAATAAATAAAAAATAATTAGTAATAAGAATATTTTATGTCTGGCTCTGAAAATATAAATCAATCCGATTCGGAGATTCCGCTTAGTAGCCGGCCTCGGCCGGTCGTTTTCCTTTTATTGGATGGTTTGGGAATAGCACCCCTAACGGAAGCTAATGCGATTGCTTCCGCTAATACACCGGTTTGGAAAAAATTGCTTGAAGAATATCCCGCCTCTTTACTTACGGCGACGGGGAAAGATTTGAATCTTCGTTATTTAAGAATCGGTACCGGATGCGATTTGGTAGATGGAAATATCGGAAAAATTGAATCCTTATCTTCTGTTTTGTCTGCTGCCGGATTAAAACAAGTTAAAGTAGCCGAAACTGAAAGATTCGCCGCTCTTACCCATTTTTTTAACGGATGTAATGAAGAAAAAATGACGGGAGAAGAGTGGAAGATTATTTCTTCAGAAACCGGCGATCGTTCCGTCAAGCCGATGCTTTCCTTGAAACGTGTCGTTAATGAAATTATTAAATTAATAAATAGTGATGAGCCGGTAGATTTTATTGCCGCTTCTATCCCGATTTTGGACTTAGTCGCTTCAAGCGGCGAGTTTTCTCCCGTTGTCAGGGCGGTTGAGGAACTGGATAAAGCTTTAAAAAAAATTATCGCTGAAATTATCGTTCAAGACGGTGTGCTGGTTATTTCTTCCGCCGGAGGAAATGCCGAGAAAATGATTGATTTAAGTACGGAAATGGCCAATAGGGAGATGACTGATAATCCGGTGCCCGTAGTAATTGTCGGCGAAGAATTTATCGGCAAAGTTATTGGGTCTTCGGATACTGTTGGTGACGATTTGAGCTTATCATCTCCTTCCGGAACTTTAGCGGATTTGGCCCCGACAATATTAGATATTATGGGGATTGATAAGCCGGAAGGCATGTCAGGTAAAAGTTTGCTTTAAAAAGTATTATTGACATAAATTTTAAAATATTTTATACTTTTTTGTTATACCAGTCCTTTTCAAAAAAATACAAACCAAAAAAAATTAACCATGGAAGAATTGATTAAAATCTCCGATCGTGAGTGGGATATCCTCCGCTCGATTAAAAGAGAATTGGGCTTTTCGTTTTCGAAGGGTCAAATCTCATTTAGAGAAACCCAGCGTCTGGTAATTGCCATGAAGAATAGTGATTGGTCTCGAAAAAATTTTCATGATTTAGGAATTTCCGTGATTGCTTTTTTAAGATTATTTTTTCGAATCGCCGGCAAAAACGAAACAATCAAGCAGAAAGGATTTTTTTGCTCGATGATTGAATCGCGTTATTTCTGGGGCGTAGTGGATTGTCGCCAATTAACACCCATTATTGCCGATTACGAAGATATCGATTTCACAAATTAAAACAGATAAGCTGAACAACAAAAATCCCGTTTTTTATTCGGGATTTTTTATTTAAAATTTTTTTAAGCCGTTTTTATAATAACCAGAAAATAATCATGCTTGTTCCTGCTCCGATTAAAGCGCCGACAAGAACTTGGATGGGGGTGTGCCCAATATGTTCCAGTAATTTGGGATAATGATTATCTAAAAACTCATCATCCTTCAAATCTTTCACCAAGACATTAAGAGTTTTGCCGTGTTGGCCCAGGTAATTTCTTAATCCGATGGCGTCAACAATTACAATCGTTGCGAAGACAAAGGCAATAGCGAAAATCGAAGAGGAAATTCCCGCCTTTAGTCCGATTATCGTTACCAGGGCGATAACTACCGCCGTATGTCCGGAAGGCATGTCGGAATAAGCAAAAATATCGTGCCAATTTAATTTGCGATGAAGAGAGCGCAGCAATATTTTTGTTCCTTGAGCCAGGGAAAAGGCGATAATTGGGCAAATCAAGAAAATATAAGTTTCAATAAAAATGTTCATAATTATTGTTTAATACAAATATTTTTAAATATCCAAATTTTCCACCTTTTTAGCGTGGGTTTGAATAAAATTTTTCCGCGGGGCAACATTATCACCCATTAACATGTCAAAGACTTGGTCTGCTTTGGCCGCGTCTTCAATAGTAACTTGTTTGACAATGCGTTTTTCCGGATCCATGGTTGTTTCCCAAAGTTGTTCCGGGTTCATTTCTCCCAAACCTTTGTAGCGCTGGATGGTTATTTTATTCGGTTTCTTTTTATCCTCATCTGCTCCTTTCTTGCCTTTCGGGGAGTCTTCATTAGTTTCTATTTCAATATTTTCCCCTTCATCATTTTCTTCGCCGACTTCCGCGCCGTTTTCGACGGTTCCGCCGAGTTCTTCAATGATTCGTTCTTTTTCTTCATCGCTATAAGCATAGTGGACGCTAGCCCCCTTTTTTAATTGATATAAAGGTGGTTGAGCGATATACATGTTGCCGTTGGTAATTAAAGGGGTGAAGTGGCGGAAAAATAAAGTAAGCAGTAAGGTTCGGATGTGAGCGCCATCGACATCGGCATCGGTCATGATGATAATGCGGTGATAGCGCAGTTTTTCTAAATCAAATTGATCATCAATATTTGTTCCAAGGGCAATGACCAAATTTTTAACTTCATTATTGGCGAGCATTTTATCCAATCGGGCTCTTTCTACATTCAAAATTTTTCCGCGTAAAGGTAAAATAGCTTGGAAGCGGCGATTTCTGCCTTGTTTGGCCGATCCGCCGGCAGAATCTCCCTCAACTATATAGAGTTCACATTCTTCCGGGTGACGGCTAGAGCAATCGGCTAATTTCCCGGGCAAAGTCATTCCTTCCAGGGCTCCTTTGCGTAAAATAGTCGCCCTGGCCGTCCGGGCCGCCAAACGGGCTTGCGCGGACAAGACGCATTTTCCGATAATCGATTCCGCTTCTTTTGGGTTTTCTTCCAAGAAGGTATTAAAAGCTTCTCCGAAAATTGTTTCTACGTAGCCCTTCATTTCGGCATTACCCAATTTTCCTTTAGTTTGTCCTTCGAATTGCGGTTCAGGTAGCTTAACGCTAATGATAGCAGTTAGTCCTTCGCGGACATCATCGCCAGTCAAATTTTCTTGTTTTTCTTTGATTAGATTTTTACCGCGCGCATAATTATTTAAAGTTCTGGTAAGTGCGGTTCTAAAACCGACGACATGTGTTCCTCCTTCCGGATTATGGATGTTATTTGCGAACGACAATAGGGTTTCGTTATATTCATCATTATATTGCAGAGCGACTTCAACTTTGCAGCCATTAACGTCTTTATCAATATAAAAAACTGTATCATTTTTGACTGATTTATTGCGATGCAGAGATTTGATATAAGAACGGATGCCGCCTTCAAAGTGAAATTTATATCTTTTGGAACGATGTCCGGTGCGTTTATCAAAGACGTTGATGGTAATGCCCTTGGTCAAATATGTTTGTTGGCGTAAACGGTCTAAAATTTTGCCCCAGTTATACTCTGTTTCAGTAAATATTGTCGCATCAGCTTTAAAAGTGATAGTTGTTCCGGTATCTTTGCAGGTTCCGACCGGCTTGGCCGCTCTTAATGGTTTGCCTATTTTATATTCTTGTTCCCAAATTTTTCCATCACGGCGAACCTCGGCTTTGAGATATTCGCTAAGCGCATTAACGACTGAAACACCGACACCATGAAGACCGCCGGAAACTTTATAGCCGCTATCGCCACCAAATTTTCCGCCAGCATGTAATTTAGTTAAGACGGTTTCCAAAGCAGAAACTCCGGTGACCTTATGTTTTTCCACCGGGATGCCGCGACCGTTGTCTCTAACTTCAACTAGACCGTCCGGCAGAAGGGCGACGGAAATATCCGTGGCGTAACCGGCCATTGCTTCATCAATACAATTATCAACCACCTCCCAAATTAAATGATGCAGGCCGGCTGCCGAGGTTGAACCAATATACATTCCCGGTCTTTTTCGAACCGGATCTAAACCCTCCAGGACGGTTATTTGATCAGCACCGTAATTGCCGCCGATTTTTGAAGTTTTTTGTGAATTTTTAGCCATATCTATTTTATTTTTTATCGTTAAAACAAAAAATTCCCGTCTGCCAATCGGCAAGCCGTCCGGCGAATCAGGGTATTTTAGCCGAATTTTTAATTAATTATCTTAGTATATTTTAGCAAAAAAATATCACTTTGGCAAATGGTTTATCCGGCCGGATGAAGAGCTTTTTTAAAAATAAAAATCGTGTTATTATGGAGTTATATGTCTAAAATATTAGTAACCGGTGGAGCCGGGTTTATCGGTTCTACCCTAGTCGATAGTTTAATCGCTAAAGGAAACGAGGTTGTCGTGATAGACAATCTGATTTCGGGCAAAAAAGAATATTTGAATCCAGCAGCATCTTTTTATAAGCTGGATATTTGTTCGCCCAAGATTGCCAAAGTATTCAAAAAGGAAAAAATTGATATTGTTTATCACTTGGCCGCGCAGATGGAGGTGAGCAAATCCATGCTTGATCCTTGGTTTGACAATAAGGTCAATCTTTCCGGCGGTTTGAATATTTTGGAAAATTGCCGGATTAACGGAGTAAAGAAAATAATTTTTTCCTCAACGGGTGGCGCCATTTATGGCGAAGCCGAAGAAATTCCGACACCGGAGTCCGCTCCCGCTTATCCGCTTTCTTTTTATGGCATTCATAAACTTGCTTTTGAAAAATATCTTAATTGTTATTATCATTCTTACGGGTTGAATTATACTATTCTTCGTTTCGCCAATGTTTATGGTCCGCGGCAATTTAAGGGCGGAGAAGCCGGGGTGGTTTCTATTTTTGTCGATAATGCGGTTGCTGATTTGATTAGCACGCAATATGGCGACGGATTGCAGACTCGCGACTTTGTTTATGTTGATGATGTTGTCCGCGCTCTGGTTTCGGCTAAAGAAATAGATTGCCGCGGTGAGATAAATATTGCTTCGGGAAGAGAAATAAGTGTTTTGGATGTTCGAAAATGTGTTGAAGAAGCTTTGGGTACGCCGTTGAAAATTAAGGAAGAATCAGCTCGTCCCGGAGAACAGAAGAGAAGCTGCTTAAGTAATATTCGCGCCAAAGAGGTTTTAAATTGGGAGCCCTTGGTTGATTTTAGTGATGGAATAAAAAAAACTTTTGATTGGTCAAAAGCTAAAAAGAAAAAATCATAAAATAAGTCAGAATAAATAAGATAAAATTATGAAAAAACTTATCATCGCCAACTGGAAGATGCAGTTAAATTATCGTGATGGTCTTGGTTTGGCCCGGAAATTTACGAATAAAATAATAAAAGCTGATAATGAAATTGTTGTTTGTCCCGATTATCTTATCTTGTCTTCTTTGCCGGCGATTTTTAAAAAAACCGGTTTGAAGTTAGGCGCGCAAGACTGCGCTTCTGTCGATAGAGGCGCTTGTACCGGCGAGATTTCTCCTCTTGATTTAAAGAATTTGGGAGCTAAATATGTTATTCTTGGGCATAGCGAAAGAAGACAGGGTCTTAATGAAAATTCAGCGGTTATTAATGCTAAAATCAAAGCTGCTTTAAGAAATGACTTGATTCCGGTTTTGTGTATCGGCGAAAATCTCGGTCAAAAAGAGAGCGGACAAACTAAAAAGGTTTTAAATGAAGAATTGAGATTATCCCTTAAAGGTGTTAAGATAAAAACTTCTGCCAGCTTGGTGGTTGCTTATGAGCCGCTTTGGGCGATTGGCACCGGACAGCCGATAATTCCCGTTGAGGCGGAAATTATGAGTCGTTTTATCAAAGATCGCGTCGCCAAGATTCTTGGCAAAAAAGTGAGTATTATTTATGGCGGCAGTGTCGACTCCGCCAATGCCGCTGAATTTTTAAAACAGAAAAATATTGGCGGTCTCTTGGTCGGCAATGCTAGTCTGGACGCGCCAGAATTTAATAAGATAAGTAGATTATAATTATGTTAATCGTGATATCTCTGATATTAATTGGAATAAGTTTAGTGGTTATTTTAATTATTGTTTTGAAGAAATTTCCAGTTTTGGCAATCTTGAATGTCACGAATATCCCCGGAGAAAAGGAGGCCAAATTCAAACGTCAAATTATTGAAAATCGGGTTGATCGCGATTTGGCTCGATGGTCGGGGTTTATCGGTCGTTTTTGGCTTCGTTTTTATCGTTTGTCGGCTGGGTTGTTAAGGTCTTGGCAGGAGAAATTGAGAAAAGCTAAAATGGATTATCGGACCGGTGCAAAAATGTCTTGGCCGGAGAAACAGAGAAGAATCACCGAGTTGCTTTTATCGGCGGAAGAATTGTCAAAAAAGGAAGCATTTAACGAAGCAGAAGAAAAGTTGCTGGAAGTTATTGGCTTGGATCAAAAAAATCTCTCCGCCTTTTTTGAATTAGGAGGGCTTTATGCGGTTCAAAAAAAGTGGCCGGAAGCGCGGGAAACTTATGAGTATGCCTTGAAATTGGCGCGGCAATTTCGAAATGACAAGGATATTTTGGGCGATTTAACCGTTCAGGAAATATCCTTTTCTTTAGCTGAGGTTGAAGCAGAAGCAGGTGATTCGGATGAGGCCTTGGAAAATGTCAGGGAAGCTTTGGATTTAGAACCCAATAATCCTCGTTATCTTGATTTAATTTTGGATTTAAGTATAATGAAAAAAGATAAAGTTTCGGCAAATGACGCTTGGGAAAAATTGAATGAAGTTAATCCGGAGAATCAGAAGTTGGTCGAGTGGCGCGAGGAAATAGAAAGGATAGAATAATAAGAATGCCGTTGTAGCTCAGCTGGTAGAGCATCTCCATGGTAAGGAGAAGGTCACCGGTTCAATCCCGGTCAACGGCTCAGTTTAGAAAAATCACCTTAGAGGTGGTTTTTTGTTTTGGCTTGTTATTGGCTAATATTAGTTATTTGAGCCCCCTTACATTGACAAAAATCTTTAAAAGTGATATAATTGTTTGAATAATGAGCAAAGGATGCCATGGCAAAAAATGCTCTTT
>Ga0265294_10003088_pt1 | contig 21542 bp, 17 predicted proteins | sample MunlanPumphouse3_FD_192504 | JGI IMG/M metagenome (GOLD analysis project Ga0265294, IMG submission 192504) | Groundwater microbial communities from a municipal landfill in Southern Ontario, Canada - Pumphouse #3 | ecosystem: Environmental > Aquatic > Deep subsurface > Groundwater | place... | reverse complement strand
AGACCGCTCTGCGGAATTCCCTCAAGGAACTCGGGTTCGCCCACAATGGCCGCGAAGTGATGTACGACGGTATCACCGGCAGGCAGTTTGCAGCTGACATCTACATCGGAGTTATCTACTACCAGAAACTCTACCACATGGTATCGAGCAAGATGCACGCTCGGTCACGCGGCCCCGTGCAGGTGCTCACCCGCCAGCCGACCGAAGGGCGTGCCCGCGAGGGCGGTCTCCGGTTCGGTGAGATGGAGCGGGACGTGATGATCGGCCACGGCGCGGCCATGGCCTTGAAAGAGCGTCTCCTCGACGAGTCGGACAAGGTGACCCAGTGGGTCTGCGCGAAGTGCGGTATGGTGGCGATGCTGGATCGGAAGCGGAAGGTGACGCGGTGCCTTGCCTGCGGCAGCGAGACCGATATCTACCCCGTCGAGATGAGCTACGCCTTCAAGCTCCTTCTCGACGAGATGAAGAGCATGGGCATTGCTCCCCGCCTGAGGCTCGACGATATGGTGTAAGAGGGGGCACAATCAAACTATGACCAGTCCAAAACGTGTTGGAAGGATCGAGTTCGGGCTCTTCTCCCCGAAGGAGATCCGCAAGATGAGTGTTCGAAAGATCATCTGGGCGGACACCTACGATGATGACGGGTTTCCCTACCCGCAGGGCCTGATGGACCTGAGCCTGGGCGTCATCGACCCCGGTCTCCGGTGCAAGACCTGCGACCAGAAAGCGGCCGATTGTCCGGGTCACTTCGGGCACATCGAGCTCGCGAAGCCCGTCATCCACGTCGGTTACACCCGGCTGATCCGGAAACTCCTGCGGGTAACCTGCCGGTCCTGCTCCCGGTTGCTGATGACGTCCGAAGAGGTCGAGAAGATCATCGGCCACGAGGACAGCGAGCTCGCGGGCGAGATCGTTTCTGAGAAGGATATCAAGAAAGAACGGGTATGTCCCCACTGCGGGGAGCAGCAGCTCAAGATCAACTTCGAGAAGCCTACCACCTTCTCCGAGGTCTTCGTGGAGGAGGGGCGGAAGGTCGAGCACAAACTGACCCCGGCCGACATCCGTGCACGCCTCGAGCGGATCCCGGACGACGATCTCCGGGCTCTGGGGGTCAATCCGGACGTCGCGCGGCCGGAGTGGACGATCCTCACCGTCCTCCCGGTTCCGCCGGTCACGATGCGCCCCTCGATCATCCTCGAGAACGGGCAGCGATCCGAGGACGACCTGACCCACAAGCTCGTGGACATCATCAGGATCAACCAGCGGTTCAAGGAAAACCAGGACGCCGGCGCGCCTCAACTGATCATCGAGGATCTCTGGGAACTCCTGCAGTACCACGTCACCACCTACCTCGACAACGAGGTGGCGGGGTGCCCGCCTGCCCGGCACCGGAGCGGCCGGCCCCTAAAGACCCTGTCGCAGCGTCTCAAGGGGAAAGAAGGCCGGTTCCGTGGCTCGCTCTCGGGTAAGCGTGTCAATTTCTCGGCCCGTACGGTCATCTCTCCCGACCCGAACCTCTCCATCGGCGAGGTCGGGATACCGCTCGCCATCGCAAACGAGATGACGCTCCCGATCCGGGTGACCCGGTTCAACCTCGAGGAGATGCGGCAGTACGTCTTAAACGGCCCCGAGCGCCCTACCATCCGGTCGCCCTGCGGCGCAAACTACGCTATTCGGCCGGACAACCGGAGGATGCGCCTCTCTGAGGCGAACCTCGAGACGGTCGCGGAGATGATCGAGCCGGGCTGGACGGTGGAGCGGCAGTTAAAGGATAACGATATCGTTCTCTTCAACCGGCAGCCCTCGCTGCACCGGATGAGCATCATGGCCCACCGGGTCGTCGTGATGGACGGAAAGACGTTCCGGCTGAACCCGGCCGTCTGCCCGCCTTACAACGCCGACTTCGACGGCGACGAGATGAACCTGCATATCCCGCAGACCGAGGAGGCGCGGGCCGAGGCTGAGATCCTGGTCTCGGTGTCGTCGAACATCCTCTCGCCGAGAACCGGCGGCCCGATCATCGGAGGTATTCACGACCACATCTCGGGCATCTTCCTCCTGACGCATACCGTCCGCCACTTCAGCAAGGAGGAGGTGCTCTACCTCACCCAGCACCTGGATGTCGAGCACCTGCCCGAGCCTGACCGGATGGACGAGAACGGCAACCCCTTCTGGACGAACAAGCAGGTCTTCTCGCTCGTCCTCCCCGACAACCTGAACATGGTCTTCAAGGCCTCGTCGTGCCAGAACTGCGAGACCTGCCGCCGTGAGATGTGCGAGAACGATGCGTTCGTCCGGATCATCAACGGGAACCTGATCTCCGGAACCATCGACAAAAAGGGAATCGGTGCGTTCGACGGTCAGATCCTGCACCGGATCATCAGGCAGCACGGCATGAAGCGGGCTGCCCGGTTCATCGACGACGTGACCAAACTCTCGATCCGGGGCATCATGCTCGAAGGGTTCTCGTTCGGTATTGACGACGAAGACCTGACCAAGACCGAGTACGGCCAGATCGACGAAGTGCTCAACGGTGCCCTCAGCGACGTCGACCGCCGGATCAAGATCTATAACGAGGGGCAACTCGAGCCGATGCCGGGCCGGACGCTTGAGGAGACGCTCGAGATGCAGATCATGCAGGTGCTCGGCAAGGCCCGTGACCGCACCGGTGAGATTGCCGGCCGGCACCTTGGTATGGACAACAGCGCAGTGGTGATGGCGGTCTCCGGCGCCCGTGGGTCGATGCTGAACCTGACGCAGATGGCCGGGTGTCTCGGGCAACAGTCGGTTCGTGGCGAGCGGATCATGCGTGGCTACGAAGACCGGACCCTGCCACACTTCCGGCGCAATGAGCGCGGTGCGGAGGCGCATGGGTTCATCACTAACAGTTACAAGAGCGGGCTCTCCCCCACCGAGTTCTTCTTCCACGCCATCGGTGGGCGTGAGGGTCTTGTGGACACTGCGGTCCGGACGTCGCAGAGCGGGTACCTCCAGCGGCGGATGATCAACGCCCTGCAGGACCTCAAGGTGGCATACGACGGCACTGTCCGGACGACGGGCGGCCGGATCATCCAGTTCTGCTACGGCGAGGATGGAACCGACCCCGGAAGGAGCAGTTACGGCGCCCCGGTGGACGTGAAGGGCATCGTTGAGAGCGTCTTAAAGGAGGAGGTCAAATGAACAGCGACATGGAACAGCGGATCGATACCCTCGAGCTGCCCTACCGAACCCGGGAAGACCTCAAAGCGAGTCTTGCGGAACGGGATGTCACCGACGAAGAGTTCGACCGGATCCTTGAGATGGTCTTCTCCGAGTACAGGAAGAGCCGTATCGAGCCCTGCGAGGCGGTCGGTGTCGTGGCGGCGCAGTCGATCGGCGAGCCCGGCACCCAGATGACGATGCGAACCTTCCACTACGCGGGTGTGGCCGAGATCAACGTTACCCTTGGCCTTCCCCGTCTCATCGAGATCATGGATGCCCGGCGTGAACCGAGCACCCCCACGATGGCGGTCTACCTGCACAACGACTGGGCGTTCAACCGTGACCGTGCCCGTGAGGTGAGCTGGCAGATCGAGGCCGCGCCGCTTCACGAGTTCGGGGATATCACCATCGACATGGAGAACATGCAGGTTCTTGTCCTGCTGAACAAGGCGGTCTGCGACCGGCGCAAGATCTCGGTGGAAGAGATCCTCGAGGCTGCCCCGAGGAAGATCCGGGAAAAGCGGCACTTCCGTGACTTTGATGTTGAGGGAGACCTGAAAAAGGCTTCGATTACGTTCACCCCGAAGAACCGGGAGAGTTACCAGAACCTCTTCCAGCTCGCAGAGCATGTCAGGCACGTCATAGTCCAGGGTATCGACGACATCGAACGAGTGGTCGTCAGAAAGGAGGGTGGAGAGTATATCCTTTATACTGAGGGCTCCAACCTAAAAGATGTCTTCGAAGTCGAAGGAGTCGATACCTCCCGCACCCGGAGCAACAACATCAGCGAGATCGCCGATGTGCTCGGTATCGAGGCCGGCCGGAATGCAATCATCCAGGAGGCCTTAAGTACCCTGAACGAACAGGGTATCGGCGTCGATGTCCGTCATATCATGCTCGTCGCGGATATGATGTGCATGGAAGGCGAGGTCAAGCAGATCGGCCGGCACGGTATTGCCGGCGAGAAGGAGAGTGTCCTTTCCCGGGCTGCATTCGAAGTGACGGTCAACCATCTGCTGGATGCTGCAATCGCGAACGAGGTGGACGAATTAAACGGTGTCACTGAGAACGTGATCGTAGGCCAGCCTATCCAGCTTGGTACCGGTGATGTGAAACTCATCGCAAAACCCATAAACCTGAAAATCTAGGAGAAATTATAATGGACTTTAATGCTTCGCTACGTAAAGCCGTGAAGACTGGTACCGTGTTCCTGGGCCGAAACAAGACCCAGGAATCCATCGAGGAAGGCAAGGCGAAACTTGTCGTGGTGGCCAGGAACAGCCCGGAATCCGTCAAAAATCTGGTGAATGAGATCGATGTCCCTGTCTACGTCTACGAAGGCTCGAGTGTCCAGCTCGGGAAAGCCTGCGGCATGCCGTACGTCGTCAGTGCGCTTGCCGTGGTCGAGCCAGGCGAATCCGATATCCTGAATGCTGCGAGAGTGTAGACGATGCCACAGGTCACGCTGACTGAGGAGTGCATGCGCCTCATCTCCCAGTTCGAGAGCCTTACCGGCGCAGGCAGCCGCGATTGTATCGTCGATAACCGCAACGAGCGGATTATCTTTGTGGTCAATCCCGGCGACATGGGACTCGCTATCGGCAAGAGTGGGTCGAGTATCAAGAAGGCTTCCGATGTGATGGGTAAAAGGATCGAGGTTGTGGAATACTCCGCGGATCCGGGCCAGTTCCTCCGGAACTGCTTCCTTCCCGCCCAGGTTACCGGTATCGACTTCGACACCAATGAAGAGGATCAGCAGGTTGCCCTTATCGAGGTTCGCGACGAGGACCGGGGCCTTGCCATCGGCAAAGCGGGGAAGAATATCTTCAAGGCAAAGGTTCTCGCACAGCGGCAGCACGACATCGCTGATGTCCAGCTGATGCAGAACGACACTGCCTGAACGTTCCCCTCTTTTTTTGCAGCTACCCTGATGCGGCCCGATCCGGGCGGTATGTTGTTCCATCGGGGACGTTCTCGTGGGACCGATCCACGCAGAAGGTTTCGAGCGGGCTCCTATCCAGAAATTATTTATATCTGTGTGTGCTCCATGACACTCCTATGAGCGGTGGGTCTGTCCGGATAGTGAAGCCTGCTTCATCTGTAGCAGAACCGGCGAAAAAGGTGCATGGAGTTCCTGGATACCCGGGGTGGCGCTATTGAAGCACCTTCTTCTCGCATCTGTGGTTCTGGTGATCTTTATCAGTATGGTCACCTCCTTCGCGTCCGCCCTCCCGGATCCGGGGGAGAACGGCACCACCAATGCACCGGAGGGGAAAGTCAGCGGCGAGAAATCAGTCACCGCGAGGACGCCTGCTGTCTCTGAAGAGACCCCGGTGCCTGAAGAGACGGATGAAAAGATCGCAGCACAGAAGGAGCCCGGCATCCTGGTAACTGGTGGGACCACGCCGACACAGACCGCGCCTCCATCGGAGAAAACGGAACCGCCTGCGCCGCTCACGTCTCCCCCGGCCGCAACGACCCTGTCGGAGTTTACCGGGGCGACGGTTGCAACCACCAACGAGACCCCCGGTGCGGAGACGGAGGAGACGCTGACGGCAACACCATCTGCGAATGCAACAACCTTTCCGGAATCCGCCGCGACGGAGACCGAATACGTCGACGACTCCGAAGATGAGGAGGTGGAGGAGGAGCCGAAAGCGACCTCTACCCTGGCAAAGTATGCTCCGCCACGCCCGAGCGCGACGATGGCGAAAGCACACTACTCTCACGACCGGCCGCTGGTGCAGAGCGATCACCAACTGGTCAATCCTGGAACGTCATATACCCCTGAGAAGAATGAGAACGAGACCGGGATGGCGGCCCCGGTCGCCGTCGTCGCACGCGACGGTCTGCTCGTCAGGGGTGTCGGAGTGATCCTCGACCGGACACCCGCAGAAGTTGCCCTCACCCGGAGCGGGGTGGAGATAGCGAACCTCGACTGGCTCCTCGACCCGGCGATGCTTCTGGGCGGTCGGCACCCGCGGGCGGTCTTCGAAGGTGAGACCTTCACCGTCACTGTGACGGTTGAGGCGAGGAACCTGACGGTCACGGGCGATCACCCGGCCTACGTCGTCCTGGTGCCGCCGCCAGACGAGACCGGGGTCTACGAGATCACGCGGACCCGCGAGCCCCGAGTTCTCGGGGACGGAGAACGCGGTGTCTGGGAGTTCTCAGTCACCACCCGCACCGGGAGGCTGACGCTTGCAAACCTCACCCTCCCCGAGGAGCGGCTGGTCACCAACCTGACGTCGAACCCGGACGCCTTCGCCTTCCGGGCATACGCTCTTGCAGGCAACCAGGAGGTGCTCTCCATGGGTGTCTCCGATCCGGTGCTCGCCATCCAGTCTGACGGGAGCGCGGGCTTGGCGGAGGCATCTTCACTTCCCGGACTCTACGCGCTTTCGGGCGTCGAGAACTCGACGCTCCGCCCGTCGGAGACGATGGCCGGGGCGTGGGCGCGGGGTGTCGATCACGATACGATCGTTGCCGGGGCTATTGGGCACCTCGAGGCCCTGAGCAATCTTGGGAAAGAAGAGATTGCGGCCGTTTACGACCTGGAAGGAGGGGCCGGGGAAGGAGACCAGTCCACGTCCTCGCCGTCGGTATTCGACCAGATCATGGAGTTCTTCTGGGGGCTGTTTGGGATGGGCCAGGAAAGTGCTTCGTGAATGGGGATGAGATACTTTTTCCCGATTCCTATCGGAACTCCAGATTAAACTCCGCTCTTTCAGAGCGTCGCGACTCGCACCTGCGGTGCTCGAACTTCCGCCGCTTGCCATGCTCACGCCAGTCGTCGCTCGAAAACGCTTCGCGTTTTCTCAAACTCCGCTCTTTCAGAGCGTCGTTTCTCTAAACACCTTCCAGAGATACGCGAGCCCGAAGCACCCCGAGAGCATCATGTCCCCGAAGGGCGCCGCCTGGTATGCCTCCGGGAGCAGCCGGAGCCGATTCGGGCCGGTGACGACCACGGCATCGGTGGCAAGGGGCTTTCTGACCGCTGCCCCGTGGCCACCGTCGTCGAAGACTTCTTCCGAGGTCAGCGTGCCGTCGGCGAGCCGCCGGATGTAGTGCTGGAGTTTTTCGGGGTCGAGTGCGCCGGTGTGGTGCTCGAAGAGCCCGTGGATCTCCTGCCTTCTCAAAGTGAAACAGAGGGTGTGTCCGTTCCCGGCATTGACGAGGGTCACCCCGGCCTTTGCCATGCGCCGGACCACCGGGTCACAGAGCGCCCCGATGAGAGCGACGGGGCCGGTGTCGGTGACGAGCGCGCCCGGCGCCTGGCGCAGGACGGCCTGCATCCGGGTCATATCAGCGATTGGGGGGTCGCTCGCGAGCGAGAGGAGGTCCCAGTCTCCGGCGTCCAGTCGGTCCCGCATCAGTTCGAACCGGTGAATGCGGTTGCTCCGGTGCGGGGAGTAGCCGTGGTCCTGGACCGCTATCGCCACGTTCTCCGGGTAGTCGACGCCGAAGAGGGCGAGCGCCTGCCTGAGTTCCGGCTCCATGTAGTCGGTGGTGCGGACGATCGCCGCGTCCCCTGGAGGATCGGCGCGGATCTCCACACCCATTGCCCGCACCCGTTCCGGGTCGTCGTGGAGGGTTCCCGCGGCCTCCGGCGTGGCGTAGACGGGAAGGCCGCGGGAGAGGTGCTTCCGTATAGCGCCGGTATTCGCGCCGCCGCCCATCAGGTATCCGTCCAGGAAGACCGGGAGCCCGGCCCGGGTCGCCTCCTGGATCTTCCCCGCCGTCACCACAGTCGGTGAGGGGAGGACCAGTTTGATACTGTTTTCAATCGATCGGCCGGGCTCGTAGACCAGGATGTCCTGGGTGCCCCTGCCGACGTCGATGGCGAGGAGTGAAGTTGTCAGGTCGATCATGGATGAGCCTCACGCGCTGCCGCGGCGTCATGCCGGGCGGCTTCTATATCGAGTCATCCTGCAAAGCCAAAAAGGTGCTCTGGAGAGTTGCTTCGTGCTGTGAAACCCAGAGTCAAAAACGGTGTGGGCCCGGTCAGGCATCCGCCCGGTCTGCAACCGGGGAGAGGCCGGCACCGGTGCCCCGGTCCTGGCGGACCGGCTTATACTCCCGGTACTCCTTGAGGGAGACTGTGAGATCCCGGGTGAAGGCGAAATAGCCGATCTGGGTCGTCCGGCAGAGGTTCATCGCCATCTCCATCAGTCCCCGGGGGTCGGGGCGCGCCTCCCCGAGCCATACGTGGAAGATGTTCCCGCCATCCACGATGGGGAAGAAGATATGCTCGATCTCGATCCGCTTCGTAAGCGGGACAGGGGCTCCTGGGGCGACATGGGTCCCGTTGGTATAGTAGATGGGAAGGTCGAGCGTCGTGCCGAGCATATCGAGCGCCTGTTCAGCGTCGCCCTTGATGACCTTGAGCGCGTGCTCCCGGAACCGCTCGTCGAGGAGGTCCGCGACCGCGAACCGCTGGCCTGTCGTCTCCGCCGGGGTGCGGGCGAGGGCGATCGTCATGTTGTGCTTCTTTGAAAGTTCGCGCGCGTACATCTCGAGTTCGGTCATGGCCCGGACGGCGAGACGGAACGCCTCCTTGGACTCGTGGAGCTGGTGGCCGGTGAAATGCTGCACCATCTCGTTGACGCCGACGACACCGATGGTGTAGACGAGCCCCTCGAGGTCCACGCCAACCGTGCCCCGTTCGCCGGTGTTCGGGTCCTTCGGCCGCTGCATCGCAAACGGCATCCGGCCGTTCGTCCGGATGAGAGACATCCAGCGGCGCTTGATCCGATAGAGGTCGACGGCGATATCCATGAACGATTTCAACTCGGCAAAGAGCCGTTCCTGGTCGCCTTCCGCCTTGTACGCCGCTCGCGGGCAGTTGATGGACATCACCTGCCAGGACCCCATCGAGAAGTGTTTCCCTTCCCGGAAGTAGAGTTTGTCCTCGAACTCGTCGTCCTCGTCGGCGAGGGAGGAAAATTGATATGCGCAGCAGTTTCCTGTCACGATCCCGAGCGCGTTTGTAAAGGTGTGGGTGTCAGCAACATCCACGAGGTCGTAAACGTAGCCGTCGTAGGGCAGTCTCTCGATAGACCGTATGCGGACCGGGTGAATATCGCCGTTGATGAGCCGTTCGACATTTCCAGTCTGTGCCTCCGGTCGTATAAGGGAGACCTGCGCGCTATGATGGCCCGACGAGGCATACTGACTGGCATAGACAAGCCCGGTGTACTGGAGCCCGCTTGCTTCTATCGGGAGGCGGGTGAAGATCCCTCCGGTCTGCCTTGAAGACCCGGTGATCGCTGTCGTGCCGTACCCTGTCTTCTGAGAAAACCGCCGGATCTGGTCCTGAGCCGTGATCGTGCAGGTGTAGGCTGTGAGAGCGTACGGCTTGCCGGTCTGGGGGTGCGTGACGGTCGTCTCCTGTTCGACGTAGTTCATCTGGACTCCGATGCGCTGCGCGAGCCAGACAAGTTTCTGAACTGCGTTCCGCGACACCAGTTTTATCCGGATGCTCCTTGCGCGGTGGATGTACGACCCCTGCTGCCCTGCCTGGACGCTGATGTTGCCGTCACCGCGGAACGCGGCATCGAGGTACGTGCCTACCAGTTCCCTGTCGACGTCGAAGAGCAGATCCGGTACGTTCTTCTCGGCAGCGCATTTTCCGCAGCTTATCGCATCGAGAAGGAGATAGAGGAGTTTGCTATTGACGGTGACGTTGACGGCCGTGGCCTCCTCGGAGATCAGCGGCTCATAGCCGAGGAAGCCTTTGATGCACGCTGCAGCATCCTTGATCAGGTCTTCTTCGTGTTTTCCGAAGGAGAGCCTTACCGTATACCGCCGTCCGCTGGTATCGCTGCATCCCTCCGCGAGGTAGTAGCCGAGGAACCTGACGAAATCCTGTGTTACGGGAAGCATCTCAGACAGACCGCGGTTCTTTGCGTTCCGGATATTCACCTCACCGTCCCGGAGCACGATCTCACCGGCATGTCCGGCGGCGCGAAGCGCCTCTGCGGTGTCGAGTTCCCGAACCGGGTTGCTGCCGAACTCGGCGGTTTTGACCACCGGGAGGTAATCCCCGGTGCTGAGTCTTCGTGCCGACGTTTTCGTGAACCTGCCTGCAGCCAGGGTGAAGACGGGGTGATCCGGCGTGACGGTGATCCGCCGGCCGGACTCGAGGGTGATGCGGAGCACCTCTCCCGAGTGCTTCTTTCGCATGACCCCGCGGAAGGGGCGCAACGATGCCGTCATGCCGACGATGTCGACACTCAGGGTCTTTGCGTCGAGGGGGGCGAACTCCGTTCCGTACAGGTCGGTTTGCCTGTTTTCTTCAGGCATGTCTTTGAAGAGATCTTCGATCTCCTGGATCCGGGTCCTGCCGTTCGAATCCACGATGGGAACCAGTTCGTCACCCGCCAGGCATTGATAGCACGAGATCCCCTCGCCGGCGCCCCGGTAGGGAGGGATCTGGTTGTCGTAGTAGGGGGTGCCGTACTTGGACGCGAGTTCGAACGTCATCAGGTAGAGGTCCTGGTAGGTCGGGAGGTCGGGGTGCTCGCGGTTGAACTCCTCGTCCTCGTTAAGGAAGTCGGGTTCGATGCTGATCTCGGGTTTCGGGAAGGAGAAGGGCTTGCCCCAGTAGTCGCCCTCGAGCATCACCTCCATCAGCGCCTTGAAGAGGAGCCGGACCTCCCGCTCGAACTCCCCGTAGGTCCGGAGCGGTGCCTGTTCTCCGTTCCAGACTTTGCCGCGGTAGACGCAGGGTTTGTCCCGCCAGAGGGTGGGGACGCCCGGGGAGAGCTGGACCGACGAGAAGACCACCTGGCCGCCGCGTGCGACCATCATCTGGGTCATCTCGTAGACGAACATCTGCATCAGCTGCTTGATCTCCTCGTAGTCCATCCCCTCGAGGAAGGGCGCCATGAACGTGAGGAAGTTGTAGTAGCCCTGGCCGCCGGCGAAGTTCGTCTGGGCGGACCCGAGCGCCTTGACCGCGTGGAGGACCGCCACTTCGGCTCTCTTCGCCGGGCCGGCGACCGAGGCCTTCGTCCCGTTGCCGTCAGGCATCAGGCCGTAGTAGAAGAAGTAGCGCAGGTCCCAATCCTGGCAGTTGTGGATGAGGAGGCCGTCGGAGGAGTAGAACGTATGGCTCTCCTCGCTCCCGTCGCCGTCGAGGAAGAGGTCGTAGACGTACGCGCCGGTCGGTTCTGCCATAGAGACCTCGACGACAGCCTCCTCCCGTTCTCCAGCCGCCCGCTCCTTCACCGCGGAGAGGAAACCGTCGATGTGGTTCTGCCGCTCATCGAGGAACGTGGCATACCGGGCGAACGCCTCGATGTTCCTCCGACCGTTGAGCTGGAGACGGTAGAGTGTCCGCCGCTCCCCGTCGTCCCCATAGAGCTCGACGATGTGGGGGGTCATCCCTAGCGTTGTGAGCAGGAGCGAGAGTTCCTGCCGGAGCGCCGGCGATGCGGTGGTGTAGTTGACGATGCAGTCCGACTTCTCCGGGCGGTAGTAGGCCGAACCGTCCCCGGTGAAGAGGGCGGAGAGGAACTCGTGGAGGAGCACGTCGTCGAGATGGTAGACGATCCAGGGGAGGCGTTTTCCTGCTGCACCCTCTGGGATGGCAAAGACGTAGCGGAAGAGGAGATAGGGTACCTTGCCACCGAAGTAGACCTGCAGTGCCCGGTTGCGCTCCACCTCGATCCCGTAGATGGTCGTGGTGTCGGGGGCGCCTCCGGCGATCGTTGCATAGGTATTCAGGGCGGTGCATGCCGCGGCCCCTATGGCGGACGCCTGCCGGTTCTCGGTGATCGCGAGGTTGTACTGCCCGACCGCTGGAACGGCGTTATAGTTCCCCTCCGAGACGAAGAACCCGAGGAGCCGGACGAGTTCCGGCGTAAGGGTGAGAAGGGCCGGCAGTTCGTGTTCGCTCCCGGCGGCCCCGATGGTGACCCCGGCATAGTCTTCGATGCCGTAGCGGTTGCAGAAAGCGTTGAAGAGCGCGACCGGCATGATTCCGCGCGTATACCACTGCTTTCGGTGCTCGATGCCGAGTTCCCGCGAAATCTCGGCGTACGAGGCGGCCCGCCCGCTCTGTACCACGCCGGCAAAGATCTCTTCGGCACCGCGGACGTAGACGTTCTCGAGAAGTTCGGTCGGAACCGATGCGAATAATTCCCGGACAAGGTCGATTGATTCGATCGTCTCTCCACGGACGGCGCTGGTTGGGGAGATCCGGTAAAGGGCGTCTCCCGGACGTACCTCATCGGCACGGCGGATGGTCATCCCCTCGTCGGTTCGCACCGGGATCCGGTGCTCGCCGGTGACCAGCAACGATCGCCCGCCAGATGTCCGGATCCGGAACATCTCGCCCGGGTTCACTCTCCGGCGGGTCACCTTTGCGACGCGCCTCCAGCCCCCCGGTGTGAGCGCACAGAGATCCTGCGGGATCCACGCATCGCCGTCGATCGGGAGTTCGGCAAGAAGGGTACTCCTGATGCGGTTCTCCATCCGCAGGGGTACGACCGTGCTCCCGTCGATACAGAACGGCCGCGTCCCGAAGTATTCCAGGTCGTGGATGTGGAGATCGCCGCGGAGGTGGTGGTCCGCGAGTTCCGGAGGGAGTTGCAGGAGGTACTGCTCCTTGCTGATCTTGTCCGCCTTCTTCTTGTGCGAGGTCTCGGCGTTCTCCTGGAGGTTGGCGTTGTCGTGCGCCTCGAACCCCCTCCCCACATCGATGAGGTGCGCGTCGAAGACCGGCGTTCCCACCCGGGTGCAGACGTTGCGGTACGATGTAAGCCCGCGCTCAAGGAGCGTCATATTGACGATCTCGCGGATCAAAGGGCCGGAGAGCGACTGGAGGCCCAGCATCTGGATCTTCCTCTCTACACGCCGGGCGATATCCTTTGCTGTCTCTTCATCGGCCCCTTCGTAGCCGTAGAAGACTTCAACAAGGCGGCTCTCCTCCAGGATCTGCCGGACAATCCGGTTGCGGTTCCAGTCGAGAAGATACCCTCGCGAGGTCCGGACCTTGGGAAAAGTGGGGACGAACTCCCCAAATAGAGTTGCCTGCGTCGACTTGCGTGTCAACCTCATGCCCCCGCAATCAGGTCGGCGACAAGGTGTTCCTGGAACGCGCCTCCGCTAAAGAGATCGGCGGATGTATAGAATGCGTCGCCCTTCTGCAGCACTGGCGCTTCCTGAACAAATACGCCGTTCATACGGAGTTCCGTCAGCCCTTCAGCGGACGCCATATCGCACTCGGTGAAGGGAACATTCCTGGAAGCCAGGAATTCTTTGAGAATCTCGCAATTCGGGCAGAATTCCAATGTATATATGATGAATTGTGCTGTATCGGAAATGAGAATACCCCCGGAGTCGGTCGTTATGTTTTCGCTCTGGACGAATATAACAGGTACCATTCTTACGAACGGGCAACAGTTTGCCGGGGAGCACACACTCGTGGTGCTAGTGGGGATCACAGCGAGGAAATATCTTAGATTCGGCCGTGAACTCTCTTTCTACCATATTCCGTCGGGTGCGCCTCTCTAGGACAATCACCATTTTGTAGGGTGAGGCACGATAGTACGGTAATATGGTCAGGACGTTCGTTGCAATCGAGCTGCCGGAGGAGATCCGCGAGAGAGCCCGTGAATCCCAGGAGATCCTGAAACGGTCTGGTGGGAGGCTCTCTATCGTTGACCCCGCAAACCTCCACATCACGGTGAAGTTTCTCGGGGAGGTCGATCCGGCACTGATCGAACCGATCATCGAGGCTCTCCGGGCCGTGAGTGCCGACCCTTTCGAGATGACAATCGGGCATGCGGTCTGCAACCCGCCACGGCGGCCGCGGGTGATCTGGTGCGACGTCACGGACCTGGGGGAGAGCGCCGCCCTTGCCCGGCAGGTGGACGATCTCCTTCTCCCGCTCGGATTTCGCCGGGAAAGCCGCCCCTTTCGACCCCACGTGACCCTTGCACGGGTGAAGGAGTTCCACCCCTCGCAGTGCCTCCAGGTGGCGTCACTGCCGCGCGAACCGCTTGGGACATGCCGGGTGGAGAGTATCAGGCTCAAGAAGAGCACGCTGACACCCCGTGGCTCGATCTATGAAGACCTTGCGGAGGCCCCGCTGTGACCTGGTGCCCCTGCGAGGAGGAGGTGCTCAATAGGATCCGCCCCACGCCTGAGGAGCGGACCTACATCCGGGCGATCGGGCAGCAACTGATCGAGGCGGTGGAGCGTTCGGGAAAGGCGAAGGCGATGATGGTGGGGTCGGTCGCCCGCGATACCTTTGTCCGGGGCGACCGGGACCTCGATGTCTTCATGCTCTTCGACCCCGCCCTCTCCCGGGAAGAGCTGCAGGAGCAGGGGCTGACCCTGGCGCGCCGGATCGCAGAGGAGTTCGGCGCGACCTGGCGCGAGAAGTACGCGGAACACCCTTATGTCAATGCGACGATTAACTCGCTCGACATCGATCTCGTCCCCTGCTACGCCGTACCAAGCGCCACTGAGATCAAGAGCGCTGTGGACCGCACCCCGTTCCACACCCGCTACATCCTCGCGCACATCAACGACTATGCCGACGATGTCCTCCTCTTCAAGCAGTTCGCGAAGGCGGGCGGGGTTTACGGGTCGGACCACATGACCGAGGGGTTCTCCGGTTACCTCTGCGAGATCCTGACGATTTACTACGGGGGGTTCCATGCGCTTCTTCGCGCCGCCGCCCGCTGGAAGCCGGGAGAGGTGATCGATATCGAGGAACACGGGGCGAAGCGGTTTGAGGACCCGCTCGTCGTCATCGACCCGGTCGATCCCGAGAGGAACGTGGCGGCGGCGCTCTCGCTCTCGCGGATGTTCGAGTTCGTGGAGCTCGCACGCGGCTACCTCGCGGAGCCGTCGGAGGCGTTCTTCTGCCGGCCTCCTTCGCCCCCGCTCACCCGGGAGGTCTTCGCCCGTCTCCTCTCCGCGCGAGGGACATACCTCTTCGCACTCATCCTCGCAACGCCGGACTACACGCCCGACACGGTGGTTCCCCAACTCCGCAAGTCCGCCGATTCGATCCGGGAACTCTTTGAGAGGAGCGGGTTTCCGGCGAATCGCATCGACGTCTGCATGGGAAATGAGCGGTGCATGCTCCTCTTCGAGCTGATGGCTGAGACCGTCCCGGCGGTGCGCCGGCATATCGGCCCGCCGCTCTCGGCACGGGAGAACGCCGAGAAGTTCCTCGCGAAGTACGTCCGTGAGGAGGTCTTCGCCGGCCCTTACGTGGAGGACGGCCGCTACGTGGTCGAACTCCCGCGCCGGTACACCCGGGCCGTCGACCTCCTGCGGTCGAAGGCGCTCTTTGACGTCGCGCTCGGCAAGCACGTCCGCCGCTCGATGAAGCAGGGCTGGACGGTGAAGGCCGGTGCGGAGTGCTGGGACGAGGAGTTCGCCGTCTTCGTCTCGAGGTTCCTTGACCGCGCATCGCCGCTCGCGAGGGTAAAAAGGATGACAGGGAAGTAGGGATCTGCCGGCCCGGCTCCCTGCATCTCTCAACCGATCAGGGGAACCCTGCACCCCTGCGCGTCGCCATCGGCTGGAACCCCCGGTTTTTCTTGGACGGCTTTTTGCAGCGTGAACCGGAACGCCGCCCCTTCCTCAGGCCGGCCCGACACACGATCCTCCACCCATATCCGGCCGCCATACCGCTCGATGAGCACCTGCACGAGAAAGAGGCCGAGCCCTTCGCCGACGCCCCTTCTCCTCTTCTCGTAGCGGTGGAAGATTTCCTGCTTCTGGTCGTCGGGGACCCCCGGACCGGTATCCTCGACCGAGACCCGGACGAACCCGTCTTCGTCTTCCACGCGGACGGTAATCTCAACGCCGGGGCCGCCGAACTTGACGGCGTTGCCGATGAGGTTAGAAAAGACTTCTGAGAGGAGGTCGTCGGCCAGCACCTGGCGCTCGGCCGCCTCGTAATGAATGGCGTTTTCGGGGAACTGCGCGATCTCATCGCGGATGACCGCGTCCAGGTCCACGCGCTTGTGCCCGCCGGACGGCTGGTGGATCCGCCGGATCGTCGAGACGTTACCCAGGATCTCGATACTCTTTTTGATGCTCCGCTGGAGTTTCTCTACGTATGTTCGTGAATCGCCATCCAGGGTCTCGATGAGCAGATCGGTGTAGAGGTTCGCGACATTCTCGGTGTTCTTGATGTCGTGCGTGAGGATGTCCAGGTAGAGGTTCGCCTCGCGGTTCGCACTGTCGAGTTGCTGGTGGAGCCGGGCGAGGTCTTCGGTGTGGCGCTGGAGCGCTTCTTCGGTCTGCTTTCGTTCGGTGATGTCGGTGTACATGGCAAAGGATCCGGCGAACCTGCCGTCCTCATCCTTTCTGGCGGTTGCGGAGACCAGCACCCACCGCGCGCTGCCGTCCCGGTGCCTGAGCCGGCACTCGTACCTGCCGTCGAGGCCCTGCTCTCTTGCTGCCATGCGGTTCCGGTGCGCGTCGAGTTCTTCGGTAAACAGGAAGTCGGTTAACGGCCGTCTGAGCATCTCCTCGACCGAATAACCGAGCATGCCGGCCATGGTGCGATTGGCGTAGGTGGTCATATAACGGCTGTCTATCTGGAGGATACCCTCGTTTGCCATCTCCACGATGGAGCGGAATTTCTCCTCGCTCTTTTGCAGGGCCTCCCCGGTCACCCTGCGCTCGTTTGCTTCGGCGGTCAGCATTAGAAGGAGAGTCTGCTGTTTGCGAAAGACGAAGTAAGTGGCGGTCACGGCCAGCAGGGTGGTGAAGAGGACGGTATGCATGTGCGATTCCGCGAGCGTCATGTTCGGGTAGAAGTAGTCCTTCATGGACTGGTAGACACTCATCAGGACGAATGCGAATACGCCCACCTTTCCAAGCGTGAGGTAGAGGTTGACTGGCTGGGACTCCTTGCTCATACGCACCCCGGGCAGATGCGGGACGGGATCTGCTGCATGCTACGGTAACCCCGGTCTGCGGGGGTTTCGTGCAATGCCGCGCCTGGTGAAACCAGCGGTCGGAAACTCTCTTTGGCCGGCCGGTTTCCGCATACAACGGCCGGAGCCTGAGCAACTGCAGCAGCCCGATTGCCGATTGCATTCTCCCCCACGATACAATAAATCTTCCCGACCGTGCAGGTGTTCACACCTCTCTCCCGGAAAAACCGTTGCGCCCGCCCGGTACCCCGGTGCGTTTCCGATCCGTATATTACGTTGAAGGGTTATTTTTCAGCATAGGGTCTCCTCATCTGGCTCCTCCTCTCGGTCTCTCTATTCGCCGGAGAGCGTTCAGCTCTCTGACACCTTTCTGGTCGAGTCGTTCCTGATCGTCTTCTCGGCCGCGCTTGGGACCGTCCTCATTCTGGTCTACTTCAGGGGCGTGCGGGACCGTTTCGTCCGGGAGGGCGCCCTGCTCGGCGCCGTATGGCTCCTGATCAACTGGGCGCTCGGCGCCGCTTTCCTCCTGCCCCTCTCGGGGATGGACGCCGGCACCTACATGGCAGAGATCGGCCTTCGTTACCTCACCATCCCGATCATCGCGGTCGGGATCGGGTATGCGGCCGGACAGGCCGTGCGGGTTGCGACGGTTCGTAGAACCAGAGCATGAGAAGACCGAAGGTCTTCGAGTGGGGTCCCCTCCCGCTGCCCACAACTCACATCCGGATCTTCCGGAAGAGGTACGCCCCGATGACGGTCATGAGCACGGCGCAGCCGGCCATAACAGCGAGGCTCGCGAGCGGATGAATCTGGGCGGTGCCCGAGAGGCCGTAGCGGATCCCTTCGACGCCGTAGGTCAGGGGGTCGGCGAGCGTCAGGGGCCGGATCCAGTCGGGCAGGCTGGCAATGGGGAAGAGCGCTCCCGAGAGTCCGAAGATGGGAAAGATCACGAAGTTCATGATGAGCTGGAAGCCGTGCATATCCTCCATCCTCGATGCGATGGCGATCCCGAACGCGGTGAAGGTCACGCCGATCAGCGCCATGAACCCGATGGCGACCAGGAATCCGGCGATGCCGGCCGGCTTGAGCCCGATGAAGAGCGCAAACACCATCAGGATCAGCCCCTGGATAACCGCCGTCGTTGCACCGCCGAGCGTCTGGCCGATCATGATCTCGAGCCGCGAGACCGGGGCGACGAGCGTCTCTTTCAAAAACCCGAACTGTTTGTCCCAGATGATCTGGATCCCCGAAAAGACCGAGGTGAAGAGGACGCTCATCGCCACGATGCCGGGGATGATGAATTCCAGGTAGCCTTCTTCCATGCCGGGAATCCGGACGATTGAGTTCAGCCCGAATCCAAGTACCAGCATGAAGAAGAGCGGCATCCCAAGGCTGCCGGCGATCCTGCTCTTCGACCGCAGGTAGCGCTTGACGTTCCGCAACCAGATGGTGTAGACGATATCCACCCTTACCGCCTCCTTGCCCGCTGGGACATGCGTATCGTCTCTTTGCCGTCTGCCCCCTCGTCCCGGATCGTTCTCCCCGTATAGTGCAGGAAGACGTCCTCGAGCGTCGGTTTCCTCACCGAGAGCGAGGTGATGCCGATGCTGCTCTGGTGGATGGCGGTCACGATCCCGGGGATGTGCCGGTCGGCTTCCTGCAGGCGGACCGTCACCGAGCCGTCGTGCCGCTCGATCCCGGAGACCCACGGGGCGGTCAGGATCTCGGCGATTGCGTCGGGGTCGGGCGAGGTTATGGTGACGACGTCGCCGCCGATGGAATGTTTCAGGTTCTCCGCGGTGTCGAGCGCGATGATTGCTCCACGGTCGATGATCGCCACCCTGTCACAGAGCCGGTCGGCCTCCTCCATGTAGTGGGTGGTGAGGATGATGGTGATGCCTTTCTCGTCGTTTAACCGTGCAATGTACTCCCAGAGGTGGTTTCGGGTCTGCGGGTCGAGACCGAGGGTGGGCTCGTCCAGGAAGAGCACTTTCGGCTCGTGGAGCAGTCCCCGGGCGATCTCGAGCCGGCGCCGCATGCCGCCTGAGTAGGTCTTGACGAGGTCGTCTTTCCGGTCAGCAAGGCTGACAAGGGTCAGGAGTTCGCCGATACGCCGCCGGCGCTCCTCTGTGCCGATCCGGTAAAGGCGGCCGTGAAAGTCCATGTTTTCGTATGCCGTCAGCTCTTCATCCAGGCTCTGGTCCTGAAAGACGATCCCGATGGACTTGCGAACATCGTCTTCCCGTGTCACGACATCGTGGCCGTTGACCGTCGCCGTGCCCGAGGTGGGCTTCTGCATCGTCGAGAGCATGGAGATGGTCGTCGTCTTCCCCGCTCCGTTCGGGCCGAGGAGCCCGAAGATCTCGCCGCGTTCGATGGTAAACGAGATGCCGTCGACAGCGACGAGGCTATCGAAGGATTTCGTCAGGTTCCGCGCGTCTATAGCCGGCATGGGTATGGTTCCCTGGTATGGAGGATTCGTATGCATTCGAGCACCTCGTTCAATCCTCAGGCGGCTCCTCCGGCACTGTATCGAAGATCCGGAGCATCTCCTCTGCTATCCGACGAAATTTATCCGCTTTGACAATGGCGATTCCGCGCCCCTCGTCGCCAAGGACCATCAGCGTGTCACCGGGTTTGATATCGAAGGTCTCCCGCGCTTCTTTCGGGATGACGATCTGGCCGCGTTCGCCCACCTTGACCGTCCCGAAGATGTGTTTTTTGCCGCCATGGTCGTGGCAGCGGTGGTGATCGTGGAACATAATTCTACTCACTTATCGTGTATTCTCGGCCGCCGGCCTATCGCGGCCGGCACCGCAGGTATTCCCCTGTCTCCTCCTCTATTGTCCATACCGCCGATGCCTGAAGTGCCCGGCGCGTCTTCTCCCGGGACTGGTGCCCTTCGTCGAGGATCAGGGTGCCGTTCGGTTTTGCAATCCGGTGGAGTTCCGCGAGGAACGCCTTCTGGTCCTCGACCATATGGAACATGTCAAGGGCATAGACGAGGTCTGCAGCCGCGTCGGGGAGGGTCGAGTCGTAGCCCTTCGCAAGGATGGGAACGACATTTGTAAGCCCTTCTTTCCGGGCCCTCCGTGAAACGGATCCGACAGCGAGCTCGTGGACATCCACCGCATAGACGGTGCCGGTCGCACCGACGAGCCCGGAGGCCTTTTTGATATAGCTTCCCGGCCCGCAGCCGTAGTCAACGACGGTCATGCCTTCCTGGATCCCGACCTCATCAAGCAGCCTCGCCGGAGGCCTGAAGCGGTCCCTGATATGTATGGTGCATGACATCAACCGGAAGTAGAAACCCGGCATCCTGTCTGCGCGTTCTGCGGTTTCATGCCCTGTTTTGATCATGCGGGCTCTTTCCTCCCCGTGCAGGCTCCAGGGTGCCTTTGTGGATCTGGTGCAACGTTCTCATGTAATTCATATTTTTCAAACATATATGATTAAACATACTACGTAGATCTCCCTCCCGGCTGCGTCTCCTCCTCCGGCCCCGAGCGTTGCGATGAGAGTAAGTGGGGAGGCCGTCTGCTTTACGGGTCAGGCCGGTCTGAAAACGCGTTGCCCGGTACTACACCCGATGAAACCGTTTCAGAAGCATGAAATGCCCGGGGCTCCGGGCAGCGCTAAAAAAAAGTGTTATTCCTGCCGGCGCTGTGCCTTTCTCTCGGCCAGGCGCTCGATGGCAGGGAGGTCGACGGCACTGCCGGTCGCAAGTTTTCCCTGCCAGACCGCGCGGTCGACGAACCCTCTCCCGATGTCGTTACGGATGACGAGCGTCGTGTAGCCGTCCGGTGACCCGACGGCACCCGCCGAGACGTCCGCGTTCACCGCCGTAAAGTCGGTGCAGACCCGGCACCCGGGCCGGACAGATTCCTCCAGCTCAGCGAGCGGGATGGAGAGGTGCCGCTCGTCCTGCAGGTAGACATCCAGTTTTCCCTTGATGTCCAGGTGACGGATCTCCCAGGGCTCGATGTGCTTGTCGGACTGCAGTTTCCCCTCGACCAGTTTCGCGTAGTCGAAGGTCTCCGTGCAGAAGAGGCCGATCACGAGCCGGATCGCCTTCGCGTAGGGCCGGAGGAGTTCATGGTCGCTCGCCCGGATCGCCTGGGTTGCCCGCGCCACACAGGGCACGCCCACGACCGCGATGTGCCGGTACTTCCGGGTGACCACGGCCTCCTTCAGGGAAGCCAGAAGCGGCACCCACCAGGAGTAGCGGCTCCCGGCGTGCTGGACGAGCTCCTCCGAGGAGGTAATCACCGCTGAGGACGGCTTCATCGTCCAGGGATCTCTCGTCACGGTGACGACCGCGTCGATCAGCCCCTCATCGAGAGCGTTCACGAGGATTGCCGTCACCGCACCGCCGCTCTGTTTCCGCTCAACGGTGAATACCGACCGGGCCGCAACGATATCCTG
>Ga0265294_10003087_pt1 | contig 21550 bp, 23 predicted proteins | sample MunlanPumphouse3_FD_192504 | JGI IMG/M metagenome (GOLD analysis project Ga0265294, IMG submission 192504) | Groundwater microbial communities from a municipal landfill in Southern Ontario, Canada - Pumphouse #3 | ecosystem: Environmental > Aquatic > Deep subsurface > Groundwater | place... | reverse complement strand
TACGGCCATGTTTTTAATCCGCATATCGATTTCTGGTCTGAGCCGAGAGAGGGTCGTTTGGTGGGCTTGGTAGTAGAAATTTCCGAAGTTGATAGTTTTATCTTAATTGATAGAGAACAAAAAGAATGGGGAATAATCATTTCTGATAATACTGATTTTAGGGGTTCGGAAATAATTCCCGGTCGGCCGGTACGTCTTTTGGGAGAAATAATTTCTGACAATGATTTTAGGGCGGATAGAATAATGCCGTTAATGCCGGGAAAGGGTTATTTCAACCGTTTTGATTCTCGAGTTCGTCCTTGCCCACGACCGGGGATGCCGATAATGGTTATGCCCGGAGTTCCATTGCGGTAAAAAATATTAATTATTTTAAAATATTAAAAAAATGAAAAAGAAGTTTTTTGTTTCCGTATTTTTATTATTTGTTTTGGGACTTTTAACCGGATGCAGTCAAGTTTCATTAACCGGTGTCGACGGTGGTTCAATGGGTGGGATTAATGGGGAAGAAGGGGTTCCGCCGGAAGGGATGACTCCACCTGACGGTATGGTCCCGCCAGAAAATGGTGGAATGGAGATGCCAAAATAAAATAATTTTAAAAACAGTCCGAAAGGGCTGTTTTTATAAGAAGAAAATATTATTAATTGCGTATTATTATATAGATATAGCAAAATAATAATTATTTAATAATATGAAGCGAATTTTAATTATTCCCGTAATTGGCTTGTTTTTTTTGTTAACTTTAACCGGATGCGGTCAAGTCCAAGTTGAAAGTCATGATGGTGGAGATAATTCTGATTTTCAAAATAGCCCCTCTGGTAATCGTTTACGCCAACCGGATTTTGGTCAACCAGAAAGTGATCCGGATATCCGTGGTATTGTTAAATCTGTAGTTGGTAATGAAGTGTCAATATTAACCATTAGTTTGGGGGGAGAAAGACAGAAAAATGATATGAATTCCAAAGAGGAGAATCAATTGGTAGATTCAGAAAGAAGCGCCCCCTCGTTATCGGGGGCAGCACTCGAAGGCGGGGAAATGCGAGTTGGTAGCGGAATGATGCCGCAAAGAGAGGGCGGTCAATTCGGTGGCCCAGGAGGCGGGACAGATAGCTCAAGGGCGGAAATGCTAGAAAAAATAAAAGAAATGAGTACGGGAGAAGATAAGATTATTATTCCGGTTGGGATAAGAATGTTAAAATTTGATTCTTCTTCAGATAATAAACAGAGAGAAGCAATCGAAGCGGTTCTTAGTGATGTGAGCGCAGACAAGACAATCACCGTTTGGCTTAACCACGATATTAAAGATAAAAAAGTGGCGGAATTTGTGCTTATTAATTAATAATTCATATGGAATCAATATTAGAAGAGAGCAAGAATGCCAGGAAGGGAGTTTTTGGATTAATTTTTAAAAAAAAATTTTTGTTGGTTGGTTTGGTTGTTTTAATTTTAGGCTGCGGTTTTTATTATTTTTATACTCAAAATAAGCAAACGGCGACGACAACGACTCAACAAAAAAAATGGACGGTGAAAAAAGAAGATTTGTCTATTTCCGTATCGTCAACCGGAAAAGTTGTCGCCAGAGACGGAGTTGAATTGTCTTTTCCGGTTAGCGGTAGCTTGGAAGTGAGTGGCGTTTACGTCAAAGAGGGTGATAAAATTTTAAAAGGAGATAAAATAGCCGCCGTTAAAACGGAAAATTTAGAATTTGAATTAAGAAGCGCTTATTCCAACTATCAATCGGCTTTAGCGAATCTTAACACAAAGTTGGCCGGAGCGACTGATAGCGAAATTAATAATGCTAAAGTTTTGATAGAACAGGCCGAAATTTCTTTAGATCAAGCTAAGCTGAGCTTGGAACAAACTAAAATTACTTCGGCTCAAAGTATTGCCAATGCCGAAACAAATTTGGTGACGGCCGAAAAAAATTTAAATCTTAATAGAAATATCGGGGATAGCGAGTTGGTTGATAATGCTTATTTCGCTTTAATTAATACGGTAAAATCAATCAGCATTTCTCTTTATCGGATATTACACGATTCAGACAGTATTTTGGGAATAGACGACACTTCTGTTAATGATAGTTTTGAAACGGTATTAGGAGCGAAGAATATTTCTTCTTTGTCCAGCGCCCAGAGCAGTTATGTTAGAGCCAAAAGCGCCAAAGAAAATTTAGAAAATTATTTAATCGGTTTGAATGATAATGATAACGGCCAGATTGACCTTGCGGCGCAAAAGGCCCAAGCAGCGCTGGAAGAGTTTCAAATACATTTATATGATATGCAGATTATGTTGGAAGCGACAATAATTTTTTCTAATTTTACGCAAAATCAACTTGATAGTTTTAAATCAACTATCAGTTCGAACAGATCGGGGGTGAATTCTTCTTCTTCCAGTTTAGCTAATTCTATGCAATCAGTCAGTACCGCTAAAAATAATCTGGATCAGTATCAGATTTCTTACGATAAAGCGGTTGATGATTTGAAAGTAACAAAGAGTCAGTCAGAACAGAATATCAGCAACGCCAATATATCGGTCCGTTCTCGAGAAATAGCATTAGAGAAGGCCAAGGCCGATTATAATGATTTGATTGCACCGCCGTCGACAGCTGATTTGGCTTCAGCGCGCGCTCAATTTACTTCGGCTTCTATTTCTGTCGATAAAGCTAAATATAATATGGAACAAGCGACTCTCAGCTCTCCTATTGATGGAGTAGTATCTATGTTGAATTATAAAGCTGGAGATATTATTTTGAGTGATAGCGCGAAAACAATGGCGACGATAATAAATAATGACACTTTATTTATTGAAACTAATATTGAAGAAGCTGATATAAGTAAATTAAAAGTTGGGGATAAAGTTAAGGCAACATTCGACGCCATATCAGGACTTTCGTTAATGGGCGAAATTAGTTTTATTTCTTTAACTTCTCAAACGAGTGCGAATGGAATTGTTACTTATTTAGTAAGAGTAATGCTGGAAAATCCAGGAGAAACTCAAATTAGAGAGGGGATGACGGTCGCTTTGGATTTTATTACCGCTGAAGCCAAAGATGTTTTAAGTGTTCCTGTTGCCGCCGTTCGTAATGTTGGCGGCAATCCGTCGGTAGAAAAGATTGATGGTAGTTTTGCGACCGTTGTTACTGGTTTTACTGACGGGAAAAAGGTGGAAATAATCAGCGGGCTTGAGGAAGGAAATGTAATTGTTTATTAATTATGAATAATGATGTCGTTATTAAATTAGTGGATGTCCATAAATCTTATTATCTTGCGAACGGCGAAGAAATTCCGGTTCTTAAAGGCATTAATTTGGAGATTAAAAAGGGAGAATTTGTTGCGATAATGGGAGAATCCGGCGGCGGAAAAACTACTTTGCTTAATGTTGTCGGTTGTTTGCATCCTTTGAGTAAGGGAAAATATTTTTTATCCGGAGAAAATATTGGAGAAGTGCGAGATGATTTTACTCTCGCTTTTATTCGTAATAAAAAAATGGGCTTTATTTTTCAGCAATTTAATCTTTTTTCTCGTTTTTCAGCGTTAAGGAATGTCGCTTTGCCGGCTCTTTATGCTGGAACTCCGTGTGAAGATCGTGAAAATAAAGCCAAAAAACTTCTTGGATCTGTCGGCATGGGTAGCCGCATGAACCATAAGCCGACCGAACTTTCCGGCGGACAACAACAGAGAGTGGCTATTTGTCGTTCGCTTATAAATAATCCGGAAATAATTTTGGCCGATGAACCGACCGGCGCCCTTGATTCCAAGTCCGGGCTGGAAGTCATGGATATTTTTACTGATTTTAAAAAACAGGGGCGCACGGTTATAATGGTTACCCATACGGCCGAAGTGGCTAAATATGCGGATAGAATAATATATTTACGTGACGGCCAAGTTCTCGATAATGATTATAAATTGAAAAGCGAATACTAAAGTATGATTTTAGAAATTATAAAAATGTCTTTTGACTCATTGATGGCTAAAAAAACGCGTAGCTTTCTTTCAATGCTCGGAATTATTATTGGCGTGGCGACCGTTATCGCGGTATTCGCCGTCGGAAAAGGAGCTCAAGAATCAGTTAATTCTCAATTTCGGAATTTAAGCGCCAATTCCATTATGATTATGTCCACTCGCGGTCGCGGTTCGGTAAGCAGTTCCAAGCTTGTGACTTCTGATGCTCAAGCAATATTGGAGCAAGCGGAGAATATTGCTTCCGCGACTGGAGCAATCCAGGGTAATGCTACAGTTTCTTACGGTTCTACCGAAAATAGTTATGGGATAGTCGGCGTAGATCATAATTACATTAATGTTTCTAATTTGAAAATAGAAACCGGGAGGGGCATAGAAGAGGAAGATGTTTCAGGACGCTCTATGGTTGCAGTTATCGGAGCCACTATTGCTTCCGACTTTTTTATCGATGGAGAGGATCCGATTGGCGCGATAATAACTGTCGGCGGAAAAAGATTAGAAGTGGTTGGTATTTTAAAAAAATTAGGTTCACGGTTGGGGATGATTTCTATTGATGAGGCCGTTATAATCCCCAGCAGTACGGCAGAGAAAAGTATTTTGGGAACAAAGGGACAGGTGATGATTGTGACAACTGTCGATAATGTCGATAATACAGGAATCGCGACTTCCAGTATTGCTTCGGTTTTACGTTCCGAACATAAACTTTCTACCACCCAAGAAAATGATTTTAATATTATGGATGCCGGAAGTATGGTTGCCGCAGCTCAAGAATCCGCCAAAACCATGACTTCTTTGCTTACAGCGATTGCCGCCATTACTTTATTAGTTTCTGGCATCGGGATCATGAATGTAATGTTTGTGACTGTTGCCGAAAGAACAAAAGAAATTGGTATTGCCAAGGCAATCGGCGGGAAACAATCTGACATTTTATTGCAGTTTTTGTTGGAATCCGTTATTTTATCCATGGTCGGAGGACTGATTGGGATGGCCATAGGGCAAGCTCTTATTCCAATTATTTCTTATTTTAATCTTATCGCCATGGCCAGTTCGGCTACCGGACCAATCATTGGGTTTTCTTTTTCCGTTGTTGTCGGTATATTTTTTGGTTTTTATCCCGCTTTTAAAGCCAGCCGTCTAGATCCAGTGGATGCTTTAAGGAGCGAGTAGGCCGATAATTGACATAAATATTCATATAAAGCAATACCTGTTAAAAACAGGTATTTTTTGTTAGTATATAAAGATACTAAAATTATATAGAGCAAATATGAAGAAAATAATAAATACAAATAGATTGTCTTTATTAAAATATGATATTCGTTCTCTCGTTTCCGTCGCCGAAAAGTTGCGCAGCATGGGGGTCGATATCTGGGCTTGGGAGAATATTGGCGATCCGATTAAACAGGGGCACAAAGTGCCGGATTGGATCAAAGAAAAACTCACTGAAACTGCGCAGGATAATTTTAGTTGGGGTTATTCTCCAACTGAAGGGGTTTTAGCAACGCGTCTTTTTTTGGCGGAAAGAGCAAAAAAAATTGGCATCGAGCTTAATGAAAATAACATCGTTTTTACCAGTGGTCTGGGTCACGCGATTAATACCGTTTATCAAGTAATGCTTTCCGGCGGTTTACGGGTTATTCATCCCTCGCCGACATATCCGGCCCATTCATCCACGGAAAGTTTCTTTACCGGCGAGCCGCCGATATTTTATCGTTCTTCGCCAGAGAATGGTTGGCTGCCTGATTTGGTCGATTTGGAAAATAAAATTAAAAATCATCCGGAAATCGGATTCATCTTAGTAATCGCACCGAATAATCCAACCGGCGTTTGTTATTCGGCCGAAGTTTTAAGGGGTATTTCTGCTTTAGCCAGAAAATATAATTTGGGGATGATTTCCGATGAGACTTATGCTAATTTGGTTTATGACGGTTATGAGCAAAAAAGCATGGCGGAAATAATTCAATCCGAAGAGCCGGTGCCGTTATTGATAATGAAAAGCTTATCTAAAGATATTCCTTGGCCGGGTGGACGTTGCGGCTGGTTGGAGTTTTACAATCCAGGGAATGATGCGGCGTTTATTATTTTTGAAGAAGCAATCAAGCAGAGTTTGCGGGTTCAGGTCTGCGCCACTACTTTGCCTCAGCTTCTTTTGCCAAAAATTTACGGCGATGCGCGGTATAAGGATTATTCTCATGAATTTTCCTCTCAATTAGCTGAACAAAGCCGATATATTGCCGCTTCTTTGAATAATATCGCCGGTCTTAGTTGTGTCCCGGCTCAATCTGCTTTTTATTTATCGGCAGTATTCGATGATAATGTTTTGCGGCCGGGGCAGAAGTTGAAGATTGATAATGATGTTGTTCGGGAGTATATCGAATCATTGATAAAAGATCCGGAAATGCCGGAAGACAAAAAGTTTGCTTTATATCTTATGGCCGCCAGGGGAATATTTGTTGTTCCTTTATCTGGATTTTCCGGACCGGCCGGTTTTAGGGTAACAACTTTAAAAACAGATTTATCCGAGACCAAAAAGGTTTATCGGGAGTTGGCGATTGCAATTAAGGAATATTTAGAATCATAATTTAATAACATAATTAATATGGCAGTTTATTTTTATATTTTTGGCGGTGTTCTTTTAGTCTCTCTTTTATCTTTAGTCGGTATATTTTTCTTGTCTTTATCAAAAGATGTTTTAAATAAAATAACTTTATTTTTGGTTAGTTTATCGGCGGGAACTTTGCTTGGCGGCAGTTTTTTACATCTTTTACCGGAAGCTTTTGAAAAGAGCGGCGAAGGAATGTCAATTTGGTTTTTTTTGCTTTCCGGATTAATGATCTTTTTTGTTTTGGAAAAACTTATTCATTGGCGCCATTGTCATATTCCGACCAGTTCCGAACATCCGCACCATCTCGGGGTAATGAACATGGTAGGCGATGGATTGCACAATTTTTTTGACGGCGTAGTTATTGCTACCGCTTTTTTAATTAATATTCCTTTAGGGTTAACTACTTTGATTGCCGTTATCGCCCATGAGATTCCTCAAGAAATTGGCGACTTCGGTGTTTTGATTTATGCCGGTTATTCGCGCCGGCGAGCGATGTTGTTAAATCTTCTGACCGCCCTGACCTCTGTTTTAGGGGCCTTGGTGGCTATTTTGTTTGCTTCGAAAATCGGCGGATTTTCCGATTTTATTATTCCATTTACGGCAGGAGGATTTATATATATCGCCACGGCCGATTTGATCCCGGAAATAAAGAAAGAGCCGTGTTTAGGAAAATCTCTCGGCCAACTGGTATTTATTGTTATGGGCATTTTTATTATGTTGGCTCTTAAATTGATTTTGGAATAAAATCCGAATTTAATAAAAAAATCCCCGCGGTTTTCCGCGAGGATGGAGAAAAATGTCTGTGTTTTATCGGCTTTCCAGCTTAATACTGTATATCAGGAATGTTACTCCGGTTAAAGCTGCAAATACGAATAACTGGGTATTATCGAACGGCTGCTTGGCTAAGGTTGATAATTCAAAATAAACTACCGCCAAGACGCAGATTGTAAGCGATATTATTCCAAAAATACCGCATATCCGTGATAAAATCAGTTTTTTTAATCCAATCATATCCAGTATTTTTATGAATAGTATGGATACGGCGAGGATGCTAACGGCGATAAGATTCAATCTCTCGTCCGGTCTTAAATCAAAATCGGCGAGGAGGCCGTTCCAAAGCCAAAGCGCTGTTATCGTCACGATTAAGTAAGTGACAATTAAAATCATTTTTCCTAATGTTTTCATGACTTATTGTTTTAGATGTGAAGGGACTGATTTTACTATTTAACAACTAATTAATTTTTTTGTCAAATATGTTAAAAGATATACCATTAGCTACCTATTTTCGTCCTAAAAATTTTTTGGATTTTGTTGGTCAAGAAAAAATTATTGGTGAAAAGAGTTGGCTTTATCAATCAATCAAAAATGATAAAGTTCCGTCATTAATTTTTTGGGGTCCGCCGGGCAGTGGCAAGACGACTTTGGCTTTTATTATTGCCAAAGAAACTAGGGCAGAATTTGTCGAATTTAGCGCAACTTCAAATGGTGTTAAAGATTTAAAAGAGGTGGTAGTTCGAGCGCAAGAGAATCGGCGTTTAGGAATAAAGACCATATTATTTATCGACGAAATACATCGCTGGAATAAATCGCAACAAGATGCGCTTTTACCTCAAGTAGAAAACGGAACAATAATTTTAATTGGGGCGACGACGGAGAATCCTAGTTTTGCTGTTAATAGCGCTCTGATTTCCCGGGTTAAGGTTATAGTTTTGGACCCTTTATCCGCGGAAGATTTAGAAAAAATAATTATTCGGGCCGCTAAAGAGTTGAAAGCTAAATTAAATAAAGAATCTCGTAGCTTGATTGCCAAGCTTTCTAATGGCGACGCTCGCAAGGCCCTTAATATTTTAGAGAGCGCTGTTGAATATGGCGGAAAAATCGATACCGGATTAATTAAAGAAATAATTAATAAGCCGAATTTGCTTTATGATAAGAGCGGCGAAGAACATTATAATTTGATTTCCGCTTTGCATAAATCAATGCGTGGCGGCAACGCCGACGCCGCGGCGTATTATTTGGTTAGAATGATTGAAGCCGGTGAAGATCCTTTGTATATTGCTCGACGATTAATTCGTTTTGCTTCCGAAGATATTGGTTTAGCAAACAATAGTGCCTTGATGTTGGCTAATTCCGTTTATGATGCTTGCCATAAGACTGGATTGCCGGAGTGTGGAGTCAATTTGGTCCATGGAGCGATTTATCTTGCCAAATCACCGAAAAGCATTGCAGTTTACAGGGCTCAAGAAGAAATAAGAAAAGAAATTATTTCTTCCGGTAATTTACCGGTGCCGCTACATCTTCGTAATGCGCCCACTAAATTGATGAAAGATTTAGGTTATTCTAAAAATTATAAATATACGCCCCTGGAGGATGATAGTGAGCAGGAATATTTACCGGATAAATTAAAGGGGCGAAGATTCATCGGTTAATCCGTAGCCGCCAAGTTTATTTAGAGCCAATTTATAACCGCGGCCGGTAAAGGTATGAATCAAGTTGCGATTATTTTTTTTATTAAGTTTTCGCCGCAAGCTGGCCATATGAGTTTCGATTGAGTTGGAGAAGGGGTCGGCATTATAATCCCAAACGTTCTCTAATATTTGACTGCGCGATACTATCTTATCGCGGTTTAATAATAAATATTCTAATAAGGCAAATTCGCGGCGCGTGAAATATATTTCTTGGCCGCCGCGACGGACAATATTGCTCCTGGTATTAAGAGTCAGATTGTCTATTTTTATTATTTCTCCTTCGGTTTTTGGCGGTCGTTTTAAAAGAGCTCTAATTCTTAGAAGGAGTTCTTCAAATAAAAATGGCTTACTCATATAATCATCGGCACCCAGTGTAAAGGCCTCATTTTTGTTTTTTAATTCTGATTTAACGGTGAGGACAATAACCGGGATATGTTTTTTTTCTTTCCTTATTTCTTTCAGGACTTCCGCGCCGTTTAATTTTGGTAGCATGTAATCTAGAATTATCAAATCGTAATTTCCAGTGCGTCCCAAAAATGCGCCGCGTTCGCCATCCGTGGCCGTTTCAACTACAAACATGTTATTTTCCAGCCCCGCTTTCAAAAATTGGACGATTGCCGGTTCGTCATCAATAATTAATATTTTCATAATTTTTTGGATAGCCGCAGCGATATAATTTAAGGAATATCGTCGAGCCATCAATTATTTTTTATATCTGTAATTTTATGTGATTCAAGATGAAAGATATTTAAAATTTTTATGAAGAAAAAATAAATTTGCGGAAATTATCAATAAATAGTATATTATAAGCAGATTCCGGTCATTTTTTCCGGAGCAAAAATTACTAATATGAGCAAAATATTATCCAATCAAGAGCCGAAAGGAACGCGGGATTGGCTGCCGGAAGAATTTTTGGTTAGGAAATTTATCTTTGATACTTGGCGGCGGGTTTGTCTCCGTTATGGTTTTGAAGAATATCTTACTCCGTTAGTTGAATCAGCGGATATTTATCGCGCCAAATCGGGAGAAGATATCGGCGGGAAAGAATTAGTTACTTTTGAGGATTTGGGCGGCCGAGAATTGTCAATCCGGCCGGAAATGACCCCATCAGTTACCAGAATGGTAACAAAGGTTTATGCGGCCAGTCCGAAACCCTTGAAATATTTTTCCATTGCTAATTTTATGCGCAATGAGAAGCCACAACGGGGAAGAAATAGGGAATTTTGGCAGCTCAATTGCGATATCTTCGGAAGCAATTCTTTGAATGCTGATATTGAGGTGCTGCGTTTAGCTTTGGATATCATGTTAGAATTTGACCCGCCTCAAAATTCTTTTGTCTTAGCCGTCAATAGCCGTAAACTAATCGATGAACTTTTGTCTGTAAGCGGCGCCGGAAAATTAGTTTTGGAAAAGAAAATGGCCGTAATCCGCACTTTGGATAAATGGTTGAAGCTTAAGACCGAAGATATTGAATCTAGATTATCGGAGGCCGGTTTAGCTTCTGAGTCGATTGAAATTATTAAGATATTCATGAAAAGCCGTTGTTTGGAGGATTTATCCTCCGGTCTGCCATCTTTATCGGACAGTGAAGGATTTAAAGAAATGGCTCATATTTTAAAAGAACTGGAAGAATCCGGTTATGGCGATTGGATAGAGTTTAACCCGGCCGTTATCCGTGGTTTTGACTATTATGACGGAATGATATTTGAGGTTTTTGATAAGCATCCGGAAAATAATCGGGCGATGTTCGGAGGCGGTCGCTATAATGGTCTGGCCGAGTTATTTGGACAGAATAATTTCCCGGCGGTTGGTTTTGCGCCGGGCGATGAGGCGACCAGGTTATTTTTGGAGAGCTGGAAATTAGAAGATAAGGTCAGAGAAGGGCAGCCGGAAAAATATTATTTGCCGATTTTGAGCCAAAAAATAATTTCGAACGTCAATGAACTTGCGAAAAAAATGCGCGGTCGGGGCTTTAATGTTTTAGTAGGGCTTGAGGAGCAAAGATTGACCAAAGCTTTGGAGTTTGCAAATAAAAAGAATATTAATCGGGTTTTGATTTTAGGAGAAGATGAATTAGCAAAGGGGGTTTGTAAAATAAAGGATATGACCGGCGGCAAAGAAGAGGAAATTGCTTTATAGATTGCTATGAAATTTAATTTAAAAGCTTTATTGGGAGATAACTTTATCCGGGGTACATTTATTTTGACTTTTGTCACCCTTTTTTCCGCGGCTTTAAATTATTTGGTTCATCCTTTACTTACTCGTCAATTAAGTGTTTCGGAATATGGTGATTATCAGACGCTTTTGTCTTTTATGACTATTTTGAGTATTGCCACGGTTGTCGTGACAACCACTCTCACTAAGGAATTTTCTGTTTTGTCGGAAACTACGCCGGAAGAAATAAAATTTTTACGTCATAAAGCCGCCAGCTATTTGTCTTATTTTGGTTTGGCGGTTTTTGTTTTTATTTTATTATCAATCGGTTATTTGAATAAGTTTTTTAAGCTTAGTAGCCCGGCTACCTTGGTTGTTGTTTCTTTGATTTTGATTTATGGTTTTCCTTTGGCTGTTAATAAGGCCCTTTTAACCGGAAGAAAATATTTTTCGGCTTTGTCTTTAAATAATTTTATTGACGCCGCCAGCCGTTTGGTACTGGTAATCATATTTGTTATTTTTTTGCCTTGGGGCCTGATCGGCGCATCCCTGGCTCTTGGTTTAAGCGGTTTTTTGTCTTTTTTAATTAGTTTTAAGCAAATTAGAAAGATCGCTTTACCAGAAAAAAAGATTGTTTTTTCCGGTGAATATAAAAAAATCCGTCGTTACGGATTTTTGGTTTTATGTTTTACGGCTTTAGCTCAATTTTTTTATAACTTTGACATGTTTTCGGTTAAATTCTTTTTTAACCCGGAAGAGGCCGGTCTTTACGGTGCTATGCTTACTATCGGAAGAATCATATTTTTTATCGGCAGTTCCGTGCCTTTAGTGATGTTTCCGGCCGTTGCCGCCTTGAAAGATTGTAGTGATTTTCGTAAATATCGTATTTTAGGTAAATCATTGGGCTTGATGTCGATTCTGGCTATTCCGACCGCTCTTTTCATTGCGGTTTTCCCGGAATTTTCTGTCAGAATGGTTGTTGGTGTTAAATATTTAAGCATTGTCCCTTATTTGCCCACATTGACCCTAGTTTTTTTCTTGCTTACTTTGTTGACCGTTTTGGCGCAATATTTTTTGGCTTTGGCAAAACGAAGAAGTTTGTTGGTTTTATTTTTTGCGGCAGCGCTGGAAATCATTTTGATTTCGGTTTTTCATGATAATATTTGGCAAATTATTAACTCGTTAGGGATTGTTTTCGGAACGGCGTCATTTGTTTTGTTGGTGTTATTTTTTTCTGATTATTTATCTTTCCGGCGTAAAAGATTTTTTCTTGTTTGAAATTTTAACGGGCGCAAAGCTAAAACGATGAATCAGGGAAGGACCATACTCATTTAATTTTTCAAGATGTAATTTTGTCCCATATCCTTTGTGTTTGGCAAATAAGTATTGAGGATATTTTTTGTCTAATTCCTCCATCATCCAGTCGCGACTTACTTTTGCGATTATCGAGGCAGCGGCGATTGTCCAAACGGTAGCATCGCCCCCGATAATTGCGGTTTGTGGTTCTGTTATTTTAGGGATAATAAATTTCCCGTCGGTCAAGATATAATCCGGTTTTATTTTTAATCCTCTTATTGCCCGGCGCATTGCCAAGAAACTGGCTTGAAGAATATTTATTTTATCAATCGTTTGATTATCCACTATTCCTATTTCCACGGCCAAAGCTTTTGCTTTGATAACGCCGAATAATTTTTCTCGTTTGGCGGCCGTTAATTTTTTAGAATCGGTAATTGCTTTCAGATCGTCATCATTGATTTTAAAATCCGGACCGATTACAACGCAGGCGGCTACCACCGGTCCGGCCAACGGTCCGCGTCCGGCCTCATCAACGCCGCCGACCAATTTATAGCCGAGGTCAAAATATTTTTTTTCTGTTTCCAATTCAAGCATATATTTTATTATAGCATAATTAAAACCAGTCGTTGACGCGACTGGTTTTTGTGTTCCTTCATTTTTTAGTGGCTGAAAATTGTTGCCCGTCTGAAAACCGGGTTTTCTTTGCGTTCGTTTTCTGCCGGGTGTCTTTGGCGATTTATTTGGTCATTAATGACCTTATTCAACCTTTTTCGGTTATGAGAATCGAAACAAATTTGGGTGTAATCGGCGATAAAGGGTTCAATTTCCTCTTCTTTTGGGATAACCCTTAATTTTGATTTTATTATTCCGCCGCCGTTAACCATAATGTTTTCGGTGTCAACGGTTATCAAAATAGTTGAGCGTTTTTCGCCCTTCTTTGGCTGATAACAGCCGGTGATTTCATTTCTCATGTCGGACTTTTTAGGTTATTAAAGAAAAAATAATTTAGAAATCCTGATTATTTTTATCTTAATATGTATTGAAAATTTTGTCAAATTTAACGTTTACAAGCAAGAAGAATTGTGGCAGACTATATTTGTAACTATATGTGGAGCCCGGATGGTGAAATTGGTAGACACACAGTGTTCAGAACGCTGCGGGAGCAATCCCATGGGGGTTCAAATCCCCCTTCGGGCACGGATTGGTCGTTTGGCTCAGCTGGTTAGAGCGCCGCGTTCACATCGCGGAGGCCAGTGGTTCGAATCCACTAACGACCACATTATGAGAAAAGAAGCTATTAAGATGAAAAAAGAAGATTTGGATCAGGCGATTGTTCGCGGCTTAGGACGTGCCGTCTGGGAAAACAAGAAGCAATTTTCAACCGCTTCCAAGATTCACGCCAATCGTAAGCGCAAGTTAGCGCGGCATAAGAAGACGGAAGTAATAGATGATTAAATTTTAAGGATATGAAAAAAAGAAACGCTATATTAATTTTTTCTCTCCTGCTCTTATTAGTGCTTATTATTTTTCTAGTTTTTTTTAAAAAAGAAAATAATTTTAATAATGAAGATTTTTCGCCCGTTTTAGTCGAGGATATTGTCGCGGATAATGGCGGGCCGGAAGTCATTATTGATTATCCTCAAGAAGGAGAGATAATTTCCGCTCCTTTATCAGTTGGCGGACGAGCGAAAGGTACTTGGTTTTTTGAAGCTAATATAGTTGTTTCTCTTATTGATATCGCCGGCGATATTATTACTGTTTCCGGAGTTCAGGCAAGCGAAGATTGGATGACCGTGGAGATGGTCCCTTTTCAAGCGAATTTAGATTTCACTATCCCCGAAAATTTAGAAAGAGGGTATTTAGTAATTTCTAAAGATAATCCGTCCGGTTTGCCGGAATATGACGCTTCTTTTAAAATACCTGTTAAATTTAAATAATTTTTATGGCGATAAATTATATTGAAGGAATAAAACCGGGGGCAAAAATTGATCTTAGCGCTTTTGAGAAAGAAAAAGAAAAAAAAGCGAAGGAGAAAATTCTTCGACCGGAAATTCATTTGGAAAGATTAAAAAATAAGTTGGTTGATTTATCTAAAGAGGTAAATTGTGAGTTCGGAGATTTTTTGGATGAAAACGGGCAGATTAATTTAGTTGGGACTGATTCGTCACAGGATGCGTTTCTCGTTTCGGAGCAGGAAAAAGGTTTTGCGAATGACGCCGGAAAAAAATTGACGGATTGGCGCCGCGATAAAGAAATTAATCCGGCATCTTTAACGGAGATGGCTTTGACTGTTGTTCTTCATAAATTTCTTAAAGACGATTATATTATCGCTCGTGCCTCCGCTTACGATGACTATAATAACGGTATTGATCAGGTGATAATTGATAAAAAGAGCGGAGCGGTAATCTGCGGTGTTGATGAAGTCATTACATATTATAAAGATGGGAGCGCTCCGAAGAAAGAGGAAAAATTGAGCCGTAAAATGGCTGGTGGTGGCGCTCGTCTTAAATATGGAGCAACAGTAATTGATGGTCGATTGGCTCGTCGTTCCTTAAATAATATTCCTGCTTTCTATTTGGCTTTGACGAATGAGGACTTGCTTAAATTATTGTCGGGGATAGAAGAAGATGATTCAGGAATAAACGTTTCCGAAATTGATGTTTTAACTCGTCTCATATCTTCTTTAGAAGACCAATTAAACTTAATATCCGGTAATTATTCGCAAAATCAGAATTTAGGAAATAATTTGGTAAAATTTAAGGATTCTTTAAATAATATTAAAAGTAAGTTTTCTCTTAGTATTGCTTCTTAAAATTATGAATAAAATTTTTTTATACAACACTTTAAGTCGTCAAAAAGAAGAATTCATCCCGATTAAAGAGGGGGAGGTTGGTCTTTATACTTGCGGTCCGACGGTTTATAACTATGCTCATATTGGCAATTTGCGGACCTATCTTTTTGAAGATTTTTTGAAACGGGTTTTGGTTTATAGTGGTTATCAGGTTAAGCATGTTACGAATATCACTGACGTCGGCCATTTGACCGGTGATATGGATATGGGTGAAGATAAAATGGAAAAGGCGGTGGCACGTGATGGCAAAAGTGCTTGGGAAATCGCTGAATTTTATGCTATCGCTTTTAAAAAAGATTTGGCCGTTTTGAATATTATTGAACCAGCCGTTTGGTGCAAGGCGACTGATAATATTCCGGAGCAGATTGCGATGATAAAAAAATTGGAAGAAAAATCTTATACTTATAAAACTTTTGATGGAATATATTTTGATACTTCTAAAATTAGTGATTATAATAAATTAAGCCACTTGCCTTTAGAGGAGCTGAAAGAGGGAGCTCGTGTAGAGAAGAATCCGGAAAAAAAGAATTTGACTGATTTTGCTTTATGGAAATTTTCTCCCGCAGGGGCGAAAAGACAGATGGAGTGGGAATCTCCCTGGGGTGTTGGTTTTCCTGGTTGGCATATTGAATGTTCGGCAATGAGCATGAAGTTTTTAGGGGAACAATTGGATATCCATTGCGGCGGGATTGATCATATTAATATCCATCATACGAATGAAATCGCCCAATCAGAAGCGGCGACGGGAAAGAAATTTTTTAATTATTGGTTACATGGCGCTTTTTTAAATATCAAAGGCGGGAAGAAGATGGCCAAAAGTACGGAAAATTTTTTAACCCTGGAGAACGCTTTGATTAAAAAAGGAATCAATCCCTTAGCTTATCGTTTTGCCGCGCTTCAAGTTCATTATCGCAAACCGATGGAATATAGCGAGGAGGGAATCAGGCAGGCCGAAGAAGGATTATTAAGCTTAAAAAAACAGATAATAAAGTTGAATGATTCCGGGTCGAAAGGTTCGGTCGATAGCAGATATAAAAATAAATTTTTAGCGGCAATCAATGATGACTTAAATATGTCTCAAGCTTTGGCCGTTTCTTTTGAAGTTTTAAAATCAGGTTTAAATCCGGCGGATAAGCTGGCGACAATTTTGAACTTTGATCAAGTTTTGGGATTAGGACTGGATATTTTGGAAGAATCTTCTAATGTCGGTTTATTGATTGAAGAATTACCTCAAGATGTAAAAAATTTAATTGAAAGAAGGTCTGCCGCTCGAGCTGATAAAGATTGGGCAGAAGCTGACAGGTTAAGAACGGAAATAAGTAAATTAGGTTATACCATTGAGGATGCTTCCGACGGGCAGAAGATCGATATTAAAAAATAGTTATGCCAATTAATTTCTGGCAAAAATTAAAAAAAACAGGACGGCCGATTTTAGCCCTGGCTCCGATGGCTGGTTTTACCGATTCCTCTTTCCGTCAGATATGTAAAAAATACGGGGCAGATATTTTGTACAGTGAAATGGCCTCCAGTACGGCTTTATACTATAATTCTCAATCGGTCAAAAATACAACTCTGGATCTTTTGCGGTTTGAAAAACCGAAAGAAAAATATTATGTGGTTCAGCTTTTTGGTTCCGATCCGGATCATTTTGCTGTTGCCGCCCGAATTATTACCAAAGAAATAAAACCGGATGGCATAGATATAAATTTCGGTTGTCCGGTGCCAAAGGTTTGTCGTCAAGGAGCCGGCGCCGCCTTAATGAAAAATCTAAAAAATTCACGGTCAGTGATTGAAGCGGTTCTGGCTAATACTAATTTACCGGTATCGATAAAAATTAGAGCTAAGGCGGGCGAAACGGATGCTTTGGAGTTTTTGAAAAATATTTCCGATTTGCCGATTGCCGCTTTAATGATTCATGGCAGAACTTTAGCCCAGGGGTTTGCCGGAGTTCCGGATTTTAAAATAATCAAGAAAGCCAGAAAATATTTTAAAGGAGTGATTTTGGCGAATGGTGGGATTAATAACTTGGCAGATGCTCGGCAGGCCTTGGAGAAGAGTGCTGCCGACGGGCTCGGTTTGGCACGGGGCATTTTAGGCCGCCCCTGGCTATTTAAAGAGATAAAAGAAAATCAGAAGGTGGAACTTAAACCGAAACAAATTTTTAGGATCGCCATCAATCACGCCGCCAAGGTTCAAGAGCTCAAAGGAAACCCCGGTATTATTGAATTGCGCAAGCATTTGGTTTGGTATGTGCAGGGTTTATCAGGCGCGGCCAAGCTGCGAGAAAAGTTAGTAAAGGTTAATAGCTTAAAAGATATTAAAAAGATTTTTAACTAGTATGATTCTCTATATTAATACCGCTAGCCATGATGAAATAATTATCGCTTTATTTAAGACGAGGGTTGATTTTAATGATTCGCCCCAGATCATTACTCGAAAAAAAATCCGGGCACCGCGGCGACAGGCCGAAAAGTTGGTTCCGGCGATAGATTCTTTATTGCAATCAGCCAAGAAAAAATTATCCGGATTGAAGAAAATCGTTGTTGCCAATTCCGGCGGCAGCTTTACTTCTTTGCGAATCGGCGTAATTACTGCCAATGCTTTGGCCTTCGCCTTAAAAATTCCCGTTGAGGCGGAATTTTCGAATGACAAGAAGGGGAAGAATTTCTCCGGTTATTCGCTTGTTGAACCGGTTTATGATCGAGAGCCGAATATTGGAACAGTAAAAAAATGAAATTAGGTTGAATAATGTTATTTTTCCGCCTGTGTATTAATTGTTGAAAACTTTTTTAGATTTTGATAAATAATTTTAATTTAAAAATAACCACTGTTGATAAGTGGCTTTTTTTATATATTTTTGGCTTATTTTAAGTAAAACAATAGTGTTGACCATAGTGGCTTAGTGGTGTATAATTATATTTGTAAGGTGAATTTTGGGGAAGAGAGGTGAATTTGCTTGTCTTCATCCCTCTTCCTCACTCATATATTATGTTCATCGGCGAATATCACCACAACCTAGACGAGAAAGGACGCTTGGCTATCCCGGCTAAGTTTAGAACCATTCTAAAAAAAGGAACAGTTGTCACCAAGGGTTTGGATAATTGTTTGTTTTTGTATTCAAAAGAACAGTTTGATAAAATTGCCCAGAAGTTTGCTTCTTTGCCGATTAGCCAAGCCAAGGCGCGTGCTTTTATGCGCCACATGTTAGCCGGGGCGATGGATATGGAATTTGATAATCAGGGAAGAGTGACTTTGCCTGAATATCTTCGTCAGTTTTCCGGCGTAAAAAAGAATGTAGTGATTGCCGGTTTGTATAATCATTTGGAAATTTGGGATGAAGCGGCCTGGAATAAATATAAAGATGAAGCAGAAAAAAATAGTAATGCTATCGCGGAAGAATTAGGAAACCTGGGAATATAATATGAATTATTCTCACGTTCCGGTCATGTTGACTGAAGTTCTGGAATACCTGAATCCTCGGAGTGGCGGATATTTCGTGGATTGTACTTTAGGCGGCGCCGGTTATACCTTGGCATTAGCGGAAAAAGGCGGAAAAGAAGGAAGAGTTTTGGGGATTGATTTGGATGAATTGGCTATTAAGAATGCCGAGAGGGAAATTACATTAAGAAAATTAAGAAATATAGTTTTAGTTCAGAATAATTTTAAAAATCTAAAAGAGCTTGTTGAAAATAATTTTTCGGCAGGGACCAAATTTGACGGCATCGTTTTTGACTTGGGATTATCTTCGGCCCAACTGGATGATGAAGCGCGCGGTTTTTCTTTCAAGGGTGATCGGCCGCTTGATATGTCCTTCGGGCCTAATCAAGAAAATTCTACGACTGAAATAGTCAATAATTATCCCTTGTTGGAGCTTACGAGAATTTTTCGAGAATATGGTGAAGACCGGCGGGCTTATCAGATTGCTAAAGCGATAGTTGCCGCCCGGCGGAAGAAGAGAATAGTAACGACAGGAGATTTGACCGCCGTTATCGAAAGTGCCGTTCCTTTCCGTTTTCATTCCAAGATTCATCCCGCGACCCGTATTTTTCAGGCCTTAAGAATGGAAACGAATAAAGAATTAAAAGCATTGGAAGAAGTGTTGCCCGTAGCGGTCGATTTATTGAAAAGCGGTGGACGGATAGTAGTAGTTTCTTTCCACAGTGGCGAAGACAGAATCGTTAAGAGATTTTTTAAGGAGAAATCACTTAGCGGAGAATTGTTGGTGTTGACAAAGAAACCTCTAATTCCCGGTTCGGAAGAAATGGCCGATAATCCTCGTGCCAGAAGCGCCAAATTACGCGCGGCGGTAAAAAGTGAATAATTTTTAAATTAATATAGTTCCAGTTATCATTTAATTTCTTATGACTAAAATCGTTAATTGTTATTCCGGGAAGAAATCTTCATCCGGAAAAAGAAATTGTTTTCATTTAAGATATTTTAATCTGGGATTATTTGTTTTGATTGCCGTTTTCGGATCATTTTATTTATTTAATATTAATGCCCTGACAGTTCAGGGTTTTGTTTTGCACGATTTAAAGTCTCAAGTCAGAACATTGGCCAGCGAAAAGGCAGAGAAGGAGGAAAAGATTAATGCTTTTCAATCCTATTATTCCTTAAACTCCCGGACTCAGAAATTAAATATGGTTGCGGTGGGCAATGTTGAATATATTGTTGCCACCCACTCATCGGTCGCTAAAAAATAGCTTTTATTAATTATGTGGCGCGATTCTAAAAATAATCAACGGCCGGAAAAGTTGAAGATTAATGGTAGTCGCTGGCGCTTAGTCGTAGCGATTATTTTTTTATTATCTGGAGCCCTGGTTTATAAATTATTTGAAGTTCAGATTCGTCAATGTGATCTTTATACGGCTCGAGCTGCCAGCCAGCAGCAAGTTTCCAGTCAGTTGGAGCCAGAGCGCGGCCAAATTTATTTTACGGAAACTATTAATGGTCAAGAAAAACTTTATCCCGTTGCGACAAATAAAGATTTTGCCATTCTCTATGCTGTTCCTAAAGATGTCGAGAATCCGGTTGAATTGGCGGAAAAGTTTTATGATTATTTTGACCGTCCATTGTTGGAAGAAGAATTAAAAACTCAGGGCAGTTCTACGCCGATTATCGCGACGACAACCAAGGAAGAGATAATGGCGAAATATTTAAAAAGATTAGATAAACCGGGCGACGTTTATGAGCCCTTGGAAAATAAAAAACTCGATACGGTTTCTTTATTGAATTTTTTTGCATTTTTGGCCAGTTCAACTTCAACTTCGGTTTCAGCCGATGATTTGGTTTTAAATGACGGTCGTGTTTTTTATAAAGAGACGGCCGGCTCTTCGTTGGTAAAATTTGAAATTCCGGGGATTGATTTCAATTTGGAAAAAATGCGTTATTATCCCGAGGGGAGCATTGGCTCTCATCTTCTTGGTTTTGTGAGTTATAGCGACGGCACAGGCAATGGTAAATATGGCTTGGAGGAGTTTTTTAATGAAGAATTATTTGGTAAATATGGCTCTCTAAAAACTGATAGAGCGGGAAAAAGTAATGTGATGATAGTCAACGATCGTGAATATGTTAAGCCGGATGACGGTGCTGATTTAGTTTTAACTGTTGATAGAAATATTGAATTTGTCGCTTGTGAAAAGTTAAAAGAGGCAGTAAAAAAACATGATGCGGACGGCGGGTCGGTGATAGTTATTGATCCAAAAACCGGAGCGATACTCGCAATGTGCTCTTTGCCTGATTTTAATCCTAATTTTTACGGCGATGTGGATGATATGTCTTATTATAATAATCCGGCAGTATTTTATCAGTATGAACCCGGTTCGGTTTTTAAAGTAGTTACTATGTCCATTTCGATTGATCAAGGTAAAGTATCCCCTTCAACGACATTTAAAGACGAGGGGCAAATTATGATTAAGGGTTGGCCAAAGCCGATTAAAAATTCTGATTTTAGCACGCATGGTCCGCACGGTATTGTTGATATGAATTCTGTTTTGGAAAATTCTCTTAATACCGGTGCAATTTTCGCGATGGAGCAGGTTGGTCCGAAAGTATTTGCCGAATATGTTCGTGATTACGGTTTTGGAGAAAGAACCGGAATAGAGCTTGGTTCGGAAAGTCCCGGTAATATTGGTAACCTTTTGACCAATAAGGTGAAAGAAATCGATGCTGCTACCGCCTCTTTCGGTCAAGGGATTGCCGTTACTCCTTTGCAGATGATTA
>Ga0265294_10003086_pt1 | contig 21550 bp, 23 predicted proteins | sample MunlanPumphouse3_FD_192504 | JGI IMG/M metagenome (GOLD analysis project Ga0265294, IMG submission 192504) | Groundwater microbial communities from a municipal landfill in Southern Ontario, Canada - Pumphouse #3 | ecosystem: Environmental > Aquatic > Deep subsurface > Groundwater | place... | reverse complement strand
AAAGATAAAAAATGGGAAGTTATATTAAAGATATAAGAATATGATACAGCCAGAATCAAGATTAAAAGTAGCAGATAATTCAGGAGCAAAAACTGTTTTATGTATAAGACCCATTGGAGGAACAGGGAAAAGGTATGCAGAATTAGGGGATATCATTGTTTGCACTGTTAAATCTGCAGAACCAAGAAAAGCTGTTAAAAAACATCAAGTTATTAGAGCCGTTGTTGTCAGACAAAAACAACCTAAAAAAAGAAAAGATGGCTCTTACATTAGATTTGATGATAACGCAGTTGTTATTTTAGATGGAAATACAAAAGAACCAAAAGGTACTCGAATTTTAGGACCAGTTGCAAGAGAGGTCAGAGAAAAAGGTTTTGAAAAAATATCAACCATGACAAAAGAATTAGTATGAAAATTAAAAAAGGCGATCAAGTTATTATTATTACAGGGAATTATAAAGGCAAGAAAGGACAAGTTTTAAAAGCATTTCCAAAACAAGGCAGAGTTGTTGTAGAAAAAGTTGCTTTAATTAAAAAGCATATTAAACCAAAAGCCCAAGGACAAAAAGGACAGGTTATTGAAAAAGAAAGTCCCATCAATGTTTCAAATGTTGCCTTGATTTGCCCAAAATGTTCAAAAAAAACAAGAGTTTCCTTTAATGATAAAAAAAAGAGAATTTGTAAAAATTGTAATAAAGAAATATGATTAAAGAAAAATACGAAAAAAAAGCTAAAAAGCAATTATTGACCAAATTTTCTTATGGAAACATTATGGCCGTTCCAAAAATAGAAAAGGTTATTGTCAATACTAGTTTTGGAAAAGTTATCATTCCAAAAACAACTGATGAAAAAAGAAAGTTTCAAGAATATATTTCTAAACAATTAGAAGAGCTTTTAGGACAAAAACCAGTTTTAACAAAAGCAAGAAAATCAATAGCATCTTTCAAAACAAGAGAAGGTAATATCATCGGAGCAAAAGCAACTTTAAGAGGGCAGAAAATGTACGACTTTTTAGACAGATTAATTAATGTTGTCCTTCCAAGAACAAGAGATTTTAGAGGAATTAAATTAAGTGGAATCAGTGATGGGAGTTTAAATATAGGAATAAAAGAACATATTGCTTTTCCTGAAATTTCACCTGAAAAAGCACATTATCTTTTTGGATTGCAAATAATTATCAAAACATCAGCAAAAACAGAGGAATCTGCAAAGGAGCTTTTTGAATTACTTGACTTTCCGCTAAGAAAAAGTTAAATATAAGTTATGGCAAAGAAATCATCAATCGCAAAATCAGAAAAAATCCCTAAATTTTCTACAAGAGTAACAAGAAGGTGTTTTCGATGTGGAAAGCATCGTGCCTATATGAGAAAGTTTGGATTATGTAGAATCTGTTTTAGAGAAATGGCAAATAAAGGAGAGATTCCAGGCGTTAAAAAGAGTAGTTGGTAAATTTTAAATATTATGGACAGTATCGCAGACATGTTAACAACAATAAATAATGCACAAGTTGTTTCAAAAAAACAAATCAGTGTGCCTTATTCTGAATTCAAATTTAGAATAGCAGAACTTCTTAAAAAAGAGGGGTATCTTTTAGGTGTGGAAAAAAAGGGAAGAGCGCCTAAAAAAAGGCTTCTTATTAACTTGAAATACAATGAAGACGCTACCCCTGTGATTACAAAAATTAAAAAAGTTTCCAAACAAGGTCAAAGAATTTATAGTTCATCTTCTAATTTAAAACCAGTTAAATCCGGTCATGGCATTTCTATTATTTCAACATCAAAAGGAATTATGACAAATAAAGATGCAAGGAGAAACAAGGTTGGAGGTGAGGTAATTTGTGAAATCTGGTAATATGTCAAGAATAGGAAAAAAACCAATTAAAATAGAAGATGGAGTAGAAGTTAAGATTGAGAATCAAACAATTTTAGTTAAAGGAAAATTAGGCGAACTTAAAAAACCTTTAATCGATTCAATTGATGTTAAAATAAAAGACAATGAAATTGTTTTAACTCCAAAAAATAAAGAAAAAGAAACCATTGCTTTTTGGGGACTTCAAAGATCCTTAATCCAAAATATGATCACAGGAGTTGAACAAGGTTTTTCAAAAAAACTAGAAATAGTAGGAGTTGGATATAGAGCAAGTATGCAAGGAAATGACTTAGTCTTAGATATTGGATTTAGCCATCCCGTTAAAATAGAAGCTAAGGAAGGAATTAAATTTGAAGCAGAAAAGTCAAATATTACTATTTCTGGCATTGATAAAGAATTAGTTGGACAAGTTTCAGCATCTATTAGAAAAATCAGAAAGCCTGAACCATACAAAGGAAAGGGAATTAGATATGAAGGTGAATTTGTTAGAAGAAAGCTTGGCAAAAAAGCTGCTGGCGCTTAAATATTAAAATTATGGATTTAGTAAAAAGAACAAAAAGACATCGAAAAATAAAAAGCAAAGTCTTTGGAACAAAGGAAAGGCCAAGACTACTTGTTTTAAGATCAAACAAGCATATTTATGCTCTTTTAATTGATGATACAAAAGGAAATACTCTTTTCAGGTCTTCTGACAAAGATTTAAAAGGAACAAAAACAGAAAAAGCAAAAAAAGTAGGAGCATTAACAGCAAAAGAAGCCAAAGCAAAAAAAATAACATCCATTGTTTTTGACAGAGGTGGTTACAAATACCACGGAAGAGTAAAAGCACTTGCAGAAGCTTTAAGAGAAGGAGGATTAAAGTTCTAATATATTATGAATAAAGACAGAAGAAAACAATTTAATAAACCACAAGATGAATTTGAAACAAAGCTTTTAGATTTAAGAAGAGTTACTAGAGTAACCGCAGGAGGAAAACAACTTCGTTTCAGGGCCATTATGGTTATTGGTGATAAAAAAGGCAAAGTTGGACTTGGGGTTTCTAAAGGTTTAGATGTTACGCAAGCCATTGAAAAGGCAACCCGTTTAGCAAAAAAGAATTTAATGGATGTAAAAATAAATGAAGATGGAACCATTGATAGAGAAGTCTTAGCTAAATTTGGTGCTTCTACCATTCTTTTAAAACCGCAAAAAAAAGGAAAAGGTTTAGTTGCAGGAGGAACAGTAAGAACCCTTTGTCAATTAGCAGGCATTCAAAACATTTCTTCAAAAATATTAAGCAGATCATCTAGTAAATTAAACAATGCAAAAGCTACTATGAAAGCTTTTGGGATTTTATCTAAATAAAGGTTATGCAAATACACGAATTAAAACCAAAAACAAGCTTGAAAAAAATAAAAAGAGTTGGAAGAGGTGGAAAAAAAGGAACTTATTCAGGAAGAGGACAAAAAGGACAAAAGTCTAGATCAGGTGCAAGACTTCAACCAATGATCAGAGAATGGTTAAAAAAATATCACAAATTAAGAGGATACCGTTTTGGAGTTCAAGGAAAAGAAGTTGTCAGTCTTAATTTAAGCGATTTAGAAAAAAACTTTAAAGAAGGAGAAACAGTCTCTTTAAAAACCTTATCTGAAAAAAAACTCATTACAAAAAACCAAAAGAAAGTTAAAATCTTAGGAAAAGGAAAATTAACAAAATCCTTAATCGTTGAAGATTGTAGACTTTCTAAAAAAGCGAAAGAGCTAATTGAAAAACATGCTAAATAAATTTAAACAAATTATAAAAACAAAAGACTTAAGAAATAAGATTCTTTTTGTTTTAGGAATATTAGTTGTTTTTAGATTAATGGCAAATATTCCCATTCCAGGCATTGACATCACCCAAATAAAAGCCTTTTTTTTAAGCGAACAATATAGACAATTCTTTGGAATGTTAAATTTATTCACAGGAGGAGCCTTAGACAAAGTTTCCATTGTTATGCTTGGTTTAGGTCCTTACATTACCGCAACCATTATCTTGCAATTACTAACCATGATTTTCCCTCAACTAGAAAAGCTCTACAAGGAAGAAGGAGAGCAAGGAAGACAAAAGTTTAACCAATTTGCAAGACTTGCCACTCCTATCTTTGCATCTATTCAAGGTTTTGCCATGCTTTTACTTTTAAAATCACAAGGGCTCATCCAAGACATAGGAAATCTTGAATTAATCACATCCGTCTTAGCGATTGCAGGAGGTTCTGTTATCTTAATGTGGCTTGGAGAACTTATCTCAGAAAAAGGAATTGGAAATGGAGTTTCAATTTTAATCTTTGCAGGTATCGTCGCAGATGTTCCAAACAACATTGGACAAATCATTAGCGGATACGAACCATCTCAACTAATCTCATACATCTCCTTTGTTATTGCATCAATCTTGATTATAGGAGCCGTGGTTATGGTAAACGAGGGAAGAAGAAACATTCCTATCTCATACGCAAAAAGAGTTCGGGGAAGTAAAATGTATGGAGGAGTTTCTACATATCTTCCTATGTCTTTAAACCCCTCTGGTGTTATTCCTATCATTTTCGCTATGTCCATTTTAATGCTTCCAAATATGCTTGGTGCATTTCTAAATATTGAATTCCTAACCAAGCTTTTCTCCAATATGTGGGTTTATGGAATCACCTACTTTATACTCGTCTTTTTATTCACATTTGTTTACACTGCTGTAACCTTTGATCCTAAAAATATTGCAACCAATCTTCAAAAAATGGGAGGATTTATTCCAGGTGTAAGACCAGGAAAACCAACAGAAGAATTTATTGAATCTGTTTTAAACAAACTCTTAATTATTGGTGCATCCTTTTTAGGAGCAGTTGCCATCACTCCTTTAATTATTCAAGGTATTACAGGCGTTAAACAATTCACTTTTATGATTGGAGGAACCGCCCTTTTAATTATTGTGAGTGTTGTCTTAGATACCATTAAACAAATTAATTCTGAACTCGAAATGTACGAGTACGATGATTAAATAATTATGAACACTTCTAAAAAACCACCCGTTATTTGTGTTTTAGGAAAAGCAGGCTCAGGAAAAGGAACACAAGTTAACCTTTTAAAAGAAAGACTTCATTTAAACTATATCGGAAGCGGGGAACTTCTAAGAAAAAGAAAACAAGCAAATGACTTCACAGGAAAAAAAATAGCAGATGTTATTGATAAAGGAGGATTAGTCTTAACCCCTGTAATTTTTGCTTTATGGATGTCTGAATTAGAAAAGCTTAAAAACCTTGAAAACCTTAACGGAATTTTAATTGACGGCTCCCCAAGAAAAATCCTCGAAGCTCATTTAATCAACCAAGCTATTGAATGGTATGAATGGCAAGAAAACTTTAAGGTTATTCTAATCAATGTACCTGATGAAGAGGTTTTCAAAAGACTCACTAAAAGAGCTGAAATTGAAGGAAGAGAAGACGATACAAGAGCAGGAGTTGAAAAAAGACTTGCTTGGTATAAAGAAGAGGTTTTAGAGGTTGTAGAATTCTACAAGAAAAAGGGACTTTTAATTGAAGTCAATGGAAACCAAGAAATAGAAGCTGTTTATAACGAGATCATAGAGAAGTTAAACTTATGATTCCTATTAAAACAAAACAAGAAATTGATGTGATGGCCCAAGGTGGCCATCTTTTAAAAAAAGCATTAGATCAAATCAGTTTAGACTTAAAAGAAGGCATTCAAACAATAGAACTAGAAAACAAAGCCAATTCCATTATTAAAACCCTTAAAGCAAAACCTAGCTTTAAAGGAATTGACTCCTTTCCTTTTTCAGCTTGTATTTCCATTAACGAAGAGATTGTCCACGGCCTGCCAAGCGAAAGAAAACTTAAAAAAGGAGACATTGTCACGATTGACTTTGGAATCTTCTTCAAATTAGAAAAGTTTCTAGGAACTGATTTTAACAAAAAAAACTACCCCAACCTTTTAAATGGTTTTCACACTGACATGGCAAGAACTTATCCTATTGGAGAAATTGATCATGAAACAAAAAGACTTTTAAGCGTCACTCGTAAAATGCTTAAATTAGGTATTAAAAAAGTAAAGCCAGGCATAACAACAGGGGACCTCGGAGAAACAATGCAAAGATATGCAGAAAGACAAGGCTTTTTTGTTATAAAAAACTTATGTGGTCATGGCATTGGAAAAGAACTTCACGAAAATCCAGAGATACCAAATTACGGAAGAAGGCATCAAGGAGTGAAGCTTGTTCCTGGTATGGTTTTCTGCATAGAGCCCATGCTTTCAATGGGAACTTCCAATATTAAACTATCAAAAGACAAATTCGCTTACAAAACAGAAGACAACTCCACATCAGCACACTTTGAAGATATGGTTGCCGTTACTGAAAATGGTTCAAGGGTTTTGACAATCTAAAAACAAAGTTTGCTTTTTTTTTGAACATTGGGTATAATAAAGAAAATTAAAAAGATAATAAAAAATAAAACAAAACAACATGAAATCTACAACAAACCCCTATAATACCACACACACACACAGTCATTTACACTTATTGAACTTCTAGTCGTTATTGTTATCATTGGTATCCTTTCAGGACTAGTAGTCATTGCAACGTCTTCTTTCATAGAGAAAGCTAACTTCGCGAAAGCGCAGGCGTTTTCGTCTACGATTCACAAGGAGATGTTGTCTAGTTTGGTGTCTGAGTGGACGTTTGACAATCCAGCAAATATTGGAGAGGATACTTGGGGAAGTAATCATTGTTCTTTGGTTGTTCCAGCAGGGCTTTCTAATCCTGAAATTAGGACAGATGATTGTATTTCAAATACTTGTTTATATTTTGAGAATGATATTGGTTTGAACGAAGCGGGAAGCTACTTGAATTGTGGCTCTTTATCTACCCCTATAAAAATTTGGACGATAGAACTTTGGATAAAAACTTCTCAAACTGGAAAAATGCCTTTTACTATAGGTAATGTTTCAATTTATGGCAATAGTGGAATTGCATGGGGTGGAAATACTTGGTATCCTGGCATAGGTGATGTTTGTAATAATAAATGGCATCATTTAGTTTTTACATACTCAGAAACCAACCATATAAACGGAAACAATGTTTTTGCATATGTTGATGGAAAATTAGTTGCAGAGGGTAATAAAAACTGGCCCCCTGTTAAATCTCCTATATTCATTGGGTGTGGCTATGGCTGGGGTAAGCCTAACGGTAGCACGTATCCCTACAAAGGATTAATAGACGAGATTCGCATTTACGATAACCATATGTCAATCTCCCAAATCAAACAAAACTACATCGCTGGCCTAGACTCAATGCTAAGGAAGGGAACCCTTTCCAAACACGAATACAACGAAAGACTAGAAGCTCTAGCCAATGTAGACTTTTAAAATTAGCGTGATATAATAAGTCTATATGAAACATTCAATCCTAGTTTTTCTAGTTTCAATGATTCCTGTAGCTGAATTAAGATTGTCTATTCCTTTGGGAATAGTAACTTACGAACTTCCAGTATGGCAGGTTTTTTTTATCTCAATTCTAGGAAACACTTTAATCGCTTTCATTCTTCTTCATTTCCTTGAAAGGTTTTCCCTTGTAAGAAAACTTCTTCACTTCTTTTGTGAATTAAGCAAAAAAAGACATTCAAAAAAGTTTGAGATCTACAGAAACTTAGCCCTTGTCATCCTTGTTGCCATCCCTCTTCCTTTTACAGGAGCATGGACAGCATCCCTTTGTGCTTTTATCTTTAACATTCCTAAATACTTAGCTATTAGTTTAATCTTTGCAGGTCTTTTAATTTCAGGATCAATCGTTACATTAATCACCTTAGGAATTATTAACATATGAAAAAAATAATTATAGGAAATTTTAAAATGAACCCTTCTTCTTTAAAAGAAGCAAACCATCTTTTAAAGGCTTATGATATTAAAACAAATTACAAAGTTGTTTTGTGTCCGCCTTTTACTTACCTTAAAAAAGGAAAAAACTATTTTCTAGGAGCGCAAAATTGCTTTTACAAAGAAGCTGGAGCATATACAGGAGAAGTTTCTCCTAAAATGCTTAAAGACTTAGGTTGTACTCATGTTATTCTTGGCCACTCTGAAAGAAAAGAAAAAAGAGAAATTGTAAAGCAAAAAGTGGAAGCTTGTCTTAAAAATGATTTAATCCCCATTCTCTGTATTAGCAAAAATGAACAATTAAAAGGAATTAACAACAAAAATATTATCATTGCCTATGAGCCACTCTCTGCCATTGGAACAGGAAAACCTTACTCATTAAAACAAATTCAAAAAAGCTATCAATCCATCAAAGAAGTCCTTAAACAAAACAAAGTTTTGTACGGCGGATCTGTAGATAGCAAAAACGCAAAAGATATTTTAAACATTACCGATGGAATCTTGGTCGGAGGTGCCTCTATAAATAAAAGTGAATTTTTAAAAATAATAAAATGAAGTTATTAAGTTTTGATAAAACAAAAAAGCTTTTAAAAAAATACAAAATACCCGTCAAAGACACGGAACTCTTTATAAAAAAAGAAGATGCCGTTAAGTATGCAAAAAAACTTGGCTTTCCTGTAGTTTTAAAAGTACACTCAGATAAAGTAATCCATAAAACAGAAGAAAACGCTGTTATCATTAATCTGCAAAACGAAAAACAAGTAGAAGAAAAGTTTACGCTTTTAGACAAAAAGTTCAAAGATAAAGAAGGCATTCTTTTACAAAAACAATTCAAAGGAAGAGAAATTGTCATTGGCTTAAATCACGACAAAACATTTGGCCCTGTGATTATGTTTGGATTAGGAGGCATCTTCATTGAAGTTTTAAATGATGTTAGTTTTAGATTATGCCCCCTAACAGAAAATGATGCCAAGGAAATGCTTTTAGAATTAAAAGGTTATGAAACTTTATTGAACTTTAGAGGAAATAAAAAGGTTGATACTAAAAAGATTATTAAACTTTTGTTAAATCTTTCTTCTCTTATGCTTAAAGAAGAAAACATTGTTTCTATTGACTTTAACCCTATCTTTATCAATGAAAAGGAAATTAACATTGCAGACTTTAGAATAATTATAAAAGAAAATGCTTAAATATATTTTTAACCCAAAAACAGTTGCTTTAATCGGAGCTTCTAATAAACCAAAAACAGTTGGAAATGGTATTGCTTTAAATCTATTAAAAGGAAAACAAAAAATCTTTTTTGTAAATCCTAATCGAAGAAAAATATTAAAACAAGAATCCTATCCCTCTATACTAGATATTAAAGAAACCATTGATTTAGCAGTGATTGCTGTTCCCGCTAAAATAGTGCCTTCTATTTTAAAAGAATGCCAAGAAAAAAAAGTAAAAGGAGTGATCATTATCTCTTCAGGTTTTTCAGAAGTTGGAAACATTAAGGAAGAGGAAAAATTAAAAATAGATCTGCCCTTAGTTGGACCAAATTGTCTTGGTATTATTAACACTAAAAACAATTTAAATGCCTCCTTTTCTCCCTTTATGCCTAAAAAAGGAAACATTGGTGTTTTATCTCAATCAGGTGCCATCCTAGACACCATCATTGATATTGCCAAAGATGAAAGCTATGGTTTTTCTAAAATAGTTTCCTTTGGAAATGAGGCTGGTTTAGATTTATCAGACTATATTCATTATTTAGAAAAGGACAAAGAAACTGATGTTATCGCCATCTATATTGAAGGAATTAAAAATGGAAGAAAGTTTTTTAATGCTATTTCAAAAAGTTCAAAACCTATTATTATACTAAAGTCAGGAAAAAGTAATTTAGGAAGAGAAGCTGCCTTAACTCACACAGGGTCACTTGCAGGAGATAGTAAGATTTATAGTTCTGTTTTTAAGCAAGGAAAAGCCATTGAAGTTGATTCCATTGAAGAGCTTTTAGACGTTTCAAAAACTTTATCATGGCATAAAAGACAAAAAGGCTCTGTTCACATTGTCACCAATGGTGGAGGATTTGGAGTGCTTGCCGTAGATGCTTTTGAAAAAGAAAAAATTAAAGTATTCAGCCCGATTGATTTACTAGGAGATGCCTTAGCTTCAAAATACGAAACAGCTATTGAAGAACTTCTAAAGAAAAAAGATGTTGCTTGTGTTTATGTTATTCAAGGCCTTCAAATAATGACAGAACCTGAAAAAACTGCTAAAATAATTGTAAAGTTAAAAAAGAAATACAATAAACCCATCATTGTCTCTTTTTTAGGAGGAGCTTCATTTGACAAAGCCATTCGTATTATTGAAAAAAATAAAATACCCAATTTTAATGAAATTAAAAGAGCCGTTAAAGTTATCAAACATTTAGTTTATGAAAAATAAAAAAGCATGTTTATCAGTTTTTTGGATCAATGTCATCTTTATTATCGTCATTCTTGGCATTGCTCTTTATGCTTTATACATTAATAATCCGTTTAAATAAAAATATAAAATGAAAAAAGAAACAATTTTATGGTTTTCAGAAATAAGAAAAAATGATGTCCCTAAAGTAGGGGGTAAAAACGCTTCTTTAGGTGAAATGTATTCACTTTTAAGAGAAAAAGGAATCAATATTCCTAATGGTTTTGCAACCACAGCAGAAGCCTATCAATATTTTATCAAGTATAATAAAATTGACGAAAAACTAGAAAAGCTTTTTAAAAACTTAAACTTAAACAAGCTTGAAAACGTTCAAAAAGCAGGAAGACTTGCAAGAGAATGGACTTTAAAAGGAAAGTTTCCTAAAGACCTAGAACAAGATATTCTCAACGCTTACAAAAAACTAGAAAAAGAATATGGAAAAGGAACAGATGTTGCTGTTAGATCATCTGCAACTGCAGAAGACCTTCCCGATGCCTCTTTTGCAGGACAACACGAATCCTATTTAAATGTTTCAGGAGACAAGCAAGTTTTAAAAGCTGTTAAAAATTGTTTTGCTTCTCTTTTTACAGACAGGGCAATTTCATATAGAAGAGAAAAAGGCTTTGGACAATTAGAAGTTTACCTATCTTCTTGTGTTCAAAAAATGGTCAGGTCTGATTTAGCCTCTTCAGGAATTATGTTTACCATTGATACTGAAACAGGCTTTGACAAAGTTCTAGTTATTAATTCAGTTTGGGGAATAGGAGAGATGATTGTAAAAGGAAGAGTTACCCCAGACAGATTCTATATCTTCAAAGAAGGTTTAGCAGATGGCTATAAATCCATTATTTCTAAAACATTAGGAAGAAAAAACAAGAAATACATTTATTCAAAAAGAAACGGATTAAAAGAAGCTGCTGTCTTAAAAAAAGACCAAAACATTTTATCTTTAACAGATGATGAAGTTTTAACATTATCAAAATGGGGGTGTGTCATTGAAAAGCATTATAACTTACCACAAGATATAGAATGGGCTAAAGATGGAAAAACAGGACAATTATTCATTGTTCAATCAAGACCAGAAACTGTTCATTCTAATATTGAAGGGCATTTTTACACAGAATACAATATTGACTCTAAAAAAGAACCTGCATTATACGGAATTGCCGTTGGAAATAAAATAGGAATTGGAAAAGCAAGAGTCATCTTAGACCCTAAAGATATGAAAACATTTAAAAAAGGGGAAGTGCTCATTACAAAAATGACTGACCCAGACTGGAATAGCATTATGACCATTGCAGGCGCTGTTGTTACAGATGAGGGTGGAAAAACATGTCACTCAGCCATTATTTCAAGAGAGCTTGGCATTCCTTGCATTGTAGGAACAAAATCAGCCACACAAACTTTTAAAACAGGTGAGGTAATTACAGTAGATTGCACACAAGGACATAAGGGAAGAATCTTTAAAGGAAAAATACCCTATATCTCTAAAGAGTATAATCTTAAAACAATCCCTGATTTAAAAACTGACATTTGCTTAAATATTGGTGCGCCAGATATTGCTTTTAAATATTCCGCTCTTCCCGTTGATGGAGTAGGGCTTGCAAGAGAGGAATTTATTATTGCAAATAAAATCGTTGTTCATCCTTTAACGCTTTGTAATTATGATAAGGTTAGGAGTAAGCTTACAAAAGAAGAAAAAGATAAAATAAATGAGTTAACCGTTGGATACACTGATAAGAAAAAGTTTTTTGTAGATAAACTGGCAGAAGGAGTTGCACAAATAGGAACCGCTTTTTATCCTAAAAAAGTAATTGTGAGATTCTCTGACTTTAAAACAAATGAATATAGAAATTTAATCGGAGGAAGGCTTTTTGAAAAAGAAGAAGAAAATCCAATGATTGGATTTAGAGGTGCCTCAAGATACATTGACCCAGAGTTTCAAAAAGCATTTAAACTTGAGTGTGAAGCTATTAAAAAAGTAAGAGAAGAATTCGGACTTAAAAATGTATGTGTTATGGTTCCTTTTTGCAGAACCTTAAAGGAAGGAAAACAAGTAAGAGATTTAATTAAAAAGTTTGGTTTAAAAGACAAGAAAATGCCCGTTTATGTTATGTGTGAAGTTCCTTCAAATGTCATCCTTGCAAATGAATTTCTAGATATTTTTGATGGATTTAGTATCGGTTCAAATGACTTAACTCAATTAGCACTTGGATTAGATAGAGATAATGGAAACCTAAGCTATATTGGAAATGAAAAAGATGAAGCCGTTTTAAAGCTTATTGAACAAACAATTTCTATTTGTAGAAAAAGGAAAAAATACTGCGGTATTTGCGGACAAGCACCCTCAGACTATCCTGACTTTGCAGAATTTATTATGAAAAGAAAAATCTCTGCCATTTCTCTTAATCCAGACTCTGTTATTAAAACCATTATTGAATTAGACAAAGTTAAACCAAAGAAAAGATTTTTATGGTAGACATCATTACATTTGGATCAGCCACATGGGACATTTACATTACCCCCGAAGATTTAAGTCTCATCTCTTCAAAAGACTTTCTTTCAGGAAAAGCCATTGCCTTTAATTTAGGATCCAAAATCAATTTAACAAAAACAGAGTTTAGCATTGGGGGAGGGGGCGTGAACACCGCTTTTACCTTCAGAAGACAAGGCTTTAAAGTTGCCTATTTAGGATGTTTGGGTTATGACAGCTTAGGAAGTGAAATCATTTCAAGACTTAAAAAAAATAATATAAAAACAAGCTTGATTCAAAGAACTGACAAGGCCTCCACTAACTCCTCCTTAATCTTTAATGTAAAAGGGTTAGACAGAACCATTATGGTCTACAGGGGTGCCTCCGAATATTTAACAAACATTAAATTCAAAAAAGCTAAGTGGTATTATTTAGCACCCTTATCAGGAAAAATTGCAAACTTAACTCAAAACATTATTGATTATGCAAGCGAAAACAAAATTAAAATTGCTTTTAACCCAGGAAATAGTCAGTTAAGTTTACCTAGAAAAACCCTTCAAAAAATGATTGACAAAACAGATATTCTTATTCTAAACAAAGAAGAGGCCTCTATTTTAACAAAAAAAGACTACCATCAAGAAAAGGAAATCATTGAAGAACTCCAAAAAATACATAAAAAAACAACCATTATGACAAAAGGGGAGGAAGGAGTTGTTGTTCTTGATAATAACAACATTTATGATAAAAAAGCACGGCTTGTAAAAGCACTTGATAAAACAGGAGCAGGTGATGCCTTTGGTTCAGGCTTTGTTTCTGGCTTAATTAAGTTTAATCAAATTGAAAAAGCTATTGATTTAGGCTTGAGAAACTCAGCAAGCTGTGTTAAAAAATTAGGGTCAACAAAAGGATTACTTTAAATTATATTTTTCTTTTAATAATTTGATTCGCTGATAGGACTCATTGATTCTTTCTTCTGAAATATTATTCTTAATAATATTAAAAACCTTTTCCGCTATATCTTCATCGTATTCATTTCCATTATTTGAAAAACCTAAAATATCACACCCTGCATTGATTGCTAAAACAACTGCCTCCTCAAGCGTAAAATTAGAGGTAATCGCTCCCATTTGCATATCGTCTGAAATAATCACTCCATTGTAGCCAAGCTCTTCTCTTAAAATGCTTTGAAGAAATAAAGGGGAAAGTGTTGCAGGGTTTTCTTTATCAATATTTTTATTCATAATATGTGCCGTCATAATCATATCAGCAGAATCCATTAATTCTAAAAAAGGTAAAATCTCAACTTCCTTGTTATAAGTATTTGTCACATCAACTAACCCTAAGTGGCTATCCTCTTTTGAGCTTCCATGTCCAGGAAAATGCTTTAAAGATGTCATGATATTATACTCATGCATTCCCCTTATAAACTCTCCTGCAAAAGCAGAAACCTCTGACGGGTCATCTGAAAAAGACCTTTCAAGCTTGGAAATAACAGGATTATTAGGGTTAACATTCACATCAACAACAGGAGCAAAATTAAGATTAAATCCTAATGATTTTAAGGAAGACCCAAGTTTAATCGCTTGGGTGTAAGCATCTTTTCCCATTTTTTCTGCACTTTTTATTTCTAAAAACTTTAATCTATTCACAGATCCACCCTCAGCGTCAACCGCAATAAAAAGACTTGAATTTGTTAATCCTTTAATATCATCAATTAATTTCTTTACTTGGGACGGACTTTCAATATTCCTAGGATAACTTTTTGATGGTTGATCATAATCAAAAAGAACCACTCCCCCTATATGATATTCATTAATGTCTTTAATAATCTTAGATGAACTACTAACAGAAGTTCCCCTAAATCCAAGCATAATCATTTCTCCAATCTTTTCGTCTAAACTCGGCTCGTTATTAAAAGATGAAAAGGGAAGCATGCTTAAAACAAGCAACACTATTAATTTTTTAATCATACTTCCATAATACAACAAAAAAATAAATTTGTAAAAATTTGCTTTTAGTGTCATTCTAATAATATGAAAAAATATTTCTTAATTACTTTTGGATGCCAAATGAATATCGCTGACAGTGAAAGAATCGCTTCTGTTTTAACTGATTTGAATTACAAAAAAGCATCTCATCTTCAGTCTGCAGATTTAATTGTCGTTACTGCTTGCTCTGTTAGGCAGTCTGCTGTTGATAGAATTTTTGGCCTAATCCCAAAGCTTAAAAAACTAAAAGCAAAAACCATTCTAACAGGATGTCTTCTAAACTCCGATAAAGAAAAATTAAAAAACAAATTTGATCATATCTTAGACATTAAAGATTTAAGTCATTGGCAAAAAGTGTTAAGCAAGAAAAATCTAAACTATCCTAAAGATTATTTAAACATTAAACCCAAAAGAGAATCTCACTTTATTGCAAGCATTCCTATATCAAATGGATGTGAAAATTATTGTACTTATTGCGCTGTTCCTTATACCAGAGGCAAATTAAAATGTAGAGACTACCGCGAGATTTTAAAAGAGGTCAAAGAGGCAGTAGAAAATGGTGCCAAAGAAATTTGGCTTTTAGGACAAAATGTAAATGATTATCATTCTAATAATATTGATTTTCCTAAACTTCTTAAACTGGTCAACCAAATACAAGGGAACTTTTGGATTAGATTCACATCTCCTCATCCTAAAAACTTTTCAAAAAGATTAATTAATGCCATGGTAGATTCTTCAAAATATGGCCCCTATTTAAACCTTCCCTTGCAATCAGGCTCAAATGCTGTTTTAAAAAGAATGCATCGGCCATACACATATGAAAAGTATAAAAAACTATTTTTAGACATTAAAAAAGCTTTTAAAGAAAAAAGAAACGAAGATATTACCATTTCAACAGATGTCATTGTAGGCTTTTCAAAAGAAACAGAAAAAGAGTTTCAAGAAACAGAAAAAGCTTTTAAAGAGCTAAAGTTTGATATGGCCTATATTAATCAATTTTCAACTCGCGATCAAACATACGCACTTTTAAAAATGGAAGACAATGTTTTAAAAAAAGAAAAAAAACAAAGAGACAAAAGACTAACAGAAATCCTTAAAAAAAATGTAAACAAAAAATATGTTGGAAAAATTTTAAATGTTTTAGTTTTAGAGAAAACAAAAGATTATTATATTGGTAAGTCTTGGGAATACAAAACAGTAAAATTTAAATCAAATCAAAAACAACTTATAGGAAATTTTGTCAAAGTTAAAATTACAAAAGCCCTAGATTTTGGTTTGGAAGGGGAGCATGCTAAGCTAATTGTCCTTTTAGGCCCTACAGCATCAGGAAAAACGGATTTAGGAATTAAGCTTGCTAAAAAGTTTAATGGAGAAATTGTTTCTGCTGATTCTAGGCTTGTCTATAAAAAAATGGATATTGGTACAGCAAAACCAAAAGATTTTAAAGGAATAAAACATCACTTAATTGATATTGTTAATATTAAAGACGATTACAGTGCTTCTCTTTTTAAAAAAGATGCAAACAAGGCCATTTTAAGTATTCTAAAAAAAGGAAAAACTCCTTTTTTAGTTGGGGGAACAGGATTATACATTTCAGCTATAACAGAGAATATTGAGTTTCCTCAAATTAAACCAAACTTAAAATTAAGAAAAGCATTAGAAAAAAAATCAGAGACTGAACTTTTTGAAATCTATAAAAAGCTCGATCAAGCAGGTTCAAAAATAATTGATAAAAAAAACAAAAGAAGGCTCATTCGGGGAATAGAAGTTGCAAAGGAGCAAGCCTTCTTTAAAAATACAAAAGCAAAATCAGAATATGATGTTTTAAAACTAGGAATACTAGTTGAAAAACAAGAACTTGAAAATAGAATCAATAAAAGAGTAGACCAAATGATAAAACAAGGTCTTGAAAAAGAAGTAAAGAATCTTTTACCTCATTTAAAAATAATGGAAACCATTGGTTATAGAGAATGGAAAGAATATTCTACAAAAGATGAGATCATTAAAAGAATTAAAATCAATACCTTCAAATTTGCAAAAAGGCAAATGACTTGGTTTAAAAAAGATAAAGATATTCAATGGATAAAAGACTACAAAGAGGCTAAAAAGCACATCCTTGATTTATAAATTCCTCTTCTGTGCATTTAATTCCCAAAGGAGAAATACAAAACTTTAAATCATCTTCTACTAATAACTCGTACCCTAAATCAGCACAAAACTTGGGAAAACCTAAAATCATAATTTTCTTCCTTGCATCATCACTTAATTCAATCTTTTCCACATCTTTCTCTGTTTTGTTTCCACTTAAAATATCCATTGCAAACTGCTCTAAAAGCTTCATATCTTCTTCACTTAAAACCTCCATTGTTTTTAAAACATCTTTCGTTGTAATTCCAAATTCCTTTGTTCCTTCAATTACTCTATTAGTTATTAGCTCGTCTGTATAAACTTCTTCTTGCTCTAAAGCAGAAATATCTTCTTTATTTATAAAATCATCAATATTAATTCTTAAAGAATCTTTTAACCTATTTAATCTTTCTTCTTGTTTTACAACTTCTTTTGTAGCCTTTTCAAGCACATCTTCTTTGTCAATTGTTTTTATTTTATCATGAACTTTCAAAACAGCCTCCTCATACTTTTTAAAGTATTTTCCATAATCAGGAATATTTAGATTTTTTGAAACCATTTGTTCAATTTCAGTTAACTTCTCATTCGCAACGTTAATTCGAAGTTCCACTTTTTTAACATTGTCAAATGTAAAAAAATCTTGTATTTTTCTTCCTAAATCTTTGAAAAAATACAAAGGATTATTTGGCAAAATATTTATTTCATTCGCATTTGCAAAATTAAATCCTAAAAATGTTATAAAAATTGTTAAAGCAATTATTATTTTTTTACTCATAGTTTTTTAATAAAATTATTAATTGTTAATTCTCCTAAATTTTGATTTCCTCTTTTTCTAACGCTTATTGTATTGTTTTCAATCTCATTATCGCCAACAGTAATTATGTATGGAATCTTTTGAACCGCAGACTCCCTTATCTTTTTTGAAACAGTCTCATCCTCATCCATTACTTTCACTCTAAACTCCTTTAATTGCTCCCTTACCTTATAAGCATAGTCTCTATGTGAAACAGAAACAGGAATAATTGAAATCTGAATTGGAGCTAACCAAAAAGGGAAGCTACCCTCATAATGTTCAATTAAAAGTCCAATAAATCTTTCAAAAGACCCAAAAAGTGCTCTATGAATCATATACGGTTTTTCCTTTTCTCCTTTGTCATTTACAAAAGTCATTTCAAATCTTTTAGGTAAGTTAAAATCAAATTGAAGCGTTGAGCATTGCCATTCTCTTTGAAGCGCATCTTTAATTTTAAAATCTAATTTTGGTCCATAAAACGCTGCCTCTCCTAATTCTTCTTTGAAATGGAGTCCTTTTTCTTTTGCCACTTTTCTTAAAACTGCTTCTGAAAAATCCCAACCCTCATCATCTCCAACATACTTTTCTTTATTTAAAGGATCCCTTAAAGATAAATAAACATTTACTGAACTCATATCAAAACCAAAGAATTCATAAATATAAAGAATAAAATCTATGACTTTTTTTAACTCATCTTCAACCTGATCTTTCCTACAAAAAATATGGGCATCATCTTGCGTAAAGCCTCTTACTCTCGTTAAGCCTGAAAGCTCTCCTTTTTTTTCAAACCTATAAACAGTTCCTGTTTCCGCCCACCTTATAGGAAACTCTTTATAAGAATGAAGATTGCTATTATATATCGCAATATGAAAAGGGCAATTCATTGGCTTTAATAAAAACTGCTCAGATTCTTTTATATCTTCCTTTTTTTCTGCATCTTCTAATGATTGAGAGGCCTCAAGAGGGGGAAACATACTTCCTGAATAAAAACCAAAATGTCCTGACTTTTCCCACAGCTTCCTGTTTCCAATATGAGGAGTTCGAATTAATTCATAGCCATTTTCCAGATGTTTTTTAATCCAGAAGTCTTCAATTAATCTATAAAGTAAAGCCCCTTTTGGATGCCATAAAATTAACCCTGCACCCACATCTTCATCTGTATGAAATAAATCAAGTTTTCGAGCAAGCACTCTATGATCCCTTTTTTTAGCTTCTTTTTGAAATTCTAAATATTTTTCTAGCTTCTCTTTACTTTCAAAGGCAATCCCATAAATCCTTGTAAGCATTTTATTTTTTTCGTCTCCTTTAAAGTAAGCACCCGCTATTCTTTCTAACTTAAAAGTATTTGGATCTATTTCTTTTGTATTTTTAATATGAGGCCCATTACACAAATCTCTAAAATCTCCTGTTTTATAAATACAAACTTTATCAATCTCATCTAAAAGCTCTAGCTTATAAGGCTCGTTCTTAAAAATCTCTTTTGCTTCTTTTTTAGAAACTTCTCGCTCTTCAAAGGAAACATTTTGTTTAATGATGTGTTTCATTCTTTTTTCTATTTCCTTTAAATCTTTTTCTTCAATTTCTAAATTATCAAAATCATAATAAAACCCGTTTTCTATGGCAGGCCCCATTCCAAGCTTAACCTCCTTGTATTTTTCTTTTACAGCGATTGCTAGAATGTGTGCTAAAGAGTGTCTAATTATATTTTCTTTATTCATATTATTTCTTCTGCTTCGTTCGCAATTACCTTTGGCGAACCATCTTTAATATCTAATCTTCCTGTTACAAAAAGTATTTTGTTCTCCTTAAACATTTCTGGAGTTTTAGCAAAAAGACTAGGGAATATAATTACTTCAATTTTATCTGTTAAATCCTGCATTTTAATAAATGCCATTGGTTCACCTTTTTTTGTTAATATCTTTTTTTCTTCAGTAATAATTCCACCAATACAAACTGAGTCTCCTTGTGATAAAAGTCTTTCAAAGCGCGTCCTTTTTGAGTCATTATTTAAATCATTTACTACTTTACTTAGCCTCACCGTTCTTTGTTCTAAGAAATTTCTGTAATTTTCAAGCGGATGCCCTGAAACATAAAGCCCTAAAAGCTCTTTTTCCCAATCAAGTTTTTCTGATTGCTTTGCAGGTAAAGCATCCTCTAAAATAATTTTTAAATCTTGTCCTGAAGAAAACATATCAAATAATCCTGTTTGTTTGCTTTCTTTTTGTTTTTCATTTTCCTTTGACCAATTCAGTATCTTCTCTAAGTTAAAAAGCAACTTCTTTCTTTCTTCAAGTCTATCAAAAGCACCTGCTTTTATCAAGCTTTCCATTGTTTTTTTATTCAGCACTTTTGGATCAACTCTTTCTAAAAAATCAGAAATAGATTTAAATTGCCCCTTTGCTTTTCTTTCTTCAATTATTTTTTCAACTACATTGTAGCCAACATTTTTAATTGCAGATAAACCAAATCTAATTTTATTCTCATTCGGAACAACACTAAAATTTGAAAAACTTTCATTAATGTCAGGTGCTAAAACTTCTATCTCTTTTTTAACACATTCATCAATTATAATGGAAACCTTATCTAAATCATTTTGTTCAGCTGTTAAAAGCGCAGACATAAATTCAACAGGATAATGTGCTTTTAGATAAGCATTTTCATATGCAATCATTGCATAACAAGCTGCATGACTTTTATTAAATGAATATTTTGCAAAAGGCTCAATCCAATTCCAAATTTCTTTTCCTATTTCCTCGCTAATATTATTTTCCTTAATCCCATTTAAAAACTTTTCTCTTTGCTCCATTAAAAGACTTTCTATCTTTTTTCCAATAGCTTTTCTTAAAATATCAGCCTCTCCTAAGGTAAATCCAGCTAAATCTTGTGCTATTTTCATAATTTGTTCTTGATAAACAGGTATCCCATAAGTAGCTTCTAAAATTGGTTTTAATTTTTCATGTAAATACTTCACACTTGTAATTCCATTCTTTGCGTTAATATATTCAGGAATATGTGCTATTGGTCCAGGGCGATAAAGTGCAACCATGGCAATAATATCTTCAATCTGAGTAGGCTTTAACCTTTTTAAGTACCTTCTCATTCCTCCTGATTCTAATTGAAATATACCTACACAATCAGCTTTTTGCAAAAGTTTAAATGTTTTTTTATCATCTAAAGGAATTTTATCAATATCTATTTTTTTACCTTGGACAGCATAAATTCTAATCAACGTATCCTCTATAATCGTTAAGTTTTTAATCCCTAAAAAGTCCATTTTAAGCAGTCCCACATCTTCAATAAACTTTCCTGAATATTGAGTCACTACTCCGTTTTCATCTTGAGATGGATGTTGCAGGGGCACAATTTTATCTAAAGCATCTTTTGATATTACAACGCCACATGCATGTGTTGAGGCATGCCGAGCACATCCCTCTATTTTTAAAGCTAAATCAATTAATTTTGTTGCTTGTTTATCGGCGTTATAGAGTTTTTCAAACTCAGAAACTTCATTCAATGTTTGAGATAGGGTGTATCCTTGAGGAATCATTTTCGCTATTTTATCACAATATGAATAAGGGTAGCCCAAAGCTCTTCCAACATCTCTTATTGATGCTCTTGCAGCCATTGTTCCAAATGTTATTATCTGGGCAACTTTTTCTCTTCCATATTTATTTGCTACATAATCTATAACTTCATCTCTTCTTTTATCAGCAAAATCTAAATCAATATCAGGCGGGGATATTCGCTCTGGATTTAAAAACCTTTGAAACAAAAGATTATATTTCAAAGGATCTACATTTGTTATATTAAGTAAATATGCAGCCAAAGAACCAGGCGCAGACCCCCTTCCTGGACCCACAACAATCCTATTTTTTTTAGCCCAATCAACAAAATCATAAACAATTAAAAAATATGCTGAAAACCCTGAATTATTAATAATATCAAGCTCATACTCTAATCTA
>Ga0265294_10003085_pt1 | contig 21550 bp, 11 predicted proteins | sample MunlanPumphouse3_FD_192504 | JGI IMG/M metagenome (GOLD analysis project Ga0265294, IMG submission 192504) | Groundwater microbial communities from a municipal landfill in Southern Ontario, Canada - Pumphouse #3 | ecosystem: Environmental > Aquatic > Deep subsurface > Groundwater | place... | reverse complement strand
CGATAACTCAAAAATAAGCTAAGAGGAATAGAATTATGGCTAAAAACGTCAACGTTTGGATTGATGGTCATCATCTGGAAGTTCCCGAAACCATGACCATCATCGAAGCTGCCGATAAGCACGGGATTTATATCCCCCGGCTGTGCTATCATCCTGATCTCCCGCCTACTGCAAATTGCGGTGTTTGCGTAGTGGAATTTGCCGGCAACCCGGTACCTAAAAGAGCTTGCTGCACACCCGTGGCAGAAGGAATGAAGATTACCACCAATAGCAAGAAATTGCGCTCCTACCGCAAAACCCTGGTGGAATTGATTCTTTCGAATCATGAAGTAGTTTGCCCTACTTGCTCTGCAAACAACAAATGCGAATTGCAGACCCTGGCAAACAATCTGGGTGTCGATCCTGATGCTCTGCCCAATATTCTCACCAAGAAAGAAGCAGATTTCAGCTCCCCTTCCATTGTTCGCGATCCTAATAAGTGTATCGCTTGTGGACGCTGCATCACCGTATGTAATGAAGTGCAAACCGTTTACGCGCTCACCAATAGCGATCGTGGCATCGGTAGCGAAGTTACCACTGCCTTTGGCATGGGAATGGCGCAAAGCCCTTGTGTAAACTGCGGCCAATGCACAGTATATTGCCCCACCGGCGCTCTGCGTGAACGCAGTGAGATCGATGATGTATGGGAAGCTATTCTCGATCCCAATAAACATGTAATCGTCCAGGAAGCTCCAGCAATTCGTGTGTCTCTGGGTGAGGAATTTGGCTTACCCTTGGGTAGTATCACTGCCAAAAAGATGTACGCCGCTCTGCGGAAAATCGGGTTTGATGCCATTATGGATACAAACTTCACCGCTGATCTTACCATCATGGAAGAAGGCACTGAATGCGTAGCCAAGCTGAAAGCCGGTGAAAAGCGTCCGCTGATCACTTCCTGCTCTCCGGGCTGGATCAAGTTTATGGAAACATATTATCCCGATCTCGCGGATTGCGTTTCCACTGCCAAGTCCCCCATGAGCATGTTCGGTGTGCTATCCAAAACCTACTATGCTCAGGAACACGGCATTGATCCTGCCAAGATTGTATCAGTTGCAGTAATGCCCTGTACTGCCAAAAAGTTCGAAGCCCGTCGTCCGGAACTCCGGGACAGCGGTTATCAGGATACCGATTATGTATTGACTACCCGCGAGTTCCTGCGCATGATCAAGGAAGCTGGTATTGACTTTGCTCACATCAAAGAAGAAGATGCCGATGAAGGTATGAGCTTCTACACTGGCGCTGGTACTATTTTTGGTGCCACCGGTGGTGTGATGGAAGCCGCCATCCGCTCTGCCTATACTCTGGTAACAGGTCAAGAGCTGGAAGACATTGACATCGTTGGTGTTCGTGGTCTTGACGGCGTGAAGGAAGCTACTGTCAACGTTCCCGGATTCGGTGATCTCAGAGTAGCTGTAGCACATGGCTTGGGTAATGCCCGCAAGGTGATGGATCAGGTTCGTGAAGGCCTCAAAACCAAGGGTGAATCCCCCTGGCACTTCATCGAAATCATGGCTTGCCCCGGCGGTTGCGTTGGTGGTGGCGGTCAGCCCTACGGCAATGATATCGCTTCCCGTGCTCGTCGTGGTCTTGCTCTTTATGAAGAAGATAAGTCACTGCCTGTGCGTAAATCTCACCACAATCCTGAAGTACAACGTATTTATGAACGCTTCTTGGGTGCTCCGAACTCACCTCTGGCTCAGAAGTTGCTCCATACCCATTACTTCAAGCGCTCTATCAGTAATGGACAGGTTGTAGCTGAAGCCACCCACAAACATCATTAAAATGATGCCCTAACCGGCAAGAATAATCAGCCGTGGTATTGCGAATTGCATGCCACGGCTTTTTATGTTGAAGGAGCTTCTTCGTGTTGTTTTAGAGTGGCTGGGGCATCTTGCTGCAGGTCAAGAACATTGAATACGCTTCCACTCCGAACGCCACGACCGGTGTCTCCAAGGCGAAACGAACCATGGAGGTGGAACAGACGTGTCAATCCCAATAATCTCCCCTCGCCAGTCAGGGTAGACCTCCCATACCCTAAAACCCTAAAACCCTAAAACTCTAAAACCCTAAAACTCTAAAACTCCATTTCTCCGCTTGATCACCGGTGTACTGAAATGCTTCTTTCCTCCCTGTTCCAGATAAACATCTGTCTCATACACGTGTTCGATCATGTAATCCTCCAGACTGTCAAAAAAGTCCAGTCCCAATGCGCTTAGGAAGTTTACCACATATCCAGACAGTCCGGATTTATATTCCACCAGGCGCACCCGCATCCATCTTCCCCAAGGGATCTGGGTTCCGGTTTGTGCCACATTGTCACTTTTACCGATATAGGCATCGGCAAAGTATATGAAAGCGCTGTTGCCCTTGTCCCGGATATCCACTCCCACATTCGCACCGGGTCCGTTAATCACCCAGATAGCCGATCCCTGAATGGTGCCAGGGATAAAGAAAATCTCGGTGTTTCCCAAAATGTCAGGATCAGGGCTAAGGTGAGCCACCAAATCACGATTGGCATCGGTCACAGTAACTTTTGTTGGTTCTTCAGAGCAGGATAGCAAGCTCAAACCAAGCACAATCGCGAGGCAGGTAGTTTGAACAAGATTCTTTAAAATGGTGGACATAGAGACCTCCTATGGTTTATAAATGAGTTTAAAAAAGTCTTTTTCAGTGATTCTCGATTCCAGTTCCCAAAGCTCATCAATTCTTAGATCTGAAGAAGCTTTGAAAGCATGCACCCGATATAACATGTGATCTGCATGCTGGAGTACATCATGGTGAGTATATGAACATATGCTGCTCAGCCCGTGAAAATAGTAATCCCCATTGATATCGTTTGAGCCATTGTAGAACACCAGATAGCAATCTGGGTTAAAAGGAGTGGCATATATGCTTTGAGTAACCGGATTCCAAGTGATAACAGCGTCTGGGCCCTGCTGAGATATCTGCACATTCTGTGGCTCCAGCGGTTCAGGATACTCTGCCGTTCCCATCAGCTCAACAGATAAAGCGGAATCATTGATCGAATCGTTCAGGATGAGTAGCGTATCCTGGTGATAGCCGTCATTCTGCGGATAGTATTGCACATTGAAGCTGGCACTTTGATTGACCGCCAGAATCAGGGGAAGGGTGATGCCAGAATATGTAAAATGACTTGGATTACTGGTAAAGCTGATCCCCGATATGGTAAGTGGAGAAGTTCCGCTATTGGTGATGTTCACACTTTGCATAGGAGAGCTGGTTCCCACCCACTGAGTGCTGTAGTTCAAGTGACTGGAGCTAACAAGTGTGATCTGAGGTCTGCTCTTCAGCAGGATAATGCCATCTCTTGCAGCAATACTTACCTGAGTGCAGCTATTACCGCTGTTTACCACCGGATCCTGACTGCCGGCTATGCGGTAATATGTTTCCGGCAAGCTGACGCTGATTGGTGTTGCGGAAGGATTGCAGATCACCAGTCCATTCTCAAATTCACGCATGGCGGGATAACCAAGACTAAATTGTCGTAGTGAAATATCATCGAAACTCACCGTACCTCCAGCTTGAGCAAGATGAAATGTAAAACGTACTTGTTCTGGGGTAAAGGCATATCCCGAGGAGATCGTTAGCTTGAACTCAAAGTATTGCCAGGAGGTAGTTAAATCACAAGTTTTCGAGGAACACAACCATGGATAATCATTAATCTCATCCTCCCATAAAAGTACCGTGAGGATTGGTCGGGGATAGCTTGCTTTAGCCCTGAAACGCAAGACGTATTGATGATTTGGAAGCAGATTCATATTGCTGTTATTATTCTGCTTGAGGGCTATCTGGTAATAATTATCCGTGGTCGGACTCGGGTGTGGATTCGTAATTGTTACGGCTGCATAAGGATTTCCTGCCTCCGAATTTATGCTAAGATAAGCATTTGAAGAATCATGAAGCTCAACTTGCCAGCCCTGGCTACCGGAATTAAAATCTCCATTCATGATCATGTTTTGCCCCTCTTGGAAAAACTCCTCAAGGGGTTGTCCCAAGTTTACATTGTATTCATCATACCACCAGCTTTGGCCGTGATTCTCGGGGCCTTCATCGAAGCAGTAATAGCCGTTACCCATCAAGGCTGTGCTCAGGGTATAGCGCATTTGCTGATAATCATTCATCAGTCCTGCCGCTGAGATCATGTGATACTGTGGGGTCTGGAAACTATCTTCAAGATCGTCATATCTGCTGATAAAGTCAGGCCAACTCAGACCAAAACCAAAACTGGGATTATTCGTGTCCCATTCTTCAAACATCGCACCATTCAATGCTTCCGGAAAAACCCATCCGGGATTTCCTAAAATCACCTTACTGGGGTGCCCAGCTTTTAACTCGGCGATGAAAGGACGCAATCCTGCTTGCCACTGTTGGTCTCGCCATGCCAGATCATCTGGAATACTGTCATTGTTGCAATCTGTATCCGGGCAATTGATAGAGGGTATTGAATGGTAGCAATTATCCAAAAACACTCCATCCCAGAGAGGGTTAGCAAGTATGTGGGTGGAGATAAATGCTGCCAGATAATCAGTCCAGGTTTGTCCCCCAACCTCTGGACAAAAAGGAGTGCAATTCAGCATCCATGTCCCCGGCCAATCCGAGGCATGTTGATCGGTACTGGTAAGCATCCACCAGGGTTCTTGAATTCCTTGCTTGAGTGCCCGGCGTAGCGAATATGTAACCGGATCCAAATTTGGTTCAGTGGTAATGGCAGAAACACTAATATAAGCTACGATAACTGCGTCGGGGTTGATTGCCCTAATCCCTGAGATCAGGCTGGGATTAAACTCTGAATGCTCCATATCAAGGACGATCAGGTCATTCCTGGCCATTAAGGTGATCATGCTATCATTTTGGGCAGGGTAAACGTGAGAAAGATAATACGAAAGCAAGCGGGGATAGTTGTTATGTCCTCGGTCCTGCGCCCATAGACAACTCAGACAGATCAAAACTGACAAAAACACTGTTCTTTTCATTCCTGCTCCTTTAGGGATCATAAAGTTACATTCTATACACCGGAGGGGTTGAGACCTGCCTCCATCCTCATAGATCATCCGGTTCATGCCGCGTGATCTGATTACAACCATATATGCCTTTTGCCATGAGGACGTCTATCCAGATTCTGTCAAGAACGAAATTGGGCAATAACAACTAAAGCATCCGGGTTGGGATCAGAATTGCTGATCTATCGACTGTGTGTGAGGGCTCGCCGGAAGCGCTCATTTGAGTTTTGAGGTTTTGGAGTTTTAAGGTTGTGAGGTACCGGCGGTCGCTGTACCGCCCTTAAAACTCTTAAGATGCCAGCTTGCCGTCCTTACACCCATTATTTACCGTCACGATGCCGTTACTTTGTGGTCACAAAAGTAACGACAAGGTGACCGCATCGTGACGGCAATCAGGAAGGAAGCTTCATCTTGAAGTCTTACCCCGAGGCTATGCCATGATGATAAGGTTCAGCCGACTAACTGTCCGCGCGTGGGAAGAGCAATAACCGCACATCAGAAGAAGCCGGTGTTTCGGCAGCGTACTTTCCGATGCGCTCACCTAATCGTCAACTGCCACAACTCGATAGAACTTACACGAGGCTTGTGGACTATCGTCCTGCCATTGGGTGCCGGTGATACCGGATTCTTCCAAAACCCATTCGTCAGGAAACTCAGCCAGGCAGTCTGAAGCTGAATAAACCGAGAAAGAGCTTGCTGCCTCCTGATCATCCCAACTGAGCAGAGGCTGCCCTGAAATGCAGGCAATGGAAACATTCCGGGGCATGGTAACCAGGTCGAACATATTTCTGATTTCGTTCTCGCTTAAGGCGTGATTGTATATTCGCAAATCATCCAGCTTGCCCTTGAAATTGTGATTTTGCGGAGCACCGGGATAGGCGTTGCCAATACACAGAGGAAATTCCGAATAATTAACCAGCCCCGTAACGTTCATGGAAGAGCTCAATTCCCCATCCAGGTATAGCTTGAATGAACTCCCGTCGTAGGTGGCACATAGATGGTGCCAGGTGTCGTGAGCCACACCTTGCTGAGCCTGAATAATGCGTTGAGAACTGTTGATAGCAGCCTGAGCTTTGGGTAGAGAAGAATCATCAGTCACTTCGAGTAAATAAGAGCTGTAGGGAGCGGCTGGAACACGATATCTCTTTTCCAGGATCCTGGTATAGCCGGTTTTGAATTCGGCGCAGAACCAGGCACATATTGTGAAGTTCTCAGGCCTTAGAATGGGGGCGTCATCAACCCAAAAGTAGTCTAGCATGCCGTCAAACTGATAGGCCTGATTAGCGTTTCCATGTCGATCGGTGCAAAGCTGTGGATATCCTTCCACAGTCAGGTGAAGCGCTGAACCGCTGTGATCATTGTAATCGCCGTCAAAAGGGTAATACGCAACGAGTGAACGGTTATTGCCAGTACTCCGGTCAGAGTTCTCGAACGCATATGAATGCGTGACGTCAATCATGAAAAGCAACAATATGCAAACCACTAAAAGAGTTCTCATCGATCCTCCCAAACACTGATTATTTCGTGCAGGCTAGCTATTCTGACAAACAGAGTCAGCTTTCCGGGATGTCAAGGTGCTGTCAAGAAAAGAAATAGCTATGTTTAAGGTTATGAACTCGGGGCTGTAGATATTTTGCACAATTACCACGATATCCTTCAAGGTGATTCGAGAATTGTTCTTGACAAGCATTCCATAGTCTAGAATAGTTACCCTTAAGCATGTAAGGGAGTTTATATGAAACGCGTAGGATTCATGTTTTTTGTTATTTTTATGATCTGCGGTACTCTTTGGGCATCTCCAGAGCCAAAGAAGAGACTGGCTGGCACAAAGGAGAAGCCCATCCCCATAGGGGCGATGGCATTTGGAGCCTCTCGGCTATATGCAGTAAATAACTTGAGCAAAGAAATAATATATCTTGACTTTGATAACTATCAATGGATTAGCACTGGGATCCGTTTATCCCCCAAAGCTCAGATCACTGATCTTTACGTTGAGGATGGCAAGCTTTACCTTTTGGACGCAAAAAACAACGAAATCCTGATCTTTGAACAGAGTGGAGCGCTGAAATCCAGGATTCAAACCAAAGGAGTCAAAGAGCTCAAATTCACCAAAGCAAAGCGGATATTGGTGAACTATCAGGGCATTATCTTTGTGATGGATAGCAAGAAGCTATTTGCCCTTAGCCAGGAAGGGATGCTAATGGCAAGCTGCACCCTGTCCAATCCTGTTTCCATGAGTTTGGGAGAAGATCAGTTGATCAGAGTGCTGCAACATACCAAAAGTGGTAGTGAAATTGTGGTTTATGACATGAATCTGGTGGTCAAATCCCGTCCCAATGTTCGCAATTCTGGCAAAGCCGCGAACTATATCATAGACATGGCGGTGAACCATTGGGGAGAGCTGCATGTATTGAACAAGACTCCGATGAATGTAAGTAAACTGACCGGCACGGGACTGCCCATTGCAGAAACGAGTTTCGGTTCGCAGAATAAATCGCCCAATCCAGGTTCATTCCAAACTCCTACCATCCTGAAGTGTGGCTCGCATCAGGATGGTTCATTGATCGCAATCTATGATTCAGGGCAGCGGGCAATCCATATCTTTTTGGATAATGAACCCAGCGTGACTTCCCCTCTTCAGCGTCCGCCATACACCATGCGTCTTGCTCTGGAGGAATCCAATCAGGCCTTGGCCAAGGATTATCTGCCTACTCCAGATGGAATCTTTTCGATCCTCAATCTTAACCTGCCAGGAAAGAAGGGAAAGCCAGGGCCTGTAGTAGTTTATAGTGATAGAGCAGGTAATGTAAAATATCATATTTATCTGAAGGCTCAGAAGGAAAAACTCTTCCAGGATTGGACTGCTTTGGCTTATAAACCTGGGAAGCTTTATGTTTTGGATTCCAAAAGCTGCTTTGTCCATATCTTTGAGGCAGATACAGGCAAATACCTGTCGAGAATCGGGGGTAAGGGATCCCAGAATGGAAGTCTGATGAATCCGAGCTCAATTGTGGTAACTTCAGATGGGAATCTATATGTGGCAGATACTGGAAACCGTCGCATATCGGTATTTAATCAGCACGACACATTTTCCAGGAACATATCTCTGCTGCGCAACACTCAGCGTCCGACGCTATTACGCAGCACTGATACCGATCTGTATTGCCTCAGTGATGATTCGGAGATCATGAAGATAGCTCTTCAAGGCGGCCAGAGACCGACAAGGGTAGCCTCCGAAAAGGGAATCAGCAGTTTTGACATCATTGCTGATGGTCGCCTGGCCTATGTGGACAAAACCAACCAGAAACTCAAGATATACAATGGAAATATCAGGGAATACGAGCTGTTGGCCCATAGTTCTACTGGCAATTTCCCTCATTTTGCCAGCATCTATATGATTCGTTTCGATACTCAAAAGCAAAGCCTGGCGATCATGGATAGCAAGACCAGATCAGCTAGATTCTTAAATTTCTATCCCGCATTGGATGATACCCAGACCATCCGTATGGTTTTGAATGAACAACTCAACACCGTACTTAGTTGGGAAGCGACCCCCGGTATTAACAACTGGAACATACAAGCAAACGTGGGTTTGCAACCACATATTATTCCCATCTCTCAGGCAAAGTATGAAGTGCTGGAAAACAAATCAACTTTGATCACATATAAGGTGAGTGAGGTTGCGGATGATGGCAAACGTGGCTCCTGGAGCGATGGAGTTGAAGATCACTTCAGTCATGGTAAATACCTGTTTGCACAGGGCGAATATCATGCTGCAGTTGAGGCTTTTCGGAGAGCTCAGCAGCGAATTATCGATCCCCGTATTGATGGTGAAATCATCAAGTGCTATGTCGCCGAATCAGATCGGTATGTTAGCCTGGATGAGTATGATAGAGCTTTGGATGAGTTGCGCAATGCCTCTCGTGTTAGCGGTACCAGCACGGATATTGCCCTCAGAGCTGTGAATATTTACACGATGAAGCATGACTATCTGAGTGGGATCACCTATATTGAAGGTCAGAACTACACGTCCAATCAAACCCTGCTCAAAGAGTACATAACGCTGAAGTATTTAACCCAGCAGTATGATTCTGTAATATTGGAAGCTGATCGCTATGAGCTCAATTTCAACACTCGGGATCAGACTGTAACTCGCTATTGGGCTGCTTCATATGAAGCCAGGGGAGATTATCAGGATGCTCTGGCCAAGTATCAGGAATTGCTCGGAGAGGAGCAGACCTTTGAGGATAATCTGAAGATTGGAGAATTGCAGCTTATTCTGAAGCAATATCGGGCAGCAGAAACCCATCTTAGTTCCATGTTAACCCGTTATCCCTATGAAGAACTGGATCTTGTGCGCAATCTTTTGGGCAAATGCAGCATGCAGGGTGGAAGTTATGGTCTGGCAATTGACCATTTTCTGGAGGCAATCCGCCTCAATCCTGCAGTTGCTGAATATCACAACAACCTTGGCACTGCCTATCTTCAGGATAATAATATCAACCAGGCTCAGGATAGCTTTCGCAAGGCACACGAATTAGCTCCTGCCATCGCACAATACGGCCTGGACTATGCCGATCTGCTAAATAGGAACGGCAGGAATTATGAAGCCCTGGCGGTGCTGGATGCAGTAGCCAATTATGTGGCTAACAATGATACAGCCGTAGATTTTCACTTGCTTTATGCCAAGCTGCTACGCCTGGAACTTCGCCTGGAAGAAGCCAGGGATCAAATTGTAAGAGCCAGTAGCTATCGCCCGGATGACTATGAGATCTCAACGTTACTGTCCGATATCAACACCGAGCTCTCGAATCTGGAATACACGCGCAATCCCATTGACATAATCAAACCCCGCTTTGATCCCATAAACCCTTCTCTGGACCAATATTACCGGCTCAATCCCATAGGTTCTGTAACCCTGTACAACAACAAGACAAACACCATTAAAGATGCCACACTAAAGGTATTTGTACATGAGGTTGGAAAACAGGAAAAACAGATTTTGATCCCGGCTGTGATTCCCAAAGAGGAATTGCGGGTAGACATCATGATGGATTTCAGTGATCGGTTATTTGATCAACCTCGTTCTGTAAATCTGGAAATCCAGCTTGATTATAGTTATGAGGGGCGGCCATATAGTATTGATTATCCGCAGCAGCAGCTCGAGATTCGTTCAAATAAGGCATTTGACTGGAAGAAAAGACGCAGTCTTGCCAGTTTTGTAAATCCTCAGGATAGTAATCTCGGTCACTTTGTCAGAAACAATATCTCAACCGCATTTAGAGAGCAACCCAGCAATGTCCCAATTCTCCCTCTGATGAAAGCATTGCAGGTCTATAGTTTTTACCGTGCCAATGGGATAGGTTACGGTTCCGATTCCAGCATATCCAATCAGGATACATCGGTAATGGATGAGGTTCAGTTTCCGCACCAGCTTCTGGCCAGTAAATCCGGGGATTGTGAAGACTTGATTGTGCTCCTGGCCTCAACTCTGGAATCCATGGGAGTAGTTACTGCCTTCATTGATGTACCCATGCATGTAATGCTGGCAGTGCGGACGGAAATGACTGAAGCTCAGATTCTGCAAAATGGACTTGTGCCCGAATATTTTATAGCCTACAAGGGCGCTCATTGGTTCCCCCTGGAAAGCACTATTCTGGGAAAAGCAGACTTCATCACCAGTTGGCTTACAGCAATCAGAACCTACCAGGAACTCATCACCAGAGGCGAGATGCCGGAGATCATCGAATTTGCCGATGCCCACAAATCGTATCCTCCCAGCTCCTTTACCAGGAGCATTGATGCCTCATCTTTCCGGAACATCAGTGAAGCAGTATCATATTTTCAACAGGATGTTTCCAGGCTGCAAAGTATGAGCCAGATCAATCGGGAATTGAGCTTCAGTGAAGCCCTGGAAGCATATCCTGATAACAATTCTGTACGCTTGCAATATGCCAGATATAGCTATGAGCAAAACCTTTTAGAACAAGCAGAACGTCTGTATAAAGAAGTCCTGAACCGGGATCCCGGTGACTTCACAGCTTTGATAAACCTTGGGAATCTCTACGCAGAAACTTCTCGCCCCCAACTGGCCAGGGAGAAATATCTGCAAGCGCTGGACCATGCTACTGATACCGACAACGTGTATCGAAACCTCTGCTTGCTGGAGCATCGCAACATGAATCGTTCCGAAGCTAAGAAGTATTTCAACTTGATACAGCGCAAGGAAATCATCCGAGCTGTAGATTCCCAGATCTATTTGGACCTTTTAGACTCAGGAGATTAGTATGAAGAACCTATTTCTAACCATTGTATTGGTGCTACTGCTGCTTCCCATCGCGGCAGAAGTGGTAGGCAAAATCCAATTCATAGTAGGCACTGTGGAATACAAGGAAAGCCTCAATGCTCCCTACAAGGCGGCATCAAAAGGGATGCAGATTCACAAAGATGGTTATCTCAAAACCGGATTGGCTGCCAAGGCAGAAATCGTCTTTGATAATGGAGCGTTTTCAGAACTTGCACAAAATCAAAGCATAAGCATAAACAAGCTCTATGATGAAGCATGTACCAGCGGAAGCTGGAGCGATAAGCTCAAACGACAAATGAAAAACCTCAGCTTGCCCAATCGCAAGGAAACCAGCTCTGTGGCAGGAATTCGGCGGGATGAAGCGGAAGTTCAGAAGAAAAGCTATTACTACTGGGATGAAGTGGAATCGATTGATTTTAGTGCTGCCCGGGATATGTATGAGCAGAAGAAATATTCTGATGCTGTTCCCATGCTGCTCAAAGTAATCGAACAAAACCCTCTGCAACCTGAAGCTGAGATCAGTCATCTGCTTTTGATCCTGATCTATGAGGAACAGCAGAAACCTATTGCCCGGGATAAGCACACGGCATTGCTCAGGAAGGATTTTCCTCACAGTCAGTATCTTGAGCTCCTGCCGGGGAAATGAAGCTTCGCTATCATCGTTATGTGATCACCTTGGTGGTGATTGCTTTTTCATGGCTGCTGCATCAACTCCCGATCAGTAAGCAGCTCCTGGGTATTCTGCACCTGCGTACTTATGATTTGATTCTGGATCTGACCAATGCCTATTACGAAAATGACGCCAAAGCCAGAATCGAAGATATTGTGATCGTGGATATCGATGAATGGAGTATTGCCACACTGGGGCAACATTCTTCCTGGCCCAGCCTGTATTTTGCCGATTTGATCGATAGCCTGCGGAATGATCAACCCCTTCTGATTGCCTTTGATGTGTTCTTCACCGAATCCGACAGCATGAACACCTTGATGCAGGAAAGGATGGCGCAATTCTACAGGAACAAGGGATTTGAAGCCTCTGCATTTTTGCAGAATTATACCACGGATGCCGAGTTAGCCCGCGCCATCCGTGATGCTGGAAATGTGTATTTGGGAATGTTCAATAGCTCCACTCCGGTGGACAGCATCTATTTACCTTCTACTCTTAGATCCTGGAAGATACCTGGAGCCGTTACCCGCCCTATCTCAAATCCCAAGGCCCCGATTAGTCTTCTGGCAGAATCCGCTTATGGAGTAGGCTTTGCTCACATCGGACCGGATTACAGCGGGATTATCCACGATTATCCCTGCTTCTTTGATTTTGAAGGCAAGCAATATGTAAACTTCAGCTTCCAGGCTTGTCTTGACCTCCTGCAGATTGATCAGATCCGCTACGATGGGGATTTGAAGCTGCTCAGCCAGAATGAAGTTATCCGATCCATTCCGCTGGATTACAATGGGAACTTCTTCTTCAACTATTATGGCAAATCCCAGCGCTTTCGCTATGTATCTTTTGCAGATGTGCTTCTGGGGCGGATAGAAGATGGATACTTTGCCGGAAAGATCATCCTGGTGGGCTCAACCGCGGTTGGATTGAGAGATATCAAGATCACTCCCCTGGATCCAGATTATCCAGGAGTGGAATTGCATGCCACCATGATGATGAACCTGCTGATGGAGGATTATGTGCACTGGCTTCCCCATTGGCTGAGTTGGGTGTTGATCATAACTGCCGTATTGCTGATGGCCTTTAGCATCAGATATCTGAAACCCTTGCAAACGCTATTGATCTTTGCTATCGCTTCAGTCCTGCTATTCGCCGTGTTTGTTCTGTGCTTTGCAAGAAGTCATCTGGCTATGGATTACAGTGTGTTTATGCTTACCTGGCTCGTGGCGTATTTCAGTTTACTGGTTCATGAATCCCAGATTCAATACGCCGAAAAACGCAAAGTGCGAAATGCCTTTGAACACTATGTATCAAAATCAGTGATATCTCAGATCATGAAAGTGAATGACCCCTTGAAGGTAGGCGGCGAACGAAAGGCAGCTTCCATCCTGTTCAGCGATATCCGCAATTTCAGCGGTATCTGTGAACAGCTTCCTCCCGAAGAAGTAAGCGAGTTTCTGCACGAGCACTTCAATCGAAGCACCCAGATCGTTACTCAGAATCTGGGAACTCTTGATAAATACATCGGTGATGCCATGCTTGCTTTGTTCAACGTCCCCCTGTCCATGCCAGACTATCAGGTGCGCGCGTGTCAGACTGCGGTCAGCATAATCGCTGTATCCAAAACCTTGAGGGATGAATACTCCAGTCACCCGATCCTTACCAACTTCCAGATCGGGGTTGGAATTGCCAGCGGTGAGATCATTGCCGGAAACTTTGGTTCAGACGAGATCTTCAACTACACTGGAATCGGCGATAAAATGAATCTTGCCTCCCGCCTGGAAAGCCTGAACAAGTGTTATCACAGCTCCATCATCATTGATTCGGCAACCTATGAGGCGGTGAAAGAGATATATTTCTGCCGGTGGCTTGACCGGGTGTGTGTCAAAGGCAAAGATGAAGCCATCGATATTTATGAGCTAATCGCTCCTACCCCGGAGATTAGCCTGCAACAACAACAGCTCTATCAGACTTATGCTCAGGCTTTGAAGGCAATGGTGGCAAAGGATCTGAAATTGGCGAAACAAGGTTTTGAACAGTGTCTGAGCCTGGATAGTATGGACTATCCCTCCAGGCTGATGCTGGAACGCATTAAAGGAATTGATCTGCAATGCTGGGACGGCATCTGGCGCTACGATAGCAAATAACTAAACTTTCCCCTTGCCTTCTTCCTTGAATCACCTATCTTGTGAGTAGGATATAAACAATATAACACAAGGTGGTGACCAATGTTAGATCAGAACACTTTAGATAAATACAACCCTATCAAGAACAAGGCTTATCAATTGATAGACGATGAGGGAATACCTCTGAGTAAGACCTGGCAGCCGGAGTTAAGCGACAAGCAAATCCTCAAAGCTTATGAAGATTTGTTGTTTGAGCGTACAGCCGATCTGATGGCTGTTAGTTATCAACGTCAGGGACGAATGTTTACCTATCCTCCCAATCTGGGTCAGGAAGCGATTCATATTGCCGCGGGGATGATCACCAGGGAGCAGGACTGGTTGGTTCCTGCTTTCCGGGAACTGGGTGCCTGGCTGGCAAAGGGTGTTTCGTTGCAGGAAATCTTCCTGTATTTCAAAGGTAATGAGGATGGCTCCCGCTTCCAAAAAGCCAATCGCATGCTACCCGTATCGGTGCCGATTGCCTCTCAATTGGTGCATGCTAGCGGCATCGGATATGCCATGAAGTATCAGGGGGAAAAAGATACGGCCGTCTTTGCCTATGTAGGTGATGGCGGAACCTCTGAAGGTGATTTTCATGAAGCTCTGAACTTTGCCGCCGTTTGGGATGCGCCGGTGATCTTCATCGTGCAAAACAATCAGTTTGCCATCTCAGTACCCCTCAAGATGCAGACCCGCTCCATCAATATTGCAGTGAAGGGCATCGCCTACAACATTCCCTCGCTCTTAGTTGATGGCAACGATTTCTTTGCCATGCATGATGCCCTTGCTTATGCACGTAAACACGCTGTAAGCGGCAAAGGGCCTTTCCTGATTGAAGCCCGCACTTTCCGCTCCGGAGCTCATACAACCTCGGATGATCCCACCAAGTATCGCAGCAAAGAGGAAGAGGAAGCCTGGGCTCAAAAAGATCCTCTCAAACGCCTGAAAGGCTATATTCTCCATGCTGGAATTGCTTCATTTGATCAGGAAGAAGAGCTCATCGCTCAGTTCAAGAAGCAAATTGACCAGGAGTTTGAAGCTGCGGAAAAGCACCCCGAGTACAAGCTGGATGATGTGTTTGCTTATATGTATGCTGAGTTGCCGGACGAGTTAAAACGACAGAAGAATGCCTATGAGAACTTCCTGGGAGGTGTGAAATGAAGGTGATGAATCTGGTACAGGCAATCAATGACGCCATGGATCTGAAGCTAGCTGAAGACAAGAGCATCGTAGTTTATGGTGAGGACGTGGGTGTGGAAGGGGGAGTGTTCCGTGTCACCGAGGGCTTGCAGCAGAAGCATGGTGCAGAGCGAGTGTTTGATAGTCCTCTGGCAGAATCCGGGATTGCCGGTACTGCTTTGGGAATGGCGATATCGGGGATGAAACCCATCATCGAAATGCAATTTGATGGCTTTGTTTATCCCGCCATGAACCAGATCCTCAGCCATGTATCCCGGTTTCGTAATCGCACCCGGGGCAAGTTTAGCGTGCCCATGGTGATTCGCATACCTTATGGTGGGGGCATCAATGCTCTGGAACACCATAGTGAAAGCCCTGAAGCATATTTTGGCCATACTCCTGGTTTGAAGGTGGTTATACCTTCTACGCCCTATGATGCCAAGGGCTTGTTGATTGCAGCAATCGAAGATCCCGATCCAGTGATCTTCATGGAGCCCAAGCGGATATATCGGGCAGTGAAACAGGAGGTTCCTGAGGAGCTTTATCGTATCCCCATCGGTAAGGCAAAGATTTTACAACAGGGAGATCAGATTACTCTGATAGCCTATGGCGCTATGATCCGTGAAGCTCAGCGCGCCATCGCCATAGCGAAGCAAAAAGGCTATAGTGTGGAACTGATTGACCTGCGCAGTATCTGGCCGATTGATCGTGAAACCATCGCCCAATCGGTACGCAAGACAGGACGTGCCCTGGTGGTTACCGAAGCGCCGCAGAGTTATGGCCCTGCTGCAGAATTGATCTCTATCATCAACGAGGAGGCATTCTTATCTTTGGAAGCCCCTCCCAGCCGCTTAACAGGTTTTGATACCGTGATCCCGCTTCCTTTGGGCGAAAAGCACTACAATCTCAGTCCTGAACGGATCGCTGCCGGGATCGAACGCTTGATTAAGTATTAGGAGTCTAAAATGCGTTATATATTCAAGTTTCCCGATATTGGAGAAGGCCTGGAAGAGGGCAAGATCATCGAGTGGTACGTACAGAAAGGACAGAATATCTCCAGTGGAGATCCATTGGTAAAGATGGAAACTGACAAGGTTGTTACTGATATTCCCTCGCCTAAAAGCGGAGTTATCGCCGTTACTTATGGAGGTATCGGTGATACCGTAAAGGTTGGCAATGCTCTGGTTGAGATTGATATTGAAGGAGTGGAAGGTGAAGCGGCTCAAAGCGTTGCTGCTGATGCTCCCAAGGCTCCCAGCACTGAGGCCATTGACGAAAAAGGCTTTGGCGTGGTGGGAACCATCGAGGTTGCTGGAGATGGTGCTTTTCTGCCTGCCGGAGATGAAGGGATTGCAAGTCAAAAGGATCTCCTTACCCGCAAGAAAGCCCTGGCTACTCCTGTTGCCAGAGCAATGGCCAAAGAACTGGGCATTGATATCAATCAGATCCCAGGTAGTGGCCCGGCAGGAAGGGTAACCAAAAAGGACATCACTGAAAACGCCAGCAAGGTCAGGCTCAATGCATCTCCAGTAAGCCCCCAGGCCATTGATCCCACAAAACGCTACCGCTATGAGAGTCTTTCTACCATCCGCAAGACCATTGCCAAAAACATGCTGCGCAGCAAACAGAATGCTGCTCACATGAGCGTGATGGACGAGGTGGAAGTGAGTGAACTGGTGGCTGCCCGTAAACGCCTCAACGAGGCCTTACTTGACAAAGACATGCGTCTTAGCTATCTGCCTTTCATCATCAAAGCTGTAGCTCGGGCGCTCAAGAATCATCCAGTGCTCAATGCCGAGCTGGATCTGGAAAATGAGCGGATCATTTACAAGAACTATGTCAATATCGGCATTGCCATGGATGCGGATGAAGGGTTGGTAGTTCCCGTGATCCGGGATGCTGATCACAAATCCCTGATCCAGGTGGCACGTGATCTAAAAGACCTTATTGATAGAGCCAAAGAGCGCAAACTCACACTTGAAGACCTCAAAGACGGTAGCTTCAGCATCACTTCTTATGGCTCAATTGGTGGCTATTTCGCCGTCCCCGTAATCAACTATCCTCAGGTAGCCATCTTTGGGGTGGGACGGATGACCGAAAAGCCCATTGTGAAAGATAGTCAGATCGCTGTCGGCAATATGCTGCCCATCAGCATGAGTGTGGATCATCGCATCGTGGATGGGGGAGAGGTGGCGCGTTTTCTGAACGAAGTGCTTGGCTATCTACGGGATCCGCTTCTGTTGCTGGCTTTTGAAGGAGGAAATCATGGCTTATGATCTAATCGTAATCGGCAGCGGTCCTGCAGGTTATGTGGCTGCAATCCGGGCCGGACAAACCGGACTGAAGACCCTGGTAATCGACAAAAAGTATGTGGGCGGAATGTGCCTCAATTGGGGCTGCATTCCCACCAAGAGCTTGCTGGAATCTGCCAAGATGATGCGAAAGGTTAAGCAGGCCAAGGATTTTGGCATCCTCGGGATAGATCCCGATGCCCTGTCCTTTGATTGGCAACAAGCCATAAGGCGCACCAACACGGTGGTTACGAAGCTTAGCCGGGGTATTGAATTTTTGTGGAAAAAGAATGGAGTGGAATTTCTGAAGGCCGAAGCCCGGATTATCTCCGCCACCCAGGTTCAGGCGGATAATCGCATCCTGGATACAAAAAACATTTTGATTGCTACAGGTTCCAGACCAGCTAAGCAGGAGTTCTTCAAGGATGCGCTCGAGCTGGAAGATCTATACTCCTTAGTCGAATTACCGCAAAAGCCTCTGCTTTATGGTCGCGGGGCAAACCTGATTGAGCTTGCCCAATTCTTTGCCCTGATCGGCAAGAAACCAACCATTCTGGCAACAGATCTACCTTTGATGCCGCAGCTTGATGGCTATCTGGAAGCCTTTATGCAGAAAAAGTTGAAGAAGGATAAGATCTCAGTGATACCTATGGCTGAAGCCCTGCTTGCCGCCGGGAAACTTCTTCACAATGATGCCGAAGTTGTCTATGATATGGTGATCAATGCCGGGTTCCGCAAAGCTGTGTTGCCAGCCATGGAGCTTGAATTGAAGCTTGAAAATGGCTATATCGCCACAGATCGGAACCACCAAAGTTCAATCCCTGGAATCTATGCCGCCGGCGACGTCAATGGCAAAAGCTATCTCGCTCATGTGGCTTCGGCACAGGGTTTGGAGGTGATAGCAGCGCTACATGGCACACCTCCCGCGGAGGAAGAGCGTAGCCACCCCATCAATATCTATACCGACCCTGAACTGGCTCAGATCGGGCTCACCGAAGAACAGGTTAAAAGCTCCGGGCTGGAATATAAGATCAACCAATATCCTTTAACGGCAAATGGGAAAGCCCTGGCAGAAGGTGAATCAGAAGGTTTTATCCGCATTATCTACGAAACCCATTATCGTGAGGTGCTGGGTGTGCAAATTGCTGCTGCTAATGCCACCGACCTGATCAGCGAAGCTGGCATCCTGATCGAACTGGAAGGCACCACCTATGATCTAGCCCGCACCATTCATGCTCACCCCACCGTAGCCGAGATCTATATGGATGCGGGGAGTATCGTGGAATAACCAAATCTCAATTTAGTGTTAATATCGCTTATCCCGTAACGGAGCTTTCTGAAGCTCCGGCACCCACTTATCCCGTAACGGGGTTTTCCGAAGCTCCGGAAAAAGAAACGTAGCATCGCAATTCTACGATACGGGATCGGCCGTAGTATAACTCGCTGGATTGATATACAACACCCTATCACTCCGCGACTGATTCAACATATCTCAATGCATGAATTCATTGATTAGAGATTTCGCAGCCCTATCTCTTGACTGCTCATAGTGTTGAGGGTATCGAAGAATAATATCCTCAATTGACAATTGAGGGCATGAACTAGCACTGGGACGATTCCTGCGTTTTCTACTTGACAGAAAAGCCGCGTTATTAAAAGTGACCATCACAGCGCGTGCTGAAGTGGTGAAATTGGTATACACGCTAGTTTCAGGGACTAGTGAGCAATGAGCTCATGGGGGTTCGAGTCCCCCCTTCAGCACCATTTTTGTATCTGCATCATAACAACTGATAAGTTCCAGAATTCCAGATATCTCTGATTATTAATCCTTGAGTAATAGTAGGATTACACAACACAGGACTTGACAGAGTTTTTTGCATTCGAAAAGTAGATCAGATACTGAATCAGGATAAAGCCAATCCCAAAAACAGGAGATGGAATGAACAGATTGATTGTGTTATTGTGTCTATTACTCTTCCCGTTAATTGTTTGTGCAACAGAGGGCTTCGAGACCGGAGATTTCTCCGCATATCATTGGCAATTCGCAGGCGTCCAACCCTGGACTGTTCAATCCAGCGTAGTCTATGCCGGATCATACGCTGCGCGTAGCGGAGTGATCGGGAGTAGCTGTTCCAGTTCTTTGGTTCTGACCTTGAACATTCTTGAAGCCGGCAATATCAGCTTTCGGGTGAAGGTATCTTCAGCTATGGGTGATTATCTAAGCTTCAGAATGGACGGACTTAACCGGCAAAGCTGGTATGGGGAAGTAAACTGGGTGGAGTATAGCTACGCGCTTACGCCCGGTGTGCATAGTTTCGAATGGCGCTATGGCAAGAATGATTCAGTAGTTCAAGGCAGCGATTGTGCCTGGCTGGATGAGATCGTTTTTCCGGCTTGTGAGCCAGTATTCCCTCCAATGGCAGAATTGAACCCAACTTCATTGAATTTGAGCCTGAACCAGGGGCACACGACCACTGCTAGCTTCAATATAAGTAACATCGGACAACAGACTTTGACTTACTCAGTTCAATTACCTCCAGAGAATGAAGTGCATCTGAGTGAATCATTTGAATATGATGTTCCACCTGCAGGCTGGAGCCATCAGTTTGCCCAGATTCAGGTATGGCGAAAAACTCCTGGTTGGGATGGCCATCCACCTGCGGCATATGATGGTAACTATAACGCGGGCTTGTTTTGCAGCAATAACTATGTTCCGGCCATCGACCGCCTGATCTCACCTGTGATGGACTTGTCAGGAGTTGATCAAGCCAGACTGTCCTTTTATCATTTCCAGTATGTCAGTGGGCGTCCTACTGAACTGAAAGTGCTCTACCGCAGTAATTCAGGACAGGATTGGAGCTTATTGGCCTCCTATACCGGACATGCACCAAATTGGACACTGCGGACTCTGGACTTACCCAACCTGAGCGAAAGCTATCAGATTGCTTTCGAGGGTTCTACCTATAATGGTTTTGGCATCCACATCGATTATGTAAGCGTGTTCACACCGATCTTTGTTCAACCAGAATGGTTGCAACCTGCTCCATATTCTTCTGGTAGCATACAGCCTGGAGGGCTAGCACAAATTGCGGGTGTTGATCTGGATAGCAGTGGTTTGGAGACTGGAGTTTATGAAGCCGAGGTCCACATTGTGCAGAACAACATGCAGCAACCCTATGTGACACTTCCGGTCACCCTCACGGTCTTGTGTTATCCGGAGATTGCCATTTCTGCGGATAGCCTGGATTTTGGTTTGGTGGAAGTAGGATCAGTGGATACGCTCAGCTTTACCATATCAAATCCTGGCGCTGATACCCTATTAGCAGAAATAACTATTCCAGAATGCTTTGGCCTATATGCCGAGGGAGCTTCAGAAGATTCCCGGAAGGATCGGAACACCTTGGAGCTGAATCTGGAGCCCGGTGCCAGCGAAGTCCTGAATCTGAGCTTTGCGCCAACTCAAATGCAGGATTACAGCTTTGACCTTGTGATCAGCCACAATGCTCCGCAGCCTGAAGGCAGGATTATGATCAATGCTCAGGGTGCCAAAGCGATCCTGGCCGCGAGCGCCGATAGTATCCATATTTCTGAAGCTATTGGACAAGATGGGGTGTTTGACTTGCAAATTGCCAATTTGGGGAACCTGCCGTTGACTTATAGCCTTACTATTGAGGCAAATCCACATTGGCTCAAGATTGGTGATGGTTGGGAACAAAGTGGCACAATCCAACCGGAGTCAGATAGCCTGACGATCCAATTGCAGTATTCTCAGGAATTCCTGGTTCCAGGTGTGCATTATTGCAATCTGCTAATAGAGACAAATGATCCGGAACTCTCATCCCTGATCATTCCCCTGGAGTTTGAGATTATCAATCATCCTCACA
>Ga0265294_10003084_pt1 | contig 21551 bp, 43 predicted proteins | sample MunlanPumphouse3_FD_192504 | JGI IMG/M metagenome (GOLD analysis project Ga0265294, IMG submission 192504) | Groundwater microbial communities from a municipal landfill in Southern Ontario, Canada - Pumphouse #3 | ecosystem: Environmental > Aquatic > Deep subsurface > Groundwater | place... | reverse complement strand
TATTTTTCCGATATCATAAAGGACATGAAAATCTAATGAAACCTATAACAAAATATAAAAAAGGTGATAAAGTAATATTAAATGGGGACCGTGATAAGTATAAATATTATGTAAATAATAATACTCATGAAACAATATGGAGTGAATCAAAAACACCTAGATGGATAGGGAAAAAAGTTACCATAAAATACTTGTTTCATTCCTTGACATTTGGTGGATATCTTTTTAGAATAGAAGAAAATGAAAATGTTATATTTCCCTTAACAGATGTAATAAAATCCGAAAATTACTTTGGTGAAGATATCTTAAAAGACTTAAAGATCTAATAGAAAGGAATATAATGAAATGTGGATGGATAAAGAAGGTTTCATGAAATGGATAGAAGAAGAACTACCGGAAAATTCTATTATAGAAATTCATAAAGAACTTTCATGGCCTGTGGAAAATGGTTGTTATCCCACTCAAAATATAGAAAACAGGTATAAGACAATAAAGTCATATACAATAGAAGAAAATTTAAACCTTAGAATAAAATATCCTCTTAGATAACATTATGAAATATAAAGAAAATGATATAATAACAATAGGTGGAAATAGAGATTTATATTCTAAAGAAATTGGTAGTGTTTCTTGGATAACACCTAATATGGATCTTTGGATAGGGAAAAAAATGACAATATGTGAAATAGATGATGATGATACATTTTATGTGAAAGAAAATCCTTGGTGGTGGGTGTTAAATGATATAACAAAAAAATATAATGTTACTATATTTGATGATATTATAAAGGATATGAAAATATAATGCTGGCAAGCGGAAGAACTAATAATCAAATAATAATAGCGCCTAAAAATAGTATATATTTATGGCCTAATACTAATTTAGAATATCCTGAAATGATAGCTGAAAAATATAATAGAAATGATATAATCTTTATGCATATTTATACGTTTTTTAGATATCATTATCATGAAAATATTAGATATATTGTTGCTGATCATTCATGTTCTTTAAATTTTGGGCAAATATATAAAATAATGTTTAACAATCAAATATATAAAGAGATAATGAAAACAGAACTTATATTAGATGCAAAGGAGTTTTTGAAAATATGAAAAAAATACTTATTATTTTATCTTTAATTTTTATTAGTGGATGTTATACGACTGCTTATATGCGACCTGTTGATACACCCGGCAGATATTATAAAAATATAAAACCAAAAGGTGGATATGTTGAAAGAGTAATATATAATTATCAACAGCCAAGCAGATGTTATTATATGGAAAGAGAACCCAAGAAAAAAACATACCATAATAATAAATCTATTTCATCAAACCGAAGATTATCCGATTCTTTATGGAACATAGATTTCGCTTATTGGCAATATAGTCGATATTTACGATATTATCAAAATCATTACTATAAATATAAACATATATTCGGTGATAATTAAGAGGAAGGGGTAAAGAATATAATGAGTGGAACAACCACAAATCAAATAATAAACGCACCTGAAAATAGTGTATATTTATGGATGAATGGTGATATAGCATATCCTAGAACAATAGCTATGAAATACAATAGAAATGATATAACTTTCATGTCTGTTTATATGTTTTTTAGATATCAATATCATGGAGGATATTGTAGATATATTGTTGCTGATCATAATTGTGTTTTAGATTTTGATCAAATAGAAAAAATATTTATAAATAATGAAAGATGTAAATGTAAAACAAAACTTATATTGGATTCAAAGGAATATTTAGTAATATGAACAATAAATCAATAATAATAATATTGATCATAATATGTTTTTTCAATTTTGGTTTAGGTTTTCATAACCTTCATATAAATAAAAAAATATATAGTGGTAATATGGAGTATAGGGAAAGTATTGTTCCTATGCAATACGTTTCTGCTAATATGATGTTATCTGCTTATACCAATGCTAAAAATGAAACCAATGAAGATAACACAAATACAGCTATTATGGAAAATCCTACTGTTGGATGGTCTTGTGCTGTTAGTAGAGATTATATGCATTGGCTTGGCGGCCGTGTATATATAAAAGGATATGGTGTGCGATATATTAATGATCTTATGAATGAAAGATATAAAAAGTCGATAGATGTTTATGTTGGTACTAAAAAAGAAGCAAAAAAAATCGGTAGAAAAAAAGATATAAAAGTTGTATTTTTAGGAAAATAATGAATATATTATTGATGAATTTTTCTATAATTTTTATTGTCTCTGTTACATTATTGATATTGGTTTCGGAAGTTTTTATACCGATTTTTTCATATTTGTTTAATAAAATAAAGAATATGTTTCGATAAATAATATATGGATAAATATTATGAAGATTATAGTAACGGGCATATTGATATTGATTCTTGTTTCAATAATTAAAATAATTTATGATGAATACAAAAAAAGAAAGAATTTTTAAATATTACAGATATTTAGTAGATAAAGAAGATTTTGGTGATGGTTTAGGAAATACTTGGTTGTTTCTAAAATCAATAGACGATGAAAGAGGATTATTTTTAAGAAAAATAGAACAATTAGATAAAAATAAATGGGAATGGGCTAAATATCCATCAATATTATATTGGAATAAAATGGTGAAAAAGGACGAAAAATAATAACATATGAAGATACTACCACATTGTATAATATCCGAAACAATTGAATTTTGAATAGATTTAGTGATTGAATTATAGGATATCAGGCAAATGAAGAAATAAAAAAATTGAAAATGGATATTAAAAAACTTAAAGGAGAGTAAATATGGATTTTGTAATAAGTTGTATATTTATTTTTTTAAAAGGTTCTTTAGGTTGTATGTTTTTAAGTTTTGGTATAGCGTTGTTTATGATTATAATTGCTATTATTGCAAATTTACTTGATAGAATAGGAGATTAGTTTAATATGATTTTTATTCCAGTCGCTTTTATTTTAAACATTTTACTTGTATTGATTTATATATGCGCCGGGATTTTTATTTATAAATGTATAGAATTGATATATTTATTCAAAACGAATTTTTATAATGAAAATTTTGAAATAGTAAAAGAATTTTATCATAATAGTGAAACATTTAAATCATTTTATGATAAAAAATTGTTTGATATAAAAGAAGGTAATTGGTTGATATGTAATTTGTTTGGAAAAGATAGAATTTTGATAGACATTATTGGGATAGATGATTTAAAAGAAAAGGAAAAAATTTTTAGTAAAATATCTAATGAACTTTCAAAAAATGGAAGCGATGTATATGTGGAGAAAAATGAAGAATGAAAAAACCCCTTACGGGGTTTTTTAGTGTTTTTTGAATATTTTTTTTATTTTCTTACTTATCCAAATATCCCAATCAAAACGAAAGGTTTTTGATAAAGATAAAATTTTTTTTTCTCTTATATCTTTTTCGGGTATGATGGTTTCTGGATCTATATTATATTCTCTAATATTTTTGTCTTTCATTATGGTTGTCTTTGAATTTTATCCATTTCACTCATTTCTTCTACTTTTTTTGATAACATTATATTTTTAATTTCTTCTATTTCTTTTGCCATGTAATTATATCTTTCTTCTTCAACTTGTTTTGGTTTTTTTACTTCTTCTTTTATTTCATCCAAATCAGCTTTTACATTAGTCAAATTTTTTACTTCATTTTGGGTTTTAACAACTTTATGAGCAACACCACCAACTGTAGTACCACCAAAAACAAGTATCATAATATTAAGAATTTCATTTATTTGTTGTTCTGTTAATAGTGGAGCGATAGCCGCCGTTGCTTCTGGATACATATAGCTTATAATATATCCAATAATAACCATTACAGAACCTACCATACCGATTATTGTTTTATAATTGTCTGTTTTTTTAGCTATCCAAAGTAAAATTGGTTTCAATAATAATGTTGAAATAATTTTGTTCATTTTTATCTCCCTTTGATATATTTATAATTTTTGTATTGTATTTATTATTTTTTAAATCAAAAAATCAAGTTTACTTTAAAGTAAACTTGATATATAATAAGAGAAAAAATTGTGAAAAAAGGAGAAATAATATGAAAAGCGAATTATCAGTACCCCAAAGAGAATGTGAAATTCCTGTAGAGATGAAATGTTTGTTTGATAATTTAGATAAATTACAAAATAGTCTCGATCATTTAATTGTTAGATTGTCTCCGGTTTTGAGAGAAGAAAATAGAGTAAATGAAAAAAAAGAAGAAATTGAAAAAATTTTGTATTCACAATATGGGAGGGAGTTAAAAGAAGTTAATACAAGATTGATTAATATTTCAGATCTTATCAATTATACGAGTAATTTACTTGAAATCTAAGGAGATAAAAGAATATGTTAACCGCACAAGAAGCTTATGAAAAATCAATAGAGTATAGAGAAGATGTTGTGGATGATATTTTTACGGAAATAGAAGATCAAATAGAAGAAGATATTGAAATGTTATCAACATCTTATAAATTTGAGGATAAAGAAGATTATGATCTTTATGCTAAAAAAATAGTAAGTGTTTTGACTGATGTTTACAGTTATGATGTTAAAATGGATGATAAAAATTGTTGTTTAGATATTTCATGGGATTTCATGAGTGAAAGAAAAGATTATCAAAAAGTTTGTGAGGGTTGTTTGAACTGTATGGTTAAAATGTATTATAAGGATACTGATGAGGACTTATAGAGAAATTTATAAGAATGCTTTAAATACAATAAAACAAAATGTTGAGAATAATATACATAGAAATATAAAAATCCAATTTGAAGATAGAAGCGAATATTATAAGAACGCTTTGGTATTAAAAAATCATTTAGAAAAAAACGGATATACCAATACGGTATATCCGTTTACCAAAGTTCTTATGGTTTATATATAAACTAATATATCGCTTTTATAATCTGGATTTATTATATAATATTCTTTGCATCGAAAAACAATTTCAAAAGACTTTCCACCATTATCTAAATGTTTATTAAGATTATTATTTTTGTAACTTGATATAATTGTTTCTAAAAGATTAGGATCTGGTGAATTGATAGTATCTTTTTCTTTTATATGAACATATAGATCTCTTATTTTTTCATTATAAATATAATCATATTGACCTATAGGAAAAAACAAGTGTGGTTCCCCAAAACCAAATGCTTGTTTTCTTTTATTTGTGCAAAAAACCCCTTCACTTCTAGCCTTCCATCCAAATTCTTTCATAAACAAATCATCAAGTCTTTTATGAGTATGTTCTGGTGTATTTAACGGTCTTCTATCTTGTCTTGATTTCTTCTTTTCATAAAAATCTATTTCTTGATAATAAACACCCCTGTATATAAAATCATCATTCTTTAAATTATTCTTAAATTCTCTTATAAATGGTTTACAATCTCTATTCAATACTTCTATTATTTCTTTTCTCTTATCTTCTATCAAATCATCATAATAGTATTCTTCTAATGTAATGTTCATAATATTATTTATTCCCTAAATGCTTATATTTTCCCCGCGCGAACCCATGCATATTATACAGCTAAAATAATATAGTGTAAACTAATTTTTTCTAAATAAAAAGTGAAGAAGGTTATATTTATAGTCAAAATTTATAAGATAATAAGAATTACATTTAAACATTGCTTCATTTCCGTGAGTAATTAATCCATTCAGGTTAACGTCTTTATATGTTCTTATCATTTCTTCCATTATTTCATCAACTTCTGCCGTTAAATTTTCGTATCTATTTTTTATAAAAGTATTATATGATATATTTGGAAACCATTTAAAATCTTTTGACATATATATTTCTTCTTCGCTTTCTTTGATTTTTTTAACCTTTTTCAAGTATTCTATGGCATTATGTTTTTTTGTAAGTCGTGTGTCTATATCTTTATACCACCAAGAACCGCCTATAGATTCTGGTTTTTTTAGCTTATCATATTCTATTTTGTTTTTATAATTATTTCCAAATCTTTGTATGTTTGTTCCGTTCAAAGTGAATTTTGTTTTATTAAATACAGCTAAATCCAAATCTTCATATAAATCTTCTATTTTGGGGGACCATAGATATTCATATTTACCTATAGGAATAAATATATATGGTAATCCATATGGTTTTATTTTTTCCATATTACTTGAAACAAACACCCCTTCACTTCTAGCCTTCCATCCAAAGTTTTCATTGAATTTATCATCTAATAATTTATGTATGTTTAATGGTGTATCTTTCGGTAATCTATCCTGTCTTGGTTTTATTTCTTCATAAAGTTTTATTTTTTTATTAACTGCTCTAAATAAAAGATTTTTACAATTACTTGATTTAAATTCTTTCAAAAACGGCTGGCATTTCTTGTTTATATCATTAAACATACCATGTAATTTGGATATTTCATCTTTTTCTATATATTCATATAATCTAGTCATTATTACATCCCAAATAGAATTTTTTCTAAATATTCTGTGTATTTTGTGTTTATCAAATAGTATTCTTTGCAACGAAACATTATTTCATGCTTGCTGTTTATTGCTGATTTCATTCCTTTTGTATTTTGATATGATTTTATTATATATTCTAATTCTTCTTCCATTTTTTCGTTATGTTCATCTTCTTTTTCTTTCATAAATTCTTCTAAAGACACATCTGGTTCCCATACTGCTTTATATTCATCAAATTCTTCACCATTATAAACCCATGTTCCTTCTCCATCCTCACCATATTGATCATTCCAATCACTTTCTAAACCCCAATCTTCAAATGGTAAAAATGTTTCATTATCCGTTTCCGCATATAAATCTTCTACATTGGGGTTCCATAAATATTCATATTTTCCTATTGGAACGAATATATATGGTTTTCCATAGTTATTCGTTCTTATGGGTTTTCTATGCCCTATAACAAAAACACCTTCGCTTCTTGCTTTCCATCCATAAAATTTTCTAAAATAATCATCCATCATATCATGAAGCCCTTGATATGTGTCTCTTGGTTTTCTGTTTTTTCGTGGTGTTTTTTTCCTTATATCAGGGATGCTTTCATCTGTTCCTCTATAAAGAAATTTGATTATATTGTTTTTTTCTATTTCTTTAAGATATGGTTGGCAATTTTTTTGTATCATATCACCAATTTGTGTTTTGATTTCTATTGTTTCTTTTAAATACTCATTAAATTTACTCATTATAATAATTCCTTTAAAAAATGATAGGATGGGTTTATAAGCAAATATTCCTTACAAGAAAACATAATTTCATGACCGCTTTCTATTGCTTTTTTTAATCCGTTTTTTTCATATGTTGATATGATATTATCTTTAATTTTTGCTTTTCTTTTTACTTTCCATTCTTCTCTTTTTTCTTTCCAATAGTCTTCTAATGATATTAAAGGAATCCATTTTACATCTCCTATTTTTATTTTACCATATTTAGATTTTAACATATCAATCAAGTCTTCATATTCTATATTACCTGAATATTCTTCTTCTTTCTTATATACCCATTTACCAAGTTTTGTTTTACCATGACCACTTCCTGCAAAACCAAACATTTCATTCCAATCTTCTCTGGCTTCATATTCATCAAATTCGCAATAATCACCCATGTTAATTTGAACATATAAATCTTCTACTAGCGGACTCCAAAGATATTTATATTTACCAATAGGAAAAAATATATGATGGTGCCCATATCCTTTTTGGCTTATTTTTGATTTATCTCCAATAGTAAAGACACCTTGACTTCTTGCGCGCCATCCAAATTTTTTCAAAAATAAATCATCCAGTAATTCATGTATTTCTTGTTTTGTGTCTTTTGGTTTTCTATCAGTTCTTGTTTTTTTCACTTCCCAATAGTCTAAACCATAGTTTACTCCTCTATAAAGAAAATCTTTTATGTTGTTTTGTCTCATTTCTTTAAGAAATGGCTGACAACTGGTTTGAATTATATCTAATAAAACTTCTTTGGTTTTATCAGATTGTGATTCTTCATTTAGATGTTTTATAAATCTTGTCATATTTAATTTCATCCTTTATGTATTGTTCTTTATCTATTATTTATAATATTTACATTTTTTATTATTTATGATATTATATCGCAAGTATATAATAATGGAAAGGAAATTTATGCAAACTTTTTTGCCTTATGAAAGTGTTGTAAAATCATTGAATATTCTTGATAACAAAAGGCTTAATAAGCAAAGATTAGAGGCTAAGCAAATACTAAATTGTTTAAAAGTTCCTAATAGATGGAAAAATCATCCTGCTGTGAAAATGTATAAGGGTTATGAGTTTTTTCTTTCATTGTATTATAATGAATCTATAAAAGCTTGGATAAATCGTGGGTTTAAAAATACAATGAAAATGATTGATTTAACTTATTTTAATAACCAAGATAAACCAAGTTGGTTGGGTGATGAACGATTGCATAAATCTCACAGGTGTAATCTTTTGAGAAAAGATTTTGATTATTATAGTAATTTTTTTGAAAAAGATCTTGATGTGAATGCTCCGTATTGGTGGCCAACTGGGCTTACAAACAAAAAAAATAATGATATAATGATAAAATATTGGAGGTGAAAGAATGAGTGGTTATGAATTTTCATTAGAAACCGTAAAACAGATATGGAATGATAGTACTGGTGATAGAATAGAAATAGGGCCTGATATGGATAGTTTAGGATTGTTTGAAATAAGGTCGTTTAATGAATCTAAGGTTATTGCAAGAATAGTATTTACATATGAAGAAGCCGCCTTAATTGTAAAGGCTATTAATGATTTGTTAGTGGAGAAGGAAAAGGGAATAGGATAATATATGTTTAAGAATTGCTTTTACAATACAAGAAGAAGTATGATTCATCTATGGGAACAAGTAGGTGGTAAGGATCTATATACTGAAATCCCTTGGACTCCTTATGTTTTTTTGAAAAGCCCAAAAGGTTCTGTAAAAACGCTTGATGGTATTCCTGTTGTTAAAAGAGATTTTGAAACATATAATGATTATTATAATTTTACTAAAGATAGATATGATATATTTGAAAACAAATCAAGGCCGGAAATTCAATTTTTGGCTGAAAGATATCATGGTATTCCAGATGATGATTTAGAAGTTCCTAATTTATTGGTTTATTATTTGGATATTGAAGTTGCGGTAGAATCCAGTGGTTTTCCGAAACCAGAAGATGCAAACGATCCAATTTCTCTTATTTCTATAAAAAATGGAAGAACAGGAAAAACTTATTCATTTGGATCAAAACCATATGCCGGTAGAATGAAGAATGTTAAGTTTCTTTATTGTAAGGATGAGTATTCACTTATAAAAGCGTTTCTTTCATTTTTTCATAAATTTGCTCCAGATGTTGTTTCTGGTTTTAATATATGGGGATTTGACTTACCTTATATTATAAATCGTTCAATAAAAATAGTAGGTGAAAACGAATATAACAAACTTTCACCAATTAATATAGTTAGAACATGGGAATCCAAGATGGATAAAACCATGAATATTGATATTGCTGGTGTTTGTATTCTTGATTATTATGATTTATATAGATGGTATTCTCCAAAGAAATTAGAGAGTTATACACTTGATTTTGTTTCAAAAACAGAGCTTGAAGAAGGTAAACTTGATTATTCAGAGTATAAAAACCTTAATGAGTTGTATAGAGAAAATTTTGACAAGTATGTAGAATACAATGTCATCGACTGTGAACGAGTAAATCAGTTGGAAACAAAACTTGGTTATATAAGTTTGGTTCAATCTCTTTCACTTTTAACCAAGTGTCCTATGAAGTATTACAATGCTATGACTCAATTGATAGAAGGCGCCCTTTTAACCCATTATAGAAGAAATGGTTTATGTGCTCCATTTTTTGAAGGTGGTACTCAAAAGGGTTTTGAAGCCGCTTATGTAAAAGAACCACAAAAAGGAATGTATAAGTGGGTTTCCGACCTTGATGTAACAAGTTCATATCCAAGCGCGATGATTTGCCTTAATATGTCAACAGAAACATATGTGGGTAGAATTGTTGGTATAACAGAGGATATGGTTATATATCATACACGAAATAATAACTTTCCACCATTCAATATGTATAAGATAAACGGGAATAGAGTAGAATTTAAAGACAGAATGCTAAAGAAATTCAATCTTATGGTGGAAAAGAAGATGGTTTCCATTGCTCCTTGTGGATCTGTGTTTAACAATACTAAAGAAGGTATTATAGTTAGGGTTCTTAGAAATTACTTTGATAAAAGAGCCGAAACCAAGAATAAAATGAAGGAGATAAAAAGAAAGAATCCTAAAGATAAGCGTGTTTCTCAATTATTTGCGAAACAGTGGAGTATTAAGATCATTCTTAATGCCGTATTCGGTATTACATCGGTTCCATATTCAAGATATTTCAATACAAATATTGCTGAGGCTATTACTTCTTGTGGACGACATACAATCAAGAAGGCGGAATATTTTGCAAATGAATGGTTGAATAAATTCGAATATACTGATAAGACCGATTATGTTTTATATATAGATACAGATTCAATATTTTTATATTTGGATAAGTTTTTGGGTTATATGTATAAAGAAAAATGGACAGAAGCAACGGAAAAAGAAAAAGTTGAAATTGTAAAAAATATTTCAAAAGAAATAGAGGGTTATGTAAATGATAGGATTTTTAATGATACTCAAAAACTTGATTATAATTCAGTAGTAGAAGATTTTAAGATAAAGTTGAAGCAAGAGATTATTGCAAAATCAGCCCTTTTCATCAAGAAGAAAAAATATGCTTATCATTGTATTGATGAAGAAGGTGTGCCTGTAGATAAGATATCCGTAACCGGGCTTGAGATTGTCCGCTCCGATAGTGCAGAGGCTATAAGAATCAAACTTAGAATTATTATGGATATGATTTTAAAGGATGCTGATGAAAAGGATATTGTAAAGAAAATAAACCAATATAGGAAGGAGTTGAAAAAAGTACCACCGGAAGAAATAGCCGCAAATATTGGAATAAACAATCTTTCAAAATATATAGTAGATGGAAAACCAATAAAAGCAACACCCTGGCATGTCAAGGGTGCGGCTAATTATTATTATCTTTTGAAAGAGTTGGGTATAGAAAACTCTTATGAGGATATTCATGAATCTATGAAGGCTAAGGTGTTATATATAAAGGAAAATCCATATAACATAGAAACTATTACATTTTATAGGTGGCCTAGAGAGTTTGATAAAATAGTGGATATTGATTATAATAAGATGATAGACAAGTTTTTTGTAAAGAAGATAGAATTTCTTCTTGAGCCAATGGGTAAGAGTCATTTGTTGAAAGATAACATGGGTATAGGAAATCCATTTTTTAAGTAAAGGAGAAAAATATGAATATATCTGAGGAAAGAATAAGAGAAGATTTATCTGATTTATTGAACGAATGTCTTGAATCTTATAACCAAGAAAATACTTTTGAAATAGTCAGTGTTGATATGAAGAACAAAAAGGTTTTAATAGAATTTGATTTTGTGATAGTAGAAGATGATGATTATATAGGATTTGCTGGTTATTAATTATAAAGGAGAAAAATATGTGGCCATTTAAAAAGACAAAAGAAGTCATTGATCTTGAAAAAGATCTTGATGAAAAATGTTCACCATCATATAGCCAAGAAGCTGAGGATAGGAAAAAATATAAGTATATACATTATTTAAGATTTATTTTTAAAGATCATTCTATTAATTTTACGATAACGTTAATAACAAATTCTGGTGAAAATAAATTTACTGATTTTTATAAATGGTATTTTGGAAGACCACAAAGCGATTTTTTTGTATCACAGACTTATGATGGTAGAGTTCGTAAAAACGTATTGATTAAAAGAGCAGATATTGTAACATTTTGGTATGAGGTTCATAAAAATTTTTAAACAAAAAAACCCCCTAAAATGGGGGTTTTTTGTTTACTTCTTTGTTGTGTTGAAAGCACCAACATTATTAGCAAAAGCAACTATCATATTGATGATTTGTTCTAGTGGTCCCCACATATCATTAATAGTCGAATATGAGTGTGTCAAAATGTTTTTTACTAATTGTAGCTTGCTTTCTCCGATACCGGTTTGTGGAAATGCTTCTTCTACAGCCGCGATGATTTTAATAAGACCAGGAATTAGATTAACAATTGCTAGAAATACTTGCATAATATTTCACCCCCAATAGTTTTTATATTTGTTGTTATTTATGTTTTTAAAATTATTTTTTATTTTTCTGGTAAACTCTTTGGAAATTTTTTCTTTTTTATATCTTGTTTTATTTCTTTTTCCGTTTTATCAGCACCTCTCCACATTGGGCTGTCATATTGAGCATCTTTTATCGCGGCACAAAATCCTTTGGCTTTTTCTTCATCGAATCCTTCTTTACTTTTCATTTTCATAACACAGGCTTCAAAAAATCCTTTTTCGTCCGGCATTTTACCTATTGTTTTACCAAATTTTTCTAAGGATTTTTTTGTCCATCCTTTTGTTTGTATAGGGGCTTCGTTTAATAAATAATCTTTTAGTTTCATGATACATTCTCCGCAAATGTTTTAGCAACTTCTTCAGCTTGTTTATTTGTTTTTATTATAAAATCTGGCTCATATTTACCATTATCAAAATCAAGAGAACCATCTGAAAGTTTTGGGTAAGTTACCCTTTTACCTAAATTATCACCCTTTATTTCATCACCAACTTTGAAACCATATATGGCTCTATGACTCCATCCATAACATTTTCCATTTTTTGACCATCCCCAATTTTTACCAGGTGATTTACTTGTGTCTATTTCTAACCAATCTTGAAATCTTACTTTCAAACTACCATCAGCATATTTTGGTATATTATCAAAGGATCTTTTTTCTGGTGGTATATTTGTTTCTATATATCTTGTTTTTCTAAACGTTTTGATTCTATTTGTTTTTGGGTTTAGTTTTTTGTATTTTTCTCTATTTTTCATGGGAACAGAAAATCCTTCTTCTATCATCTCTATTCTATAAACATTTTCAAGATATTGTTTAAATTTCATTTTATCTTCTATTTTCCTTTGGTTTTTTATAAACTTCACCGCCACAAACAGGGCATTTAAATTTTCCATTTTTTAGTTTTATTGGTTCATCACCTGTCCAATAACAGTTTTTATTATTACCCCCACCAGCGCGCAATAATATGGATATTTTGTTATCAATCCTTCTTTTAATATCTTGTCTATTTTTTCTATAATATTCATCATTTTCTCCTAAACATGCTTTTGTAATTCTTTAACAATATCAACCATTATTCCTTTCATTACATCAACATATCCACGACCTAAGAAGTTTAGGTTTGTTAAGTTTGTTATGGCTTTATGACCGCCACTTTGGCTCATTATAACATCCCAAACACTCAATTCAACTTTGTCCAATATTGCCTTTTGTTTTCTTGATAGATCTTTGTAATGTTTGTTTGTTATATCTTTTACTATATCAACCCATCTTCCTGTTTCATCAAGTTTTATTCCTTGTACTTGAGTTGGTTTGAATGTATTGATTAAATCATCAAAAGTAAAACCAACAGCACCTTCAAGCCCTTTTTTTTCTATGTCACTTTCATACATTCGTTTTAATGTTCCTAAAGAAACCATTTGGTTTCTTAGCTTGGATTCATATTTTTTCATTACTTTACCCATTACCAATTCACCTAAATGAATAGAAAGTTCACCTTTTTTGAAAGGGTTTTTGCTAACTTGAATCAATCCTGGTGGCCATCCTATACATAAAAATTGAGCATCTGGATGGTTTTTGAAAACAGTATATCTATCATATTGTTTTCCTTTACCCATGGCACCACCACCATATTGAACAACAATACCATTGATAAACATTGAATCACCGTTTTTAAGATTTTTTATATCATTAATTGTTCCACCTTTAATTATTTTACCTTTTTGTGTTTCATTATAAGCTGCTTGATTTCTTTCAACTTCTTCTGGTGGTGAGTATCCATTTTTCTTGGCTAGTTTTTTTATGTTATTATACATGGATATAAGAGAGGGTTTTGCTGTCATAACCAAATCACTTAGAAAATTTGGTTTATTTTTATAAGCCAAAAGAAGTTTGTTTGTTACCAATCCCATTGCTCTATGATTTTTCTCTACATTAAGTTCTGGATTAACATTAAAAGCGGCTCTCATAATATCATCTGGTTTTAATCCCTGAGAAGCAAAATCCGCGGAATCTACTGTAGATATTATTTTCAAATCTTCTTGAGGAAATATATCTCTTGGTGAAATTATCATAGAAATATGGGTAGCATTTGATGGTGCCTTGACAAAAGATACTGACATATCTTTTGTAGCTCCTAAGTGTTCAGAATCATGATGATCCGTCCATATATGGAATATTGGCTTAGCATGGGCATAATCAACACAATAAACCAATACACCCTCCGGTGGGGCCTTTACAGCAAATTCCATTTGCCCATATTGAATAGGAATAGCGTCAATTGTTTTTATTCCATATTGATATAAATAATTTTTCATGCCAAGCGCTGAGGTAACGCCGTCTAAATCTATGTGAAAATAGCATACTGCTTTTTTGAAATGTTTTGCCCAATTGCGAACATTTCTTATGCCACTTTCACATAGAACCTTTGTGCCCTCCTTTTCAAAAAGATTTAATTTTTCTGTTATATTCACTTAATAATTCCTCCTTTGATATTTATTGTTTTTTAGTATATAAAGATTAAACATCTATTTTTTTAAAGAAAAATTCCATCCATTTTTTGTTATTTACCTTTTTATATATCTTAAAGTTTGGAAATCTTTTTTCCACCCAAGGTATCATTTTTGTATAAAGTGATTTTAGCTTATCTTCTTCTGTTTTAAAAATAATACCATTAACATTTTTTACATCTAACATTTTTTCTAAACATCGAAAAACACCAGCAAATATTTCACCTGTATACCATTTTTCTTTTTTTATATCAAATATATTCATAATTCCTTTTGAATAAAATTCTATACTATATATATCCTCATTATTTAATTTAATAGCATGGAATATCCAATCATTATTGGCTGCACTAAAATATGCTCTAAATTCTTTATTTGAATATGTAGCTTTCAATTCAACATCAGCATCAAATATTTCTTGTAATATTTTAAAATTATGCATTTGATTCTGATGTTTCCAGCTTGTTATAATTTCAGTTTCAAATAATTCTTCTATATAATCTTGAAGTTTAGTCATTTTATATACTTTCTTCTATGCTATTGATTTCTAAATCTTTTCCTATAGAAACTTTCCATTTTTTACCACATGAATTACATTTGAAAAAAGCAATGTATTCTCTACTAGAAACAAAATATCCAACATAGTGATTTAATTCATCTGATCCACATTTGGGACATTTCAAATTTTCTATTGATTTACTTTCTTCTATATTAATATTTTGATATAATTCATCCAAAATATCTTCAAACATTATTTATTTCTTCCAACAAGAAAACTTCTTATTCCCATTCCATCGCCAGATCCTTTTTTTACACACTTGCCCTTTTCGGGGCACCATATATAACCTTCCGGGCATTCTTCGTCTTTGTTTATGATATCTATAGCGCCTTTTGATGTATTGACCTCAACATCAGCAGTTGTTGTTTCTTCTATATACTTGTTAAATTTCATTTATCCCCCAAAATATTTGATCAAGGCTTCAAAAACTTTTATTATACCATATAAAGATGTTATTAAACCAATAGAACCAATTATCATGGTTGTTCTTGATTTTATAGCTTTTATAAAAGCAAAGACTTCATTTAATTTTTTAACAAAACCACCTATTTCTTCTATATCTCTTTCTGAATACTCCATTTTTTTCAAATTTTCTATATAACAAACAAGTTTTGCTACTTCATCTCTCGTATCGTTTATTTTACCAATATTATCAATGTGGTGAAATAATATATCCTCGTTTATACCTATAACATCTGTTATTTCTTTCAATTGTTCTTTGATTTTTTCTGATGTTGCTTCTAATACTTTTAATCTTTCAATATATTCACCCTTATTTTTTGTAATCAACTCTTTTAATTCTTGTTTAGTCGGTTTAGATTCTGATGAAATATATGTTGATAAAAAACCAGACAATTTTTCTATTTGACTAGACATTTTCTCGTGAGATTCTTTCAATTGATCAAACAATTTAATTACCAAATCTACGTTGATTGCATCTGACATTATATTTCCATTCCTATTTTATCAAAATTTTGATGTATTTTTATATCTTTTTCTTTTATTTCTTTGTTCCACTCTATGATTCTTTTATTTATTTCTTCTTCTAATTTCTTTTTTGTTAAAACATCATTGGTTACATCATACCATAATGAAATAAAAACGCTATTACCATTGTCTTTAACTATGTTTGGTATAAGATCTACCCATATATCTTTTTCTTCTTTCGTTCTAAATTTGATTTCTTTATATATTTTTTTATTGCTGATGAAAATAGAATTAAACATTTCTTTATATTCTATGATTTTGTTTTCTGGCCACCAGGGATAAGGCGGTAGTCTTCCAAAAACGTCTTCTTCACAAAATCCAGTTATTTCTTCAAACGCAGTATTGACGTAATATATTCTTTTATCCATTGTTGTAACAATAATTGGTATAGGTATATTGTTTAAAAGGTTTTCTGCAAAAACTTTTGAATTTTTGATTACACAACCAATTTTATCGTTCATTATAACCTTTTCCTTTATTTGATTAATTTTAAGCTACCGTTTTCTTTTACTAAATTTAATTTATATATTCACATTTATACCCTTTATGTGATTTTTGTTTTCCATTAGCGGTTCTTTGCATAGCACCAAAATCCAATTTTTCTTTTTCAAATGTATTACAAAAATTTCTTAAGATATAAACTATTATTTCTTCTTCATTTGGAAATATTATTTTCCACTTTTTTGATAATGGATTTTTCTTACCAACCATATTTTTTCTTATTTTGCTAAATTTTTTTATTGTTTCATCTGAAAATGTTCTGTTTTTTGCTTTTTCGCTTATTTTTCTTTTTGTTTCTTCTGTATGTTTTTTACCGATCCAAGGATGTTTTTTATTTTTCCATCTGTCTATTAATTTTTGTCTTATAAATTCTTTATTTGGATTATTTGTGAAATTATCACCACCGCTTCCGCCAAATGATATGTTATATCCGTTTTCTAATTTATGGCTTTTATATTGTTTTATATAATGAAATTCCATTTCATTCAATTCTTCCGCTGAATTACATTTTTCTATAATTTTCCATTCAAAATCTTCTTTATTATATTTTTTAAGAGCGTTGTGAAAATAGTAATTATCATATCTCATTGCGTTATAATGGGCTCTTTTTCTTTGAATTAAAGTTTTAGTTGTTTGTCCTATATAGGATTTCCCGTTTATTTTATTTGTGACTTTATATATTATCATTTTATTCTTTTCAATGTTCCGTTTTCCATAACTTGTAGAGCATAAAACTCTATGGGTTTTATACTTTCATTATCATCTACTATTTTATGAATTGTTTTTACTTTTTGAATAATGGATTTTGATATGTTTTTTTCTATTTTTAAAAATTGTTTTAAATTATCTAAATTGTCATCCACGATCCTAACGCGGCGATATTCACCAGTGTTTATATAACTCATAATAACTTTTTCTTTGGAATCCGCTATAGATTTTGGCATACCATATGCTCGTATTATGTTTTTATATATTGCAGGGTTGGCTCCAAAGTTACCTACTCTCTCGACGTATATTGAGTCAATAGGTATGCCAATCTTTCTAAACGTATCCAAGAAAGTTTCTTTATCATCGAAGTCAGATCTAGCTGTTAATAATATTACTTTAGATCCTCTTTTGTCAATATTTTGAAACATTCTTTTTATTCTATTTATAGTTTTTCCAATCGGTATTGAAGTTTCATTAAATATTTTAGCATTTTCAAATTCACGAAAATCAAATTCTTCATCGTCTTTTAATTTATATGTATTAAATTCTTGATTGCTTAGTTTTAGTTTTATTTCTTTTGTTTCTTTATCAATAACGTATATTTTTGCAAAGGTACGGAATATTGTTTCATCAATATCTATAAACGTTATACCTTTACCATAAATAGAACTAAGCTCATTAATGAAATTTTTATATCTACTCATTAAACCTCCAATCTTTTCCTTGACATTTATACTCCTTTGATATGTTTTCTTTAGCCTATAAATGTTGTAAATTTTTTAAATCCCAATATTTTTTAATTTCATAATTTATTTATATTACCTTAAATTATTTTTCATGTTAGTATTATTTATAAAAAATATAATAAATAATAAATAAGAGTGTTAGAAATATAAATATATATGTTGGGAGAAAAGTATATTATGAAATTTGAATCTTATTTGAATGAATCATTCAATAAAAATAAGTTTATAGATGCTTTGAAGAAGATATCAAGATATCCATTTGATAGAGTTAAAAAAATGTTCAAAAGTTCTTGGGAGGAATTTCTTGATATAATTAGAAAACAAGGTATAGAAGATGATGTTTTGAAAATTTTGAATAGAAATTTTGGAACACATTATGGGTCACTTCAATCAATACCTTTGAATGAATCGGTTCTTTTGAATGAGGATTTCAAACATTATTGGGAGTTTATAAAAGATCAAGCATTTCCAGCTTTGTCTTTTTGGCCTATGTTACAGGTATGGCTTGATATTGATAAAATTTTAAGAGGATCTAGTGTTGATATGTCTGTTACATCTGTATATGCTGTTATGTGGTTTTCTTTAGTTTCTGGTAAATTTATTGGTGCGTGGAATCAATGGAAAAGGAATAATCCCGATCAATGGGAAAAAGAAGGTTCGTCAAAAAACCCATTTAAAATTAAAAAGGATTAGTTATGAAAATTTGTTGGGATAATTTGAATGATATTAGATATAATATTAAAACCCAAAAATGGTATAAAGGTATTGGAAATACAACGTATTTTTATATTGAAGAATGTATAACTTGTAAAGAGCCTTATTTATCACAAAACCCAAAGTCTAAATATTGCTCTAATAAATGTCATAATTCTCATTCTAATCCATTTAAAAAATGTTCTGAAGAACATAAAAAAATTATTAGCAATAGTATGAAAAAATTTTATAGTAATTCAAGTAATCATCCTCCGTCATGGAAAGGTGGATATGCTATTAAAAAAATTCCAACATATGATACATATTCATTAAAGTTAGATAAATATGAAAGTATAAGAAGAAATGAAAAAGATGATAATATTCTTGAAGTTAAATGTGCTTATTGTGGAAAATGGTTTATTCCAACTTGTCAAAATATAGTTGATAGAATAAGGTTTATAGATGGTAAAAGTAGTTGGGAAGGAAGATTTTATTGTTCAAAAGAATGTAAAAAAGAGTGTCCTATTCATGGTCAAGTAAAATTTCCTAAAAATTTTAAAAGTGCTACTTCAAGAGAAGTTCAGCCGGAATTAAGACAACAAGTATTAGAAAGAGATAAATGGGAATGTCAAATATGTGGAAGTAATAAAAGTTTGCATTGCCATCATATAGATCCTGTTATTTCTAATCCAATAGAATCCGCTGATATTGATAATTGTATAACTCTTTGTAAAGATTGCCATAAAAAAGTTCATAAATTACCTAAATGTGGTTTATCTGATTTAAGGAAATGTATATAAATGGATATTATTAAAAAAATTGATAGATATTTAAATGAAAGTTTGGAGATTAATGAAGTGTTTAAAAACAAAGAAGGCGCATTAAAATATATTAAAAGTATAAAGAATAAAGAAAAAAAACTTTATGCTGAATATTATATGGCGTATCTTCTTGGTAAAGGTAGAAAACCAGATCCAAATAGTTTTAAATTAGGTTATATGGGTGCTCAGGCTGTTAGAATTGAATTAGTTGATTTTGCTAGAAAATAATAAAGGAGATAATAAACAATGGATATTATTAAAAAAATTGATAGATTTTTGGTTAATGAAGAATTTATTGATCCAGATGAAATACTTGATATTATTCTTGCTAAAAAAAAGACTTTTTGGGATAAAGTTAGTATTCATATTAAAGGGGATCAGGATGTGGTTGAAATTAACCCATTTTATTTTGATTATGAAAATATATCAAAAAAGCTTATGAAAAGAGGGCTAACAAAAAACGAAATCGGTGAAGTTAGAAGTATTTTTGTTGAAGCTTACGCTAAAGCTTTAGACGAAGTTATGAAAAAATATAAATATTCATATGAACTTACAGGAAAGGATGATATACGAAAAGATAATTTTCAATTATATAATTTGCCGTATGATATGAAAGTAAGAAAAGAGGTTATTGATAAAACGATTTTTTATTTTAATAAGTTTTGGATTAGATATTTGAGGGCTGGATGGAAGATGAAAAAAGGTGGTGTAAAATAATAAAGGAGATAATAAACAATGGATATTATTAAAAAAATTGATAGATTTTTGGTTAATGAAGAAAGCTATGAAGAATTTTTCAAAAAGAAGTTGAAGGAATGGAATATTAGTTCACCAGCAGAATTGTCTGATGAAGACAAAAAGAAGTTTTTTGAACAAATAAAGACTGAATGGAAGTAAATTGAAATGATAGAAGATAAAATTGATTTATTATTAGAGGCTTCTAAAATAGATGATAGAATAAGGAATAGATATAAATTTAAAAATCTTCCCTTATCTAATCTGATAGAGTTTTTTTCTTTGTTAGATACAGAAGAAGAAAAAGAGGAATTTTTGTCTTCAATAAATCAAGAATCTTCTGATGAATTGAGAAAAATGATAGATGGGGGTTTGTTATAAATGGATGATATTGTTGATAAAATAGATGGTTTTATTTCTAACAATAGAATTTTGATTGATGAAATATCACTTGATGAAAAATTTTTTGATGATGTAATGGAACTTGTTTTGAGTCTTGAACCGGAACAATTAAATGAAGAACAAACAGAAAAAATGGTTTATATATTAGAAAATATGAATTTTGAAGAAGAAGATGAATTAGAAGAACTAAGAAAAGCCACAAAATCTACATCACAAGAAAAACAATACTATAAACAATATGCTAGAAAAAATAGAATGAAAATAAAACTCAAAAGAGATAAATTTAAGAAAAGCGCAGAGGGTAAAAGAAGATCTGTCTTAAAAAATAAAATGGCTAAAAGTGGTAAAACACCAACAGGTCGTAAAAAGGTACAATACCATAAATAATGTTTATAAAGAAAAAGATAAATAAGAATGTGGGTCAATTTATTCCAAGAAATCCAAACAAGTATGTTGGTAAATATCCAATAATAGTAAGGTCTTCTTGGGAAAGAAAAATGTGTCAATGGTTAGATGTTAATTCAAATGTAATACAATGGTCAAGTGAATCTCATTGTATAAATTATTTTGATCCTGTTATGGAAAAAAGAAGAAGATATTATCCTGATTTTTTTGCTATTTTTAGAACAAAAGATGGTGGCCAACGAAAATATCTTATAGAAG